>ERZ773065.161-NODE-161-length-42362-cov-27.529227_pt1 | contig 42362 bp, 41 predicted proteins | sample MGYA00580623_ERZ773065 | MGnify/ENA primary metagenome ERZ773065 (study PRJEB29015, sample SAMEA2738017) | human oral metagenome | biome: human oral; feature: human-associated habitat; material: dental | place: China | collected 2047 ... | reverse complement strand
TGGCGCTTGTAGTAAGTGGTGGTCATTCGCAGATAGTTTTGTTTAAAGGCCATTCTGATTTTGAAATTTTAGGTGAAACGCAAGACGATGCTGTTGGTGAAGCGTTTGACAAAGTGGCTAAAATTCTCGGTTTGCCATATCCTGGTGGTCCGTCGATTTCGGCAGCGGCCAAAAATGGTGATGATTCAAAATATAAATTTCCTAAAGCGAAACTTTCTGGAGAATATGATTTTAGTTTCTCGGGCTTAAAAACAGCTGTATTGCGCGCAGTCCAAAAGGAAGTTGGGGTTGATTATAACTTCCCTTCTTTCCATTTGGCTGAAAAGTTAACCGAACAACAAAAAAATGACTTTGCGGCATCATTCCAAAAAATCGCTGTAGAAACGCTGGTTGATAAGCTTGAAAAAGCTGTTAAAGTATATCAGCCGACGACTATTGTGATCGCTGGTGGTGTGGCAGCAAATATGGCATTACGCGAAGAATTAATGAATAGAGTGGCGAATATAGTCCCAGATGAGATTATTTTTACTCCGCCAGAATTTTGTACCGATAATGCTGCGATGGTGGCGACGTTGGGGGCTTTTCATGCTGTGTTAGGCCAACCCCAAGACCCGCTTGATGCGGAGGTTTGCCCTAGCTTGTCAATGAATGATGCGCGTTGGTAGTATATTTTAATAATTGCTATAAAAATAAGACCTTAATAGCTTAGGTCTTATTTTGTATCATATGTAATTAGTGATTTTTTATAGTTCGGACAATCTTCTTGAAAGTTGATAATCCGTGAGACCATAGCCAATACCAGCCCGATAGTGGTTTATCGAAAGTCCCAGCGAGCATATTTTCATGATGAGCGAATTTACTTTTGAATTTAGAAATGCCGTCGTTTAGTAGTCCATTCATGTCGTAGCGTTCTATTCCGGCATTTTTCATTTGTATCAAAACTAGCCATTTCAAGATGTAGTTAGCGCGAGTAGATCTACCTAGCTCATTACTGCCGCCGTAGAGCTCGAAAGCTGTTTTTTGAGATTTGGCAATCCAGCTGAAACCAACTAGTTCTTCTCTATCGTGAATTTTTTCAAGCTGGGTTAAATTTTGTTCAGTTTCTTCTCTTTTATCTCGAGATTTTGGGGTTGAGTTTTTGACGAAGGCTCCGTAAATTGGAGCATTATCGCCCATTAGCTCAAATAACTTTTGATAGTATTTTCGGCTATGGATTGCAAAACCAGCTCGTTGAGCAGTCTCTTCATATATGTCGAGCGCGGCCTCTAGTTCTGCTGGTGTTTTAATCTGGCGAATGGTAGCTTTTTCGGATGACTTTCGGACAATTTGGCGATTATTTTTTGTCATATCAGCCATAAGTTTTTCTTCGCTTTGGGTAAGATCTAAAATTAACGTTCGAGGAATTAGAATAGTGTTTTTTGCTCTCTTCCAGCCTTTTTCGAGGAGCTCTTTACCTGAAAAATCTTGCTCTTCCCAGTCTGGTTCGATAGATAATGCTACTGGCCGTGGCTTGATTTCCTTTTGGCAATATTCAGCGATAAAATTAAGAATTTTTGCTCGTTCCTGAGGTTTTTGGGAAAGAATTACTGCTCCGCGCGGAATATACGCAAAACTTCGGAGTGGCCAAGGTAATTTGCGGATTAGAATCTGAGCTGCAGCCACAACATCGGAGTATTTCTCTTTCTTTTTTGGCTCTTCGCTAACATTTTTAATAAAGATTCGGACTACTTTCCAGGTTGGATTTTGCGATTTTAACTCGCCCCACCCCCACATCTGTAAAGGGTGACCGTGGTTGAAGACAAATCCGTCCCATTCATCTTTTTGGGTAATTTCTACAATCTTTAGCATAAGTCTATTATACACCAAAAAAGTATGATATAATAGAAGGGAAAATAAAAACAAGAAATTAGTTTTTGTAGGAGGTAATTTTCCGTGAAATTTCGCGTGAAATATTGTTTACTTTTTGCTAAATTTCTTGTGAAATGTGAATAATTCGAAGTTATAATTTAGGGAAGAATATGAAAATCACGAAAACTTATGAACCAAATAATTACGAGCCTGAAATTTATGCCTTATGGGAGGCATCAAAGGTCTTTGAATCTACAGGGGTTGGCCCTAAATATTCAATCGTAATGCCGCCACCAAATGCTAATGGTAATCTCCATATTGGCCACGGACTAATGGCTGCCGTCGAGGATATTTTGGTGCGCTATCATCGAATGAAAGGCTATGATGCTGTTTATTTGCCAGGGGCAGATCATGCAGGTTTTGAAACTTGGGTTGTTTATGAACGGCTTTTGAATGAAAAGGGGAAGAGCCGTTTGGACTTTTCGCGCGATGAACTTTACTCACAAGTTTGGGATTTTGTGTCTCAACAGCGGGGCGGGATGGAGCTTCAACTTCGGGCCTTAGGAGTTGGCGCTGATTGGAAAAATTCAACCTTTACGCTAGATGAAAAAGTAGTCAATCGCGTTTATAAAACTTTCCAAAAAATGTGGAATGACGGTTTAATTTACAGAGGTGAACGAATTGTTAATTACTCGACGAAATACCAAACTTCCTATGCTGACATCGAAGTAGACTATAAGGAAGAGAAGGGTAAACTGTGGACGATCGCTTATCCTGTTATAGGTGATTTTGGACAAATATCGGAATATATGTTGGTTGCGACTACTCGGCCAGAAACAATGTTTGGCGATACAGCGCTGGCGGTTAACCCAACTGATGAGCGCTATGAAAAATTGATTGGCAAAAAAGTAGAAGTTCCACTTGCTAAACGACAGATTCCAATTATTGCTGATGATTATGTAGATCCGAATTTTGGTACAGGTGTTGTTAAAATTACTCCTTTTCATGATCCAAATGATTTTGAAGTAGGCTATCGACATAATTTGCCGAAAATTCAAGTTATTGGTTTTGATGGAAAAATGACCGAAAATGCAGGCTCGGATTATGCAGGATTAACAGTGATTAAAGCACGCAAAAAAGTTCTCGAAGATCTTAAAAAAGCAAATGCGCTTTTTGGAGAAGAGAATATCACTCATGTGGTTGGCTATGATTATAAATCTGGTGAGCCAATTCAGCCGCTTGTAAAAGAGCAGTGGTTTGTTTCGACTAAACCTTTGGCGGAGAAAGCTATTGAAGCGCTACAAAATAATGAAATTAAATTTACGCCTGAAAACAAGAAAAATGTATTAATGAATTATCTTGAAAATATTCGCGACTGGAATATTTCACGCCAAATCCCTTGGGGAATTCCGATTCCGGCTTTTCAAAATATTGACGATCCGACAGATTGGATTTTTGATGAGCGTGTTCACGAATCACAAATTACCGTTGATGGTAAAACTTATCAACGTGATGAAGATACGCTTGATACTTGGTTTTCGAGCGGTCAATGGCCATTTATTACAACTGATTTTCTGGAAGACGGCGAACTTGCTAAATTCTATCCAAATAGTGTAATGGAAACTGGTCACGATTTAATTTTCCCTTGGATTTCGCGAATGATTATGCTGGGAATTTACTGCACAGGGCAAATTCCGTTCCGTGAGGTTTACCTGCACGGTATGGTTCTTGATGAACACGGCCAAAAAATGAGCAAATCGAAGGGTAACGTGATCAATCCAATGGATGTAATTGCCGAGTTTGGTTCCGACGCTTTTCGTCTCGGAATTATTGCGGCGCGTTCGGCAGGGCAGAATCAAGCATTTTCAAAAGATAAAGTTATTGCTGGGCGAAATTTCTGTAATAAATTATGGAATATTTCACGATTCATTTCTGATAGAATTGGCGATTTTAAGAGTGAAAAGTCACTTGAGGCGATTTCACCAGCTGATCATTGGGTGATTCGAGAACTTGATCGTGCGATTTCGGAGATTGACAATCATATGAAAAACTATCGTTTTGCTGAAGCTGCAGAAACGGTTTATCATACTATTTGGAGCACAGTTGCAGACTGGTATATTGAAGCCTCAAAAACGCAAGAAAATCCCGAACTTTTGGCTTGGGTTTTGGAGACTTGTTTAAAAATCGCTCATCCGTTTGCGCCGTTTGTAACTGAAACAATTTGGCAAACTTTATCTTGGACAGAAGGTATTCTAGCTAGCGAAAAACTGGCTGAAGCACTTAGCTATAATGAATTTGAGGCGCTTCAATTTGAACGGATTCAAGATTTAGTGAGCGAAATTCGTTTGATCACCGCAGAGCTCCCTGGCAAACAACGATATAATTTACTTTTTGAAAGAGATGAGTTAATTCGAGCTAATGCCGAAACAATTCGTCATTTGTCGCGTGTGCCGCAAGTTCTTGAGACTGATGCGCCACACGGATTTAGTCTGGCTGCCAGCGGTTTAGGCGCATATCTTGACGTGCCAGCTAAAGTTTTGGCGGAATATAAAACCGAGCTCGAAAAAATGCTTAGAACAGTGCAGGCACAGGTTGAAAATCTCGAGCGCCGACTTTCGAACGAAAATTACATTTCGAAAGCACCAGCTGAATTGGTGGAAGAAACGCGCCAAGATTTGAGCGAAAAACGTGCACAAATCATTAAAATTGAGCGCGGAATTGCTAACTTAAATAATTAGAGAGGGGTTTTGATGAAAAATATTGTAATTGATGAAAATTTCTTTGAGGTTTTTCCTGAAAGTAAAATTTATTTGCTACATTTGAAAGGTATTAATAACCAAATTAACGAAGCCGACGACCCTTTTTTTGCTAAAATGTTGGCTGAAGCGAGTGAAAATGCGCAGAAGTTTTTTACAGAAGAAACTTTTAGCGAAAACCGCGTGGTGAAAATTTGGCGTGAAGCTTTTTCGAAATTTAAAACTAAAAAAGGCGCTCGTTCTTCGATTGAAAATTTACTCAAGCGCTCGGCGCAAGGGCGAATTTTTAACCCGATTAATCCTCTAGTAGATATTTATAACAGTGTTTCGCTCGAATTTGCATTGCCGTGTGGTGGTGAGGATTTAGCAAAGGTCGACGGTGATTTACATCTGGGGAAATCGCAGGGTGGTGAAAGTTTCTTACCTCTGGGTGAGACCGAAGATTCGCCAGCGTTGCCTGAAGAAATCATTTATTATGATAATTTAGGCGCGATTTGCCGCTGCTTAAACTGGCGCGAAGCTCAACGTACAATGCTCACTCCAGAAACTAAAGATGCGATTTTAGTGATTGAAACTATTGACCCTGAACAGCAAGCGCGCGCCGAACAAGCTATCGAAAAGCTGCGCGAGCGTTCAAAAGATTTCTTTGGTGTGGATGGCGAAAAATTTGTACTTTCGAAAGAAAATCCAAGCATCGAAATTCAATAAATTATTGCGCAGAAAACTAAATTTTGCTAAAATATAAGGGTGGAGAGATGGCCGAGTGGTTTAAGGCGCACGCCTGGAACGCGTGTTGGGCGCAAGCTCTCGCAGGTTCGAATCCTGTTCTCTCCGCCAAACATTTTTTCGGCCTTGGGGCTGTTTTAATTTTGGTTTAATTTTAGTGAATTAGCTTTGATAAAATTTTTATTCCAGTTTATTAATTTTGATAAAAATCTTTTATTTGTTAAAATGGAATCATGAAAAACGCAAAAATCTTATGGATCGATTTAGAAATGACAGGTCTTAGTCCGCAAAAAGATCGGATTTTGGAAATTGCAGCAATTGCGACAGACTGGGATTTTAACGAGATTGCAACTTTTGAGAGTTCAGTTAAGGTAGATGAAGAAGTTATAGAAGATCGGATGGTGGGAGAATTTTGGGAAACTTTCAGCGAGACTCGTGATGCTTTGAAGGCGCAAAATCTACAAGCTACTAAAAATTCATCAGAGGTCGAAGCTGAGTTAATTGAATTCATCAAAGAAAACTTTGCCGAAGAAATTGCGAATGGTGAAAAAATTCTGCTTGGCGGAAACTCAATTCATCAAGATAGAAGATTTATTCGTAGCGAATGGCGCAATTTAGAAAAAATGCTTCATTATCGAATGCTTGATGTGAGCACGTGGAAAGTAGTGATGAACGCAAAATTCAAGCGCGTTTTTGCAAAACCAGAGAATCATCGCGCACTGGATGATATTCGTGGATCGATTGAAGAGCTAAAATTTTATTTGAAGAAAGTGAAGAAATAAATGAATCAAGATGAAATTAGGGATTTTTTACTAAATTTTGATGCGGCAGAAGTTCGGAAAGATGAACAAAATAGGCTGGAGATTTTTGAGGTTAATTTTGAAAAGCTGGCTAAAATTTGGCGTGAGAAATTAACGGGCGAGCTGGGTGATTTTGAACGGGAGATTGGCGAGAAGGTTTTGGCAAAAATTGACGACAGTGAAGATACGAAAGCAATTTTTGCAATTATCCATGATGGCTCAAATCCGCTCCAAGTTGAGATGAAGACCGGCGCGCAGCTAGCAAAAATTTTGCGCGAAAAAGAAAGTGTTGTGCCATCGAAACTTATGAGCGAGAGAGAATGGAATTTGATTATTGGTCAAGGTCAAGTTTCAGCAGAAGAACTTTGTGATTTATTACGACTTAGTTATCGCTTAATTTGCGAATAGATAATCAGCTTTAAATTTTGCGAAAATCGTTTAATTTTGTTATAATCATAAGTAATATGAATCCACAAGATTATAATCCTAATAATTCTCAAAATAACGCTCAGAACCCTGCTAACCAGCCAGCTCACTACGGAGATGGTTTTATAGATAATGGCGTTAATAACCAGCAACAATTTGTTGATGCGTATCAATCTCCGCAGGTTCAGCAGAATTCTCAGCAGCAGAGCCAGATGGGCAATAATAATTCACAATTTAATCAAGTAGCTCAATCCGTGCTTCAAAATCAACTTTCGCCCAATCAAAGTTATAACCAGAGTCTAAATAATGAAAACCCTTACACTGTAGAATACCTTAATAGTATTGCCCCTAAGCCTCCAGTTAGTTTTTGGACGAAAGGTAAGCTGATGTTAGTGGTATTTGTAATTTTGGGTGGGGCGCTGGCATCGTTTTTATTGTTAAATAACTCTGGTGGTAGTACGACGAATAGTCAGGCTGTGACTAAACTTTATTATAATATTTCACAAATGCAAACTATTTCGACTAATTATCAGAAGCGTTTGAAGAATCCTGACATCGTGGCGCTTAATGCTGGATTAACATCATCGCTCGCATCAAGCCAGACGTCCCTTTATAATTATATGGAATCTAAAAAAATTGAAATATTAAAGGAGTCAAAAGCTAAGAAAACTCAGCTTTATACATCAGTGGCTGAAGAATATGAGAAATTAGATAAAGAGCTAGATGAAGCTTTCCTTAAGACTTCACTAGACGAAACTTATGCGCGCGACGTTGGCTATCAATTATCTATAATTAAAAGCTTGGCCACTCGCTTAAAAGATCGTCTACGCACTAAAACAGCTGATGCTACACTTGACCCAATTATTGCCAACTTAGAGATTTCAATTAAAAGTTTTAATAATTATAAAATTAAATAGCTCAAATTTTGCGCTATAAAAACTATTCATAAAATTGCTTAGACCTAAAAAATATTGTAAAATAGAACCATGAATAATGGCGCAATGGAAGAGATAAAAGCTCGCATAAATATTGAGGATTTAGCGAGCGAATATTTGGATTTGCGCCGAGCTGGGCGAAATTTTAAAGCCCTCAGTCCTTGGACGAATGAACGAACACCTAGTTTTATTGTTAGTCCTGAAAAACAGATTTGGCATGACTTTTCGAGCGGTAAAGGCGGCGATATTTTTGGATTTATTATGGAGGTTGAAGGCCTGACTTTTCGTGAAGCGTTGGAGTTTTTAGCACGCAAAGCTGGTGTTGAGCTGCAACGGTTTGATAATGTGCGAGCTAAACAAATTGCAGAAAAGAAAAAACGCCTTTATGAAGTGTTGCGAGTTAGTGCAAATTTTTACCAACATTTTTTAGTTCGCGATAAAATAGCACTAGATTATGTATTTAGAAAACGCAGACTTAGCAAAGAGATTGTTCAAGAGTTTAAAATTGGTTATGCGCCAAAAGGTCAACGGACGCTGGTAGATTTTTTGCAGAAAAAAGGTTTTGCGCTGGACGAAATTCGTGATGCTGGTATGACTAATCGATTTGGTGGTGATATTTTTCGTGATCGAATGGTGATTGCGCTTCAGGATATTAGTGGTGCGCCGGTTGGTTTTACCGGTAGATTGTTGGCTGAATCTGATAGCGCGCCAAAATATCTTAACACGCCACAGACTCTGCTTTATGATAAGTCAAATAATGTCTTTGGTTTGTTACAAGCTAAGAATGAGATTCGTAAAGCTGGTTTTGCCGTGGTAGTCGAAGGAAATATGGATGTAATTTCTAGTCATCAGGCGGGTATTAAAAATGTTGTGGCTACGGCAGGTACCGCGATCACTGCACGCCATTTAAAAACGATTGCTCGGTTTAGTAATGATATTCGTCTCTGTTTTGATGCGGATGTGGCTGGCATCAATGCTACCGAGAGGGCAATTAAATTGGCGCAAGAAGTTGGCGTTGAACTTTCGATTATTGTACTTAATCAAGCTAGTAGTGATGCGAAAGACCCAGACGAATTAATTCAAATTGATCCAAATCTTTGGCGTGAATCTATTTCTCGGCCGAAGCCGGCAGTTGAGTGGGTTTTTGATCAGTATGAAAAGCGACTGGATATTTCTACGGCTAGTGGTAAACGGCAGTTTTCTAATATTGCGCTTAAGCTAGTTGAAAATTTAAGTGATCCAGTCGAGAAAGAATTTTATCTTGATGAAATTGCCCGTCGAATTCAAACTTCACGTGAGGCTTTGCTGGCAAAGTTTTCATCAGACAAGCAGCCTACTAAACTTAAGCATATAAAAGCCGAAAAAACAGAAGTGGTAAAAGACGATTTTGTTTATGAAGATGACCTACTGGCTCTAATTTTGATCAAGGAAAAATTTGCAGCCAAAATTGTTGATTTGCCGAAAAACCCACTTCACAGCGAAAACCGGAATCAGATTTTCGAAATTATTCGCAATAATGATCGCGAGAAGTTGAAAAAATTTGAGAATTATGTTAAAATCCTTCTATTGAAAGCAGACGAGCGTTATGGCGAAATTAAAGAAAGTGCCGACAAAGAAATAGAACGCCTGGTGGATAAAGTTAAAATGCAAAAACTATTAGAGCAAAAAGAAATTCTAGATTCAAAATTAGAGGCCGCTGAAATTAATAGCGATGAAAATTTGAAAAGGGAAATTATTGCACAAATTATAGAGTTAAATAAGGAGTTAAATAGTGGCAAGAGATAAAGCACTACCAGAAGAAATTTTGAATGAAGATGGTGTAGTTGATGCAACTTTGGGAATTCATGATTTAGATGAGCCGGATTTGGCTGAGCTTGAAGATGAAGAAGAGCTTAATGATGAAGAGCTAGTCGGCAGCTACACTGATGATATTTCGGACGATTCGGTCCGGATGTATTTGCGTGAAATTGGTAAAATACCACTTTTAACACCAGAAGAAGAATCTGAATTATCGAAAAAAGCTACAGCTGGAGATCGCAAAGCTAAGGATCGGATGGCTGAGGCAAACATGCGATTGGTTGTATCAATTGCTAAACGTTATTCTGGGCGCGGGTTGGATTTGTTGGATTTGATTCAAGAGGGTAACACTGGCCTGCTTCGTGCGGTTGATAAATTTGACCCTGAAAAAGGCTTTAAGTTTTCGACTTATGCAACTTGGTGGATTCGCCAAGCGATTACCCGAGCGATTGCTGATCAAGCGCGAACAATTCGAATCCCCGTTCATATGGTGGAGACGATTAATAAATTGATGCGAACTCAGCGACGTTTGACGCAAGAGCTTAATCGTGAACCAACTAATGAAGAGCTTGCCAAAGAAATGGATATGGAAGTTGAAAAAATTGAACATATCATGAAGATTAAGCAGGATATTACTTCGCTTGACGCTGGAATTGGTCGTGATGACAATGATGGCGAAGAGTCGACGCTTGGTGATTTTATTGAAGATGAGGATACGGCCAGCCCTGAAGAATCTGCATCTAGCCAATTACTTAAAGAGCAGGTTCGAGAGATTTTAGGGAGTCTCTCTGATCGTGAGAGAAAAATCCTTGAAATGCGATTTGGATTGAATGGCACTAAGTCCCATACGTTAGAAGAAGTTGGTCTTGAGTTTGCGGTGACGCGTGAGCGTATTCGTCAGATCGAAGCTAAGGCTTTACTGAAACTTCGCAAGCATAAAGACTCTAAGAAACTACATGAATATTTGGATTAGGAGAACAAGATGAAAAATAAACTTATACGAATTGCCCCAGTTTTATTGATTATCGCGATTGCGGTTTTGGCGATTATTTTAATTGTTAATTTAGGAAAAATGATGTTTGGCTCAGATTCTCCTAAAAAATCATCTTCAAAAACGGAGGAACCAGATACTAGCGTATTGAATTTATTAAAGATTGAATCTGGGCGCAGCGTAAAGATGACAGTGCGCGGACCAATTCAGGCTAATGAAAATGCGCGAAGTTACTCGGTTGAAATTTCTTCAAGCTCTCGAAATTTGAAGGTTTTCAAGGGGTATTCTTCAGAGGTGGAGAAAGAGGTTAATCACAGTAACACTACCGCTGCCTATGATGAGTTTGTGAATGCGCTCAATAAAGCCAATATGATGAAGGGTGAAGCGCTTACTGGCGAAGATGATGATATACGGGGTGTTTGTGCCAAAGGTCATGTTTACGATTTTGCGATTTTAAAGGACGGACGAGTTGAAAAGCATCTCTGGACTTCAACATGTAAAGGCTCAAAAGGTTCATTATTAGCTAATACAGCTCAGCTTCAAGATTTATTTTCACTTCAAATTCCTGAATTCAAGAATATGGTTAAAGATCTTGGATTGAAGGAATTGTAGATATATTGATTCAAAAAGTCTATGCTTTTTAAATGTCGCACAATGTTAGAATAGCTTTATATTTTACATAGGATTTGTTGTATATCATTGTGGTATAATAGTAGTATATGCCAGAATTACCTGAAGTTGAAACCGTTGTTCGTGGTTTGAATAGATTAATTTTACGAAAAAAAATTAAGAGTGTCAGCTTTGATTGGCCTAAAAGTTTTCCTAACTCGCCAGCTGAAGTTGATAATTTTCTAATTGGTACTCAGATTAAGCAAGTTCGTCGTCGAGCGAAGGCGATTATTGTTGATTTATCTAATGGCTGGTCGTTAGTTGGACACTTAAAAATGACCGGACAGATGGTTTATCGTGGTGAGGAAAATTGGGGTGGTGGCCATCCTAATGATGATTTTTTGGCGAAATTACCTAATAAATCAACTCGGGTTGAGATTGTTTTCACCGATGGAAGCAAGCTATTTTTTAATGATCAGCGTAAATTTGGCTGGCTAAAACTTTTGCCAACTGCTGAAATTAAAAATTTACCTTTCTTTCAAAAAGTTGGACCGGAGCCACTTGAAGATGATTTTAAATTTGAAGAGTTTATAGGTAGATTTGATCGCAGAAAGCGAAGTATGATTAAGCCGACAATTCTTGATCAGAGCGTGATTGCGGGAGTAGGCAATATCTATGCTGACGAATCTCTGTGGCGAGCTAAAATTCATCCTGGAACTAGAGTTGAGGATCTTTCGCAGGCCGATTTTGAGAAATTATATGAAGCGATTCGATTTGTAATGAATGAATCGATTGACCGAGGTGGCTCGACTGATCGTAATTATGTTCAGGCCGATGGAAGTCGAGGTAATTATCTTGAATATGCTGCTGTTTATCATAAAGACGGTCAGCCTTGCAAACGATGTGGACATGAAATTTCTAAAATAAAAGTTGGTGGGCGCGGAACGCATTTTTGTCCAAATTGTCAGCAACTCGCAGAAAACCAAGAAGGAAAAATGTAGTGCTTGGCGGTAAAGTGACTGTCATTTTTGGCGAGAATTCTTTTGAGCGAGCAAGTGAGTTAGCTAAATTAAAAAACCAAGCCGAAAAAGCAGATTTTGCGATCGAAAATCTAAATGCTGAAAATTTAACAGAGGAAGATTTTGTAAATTCCATTTGTGGGGTTAGCTTATTGGCTGAAAAACGGTTGGTTATTGTCAAGAGGGTTAGTGATAATTCTATACTTTGGGATAAGCTTCCGGTAATTATTTCACGGATTTCGAATGATGTGCATCTTTGTCTGGTTGAAGAAAAAATTGACAAACGCAGTGCAACATATAAATCGCTCGCCAAAATTGCTGATATGAAGGAACAGAAAAGCTTGTCGGCGAAGGATGGAAAAGATTTAGCTGAGTTTGCCCGCAAAATTGCTAAGCGGTTAGGTTTTTCAGTAGATAATAAAACGGCTGATTTTCTAGTTTCGTGGGTTGGTATTGACGAATGGCGAGTGCGTGACGGGATAGAGAGGTTAGCAATCTTAGGTGAAATTTCGAAAGAGAATATTGAAAAATATATTCCGCGAAACGTAGAAAGTAATGCTTTTGGTATTTTTGAGCTAGCTTTGAATAGTAAACAGCCCGAAGTTATTGAGCAAATTTCGAGAATGAAAATTGTAGAGGGCGCGGATGGCGCGTATCAGTTTTTTGGCTTAATATCGAGTCAATTTTTCAATTTGGCAGCTTTGAAACTAGGTCAGAGTTCTGGCAAGACAACTGCTGAAATTGCTAAGGAAATTGGCGCTAATGCTTGGTTGCTAGGTAAAATGAATCAATTTGCCCGCGATTTAAATTTTGACCAACTCGCTGATCTGTCTGAAAAATTTACACAAACTGATGAGTTACTGAAAACGACCAATGCTGACGCGTGGGATTTGATTGAAGCTTTACTATTAGAAGTTGCGAACGAATAGATATTGACATTTTCAGGGGGTGGTGTTAAACTAATCCTATGAAAACGCTTAACCTAAAACACAAACAAGGCTTTACTATCATTGAAGTTGTCCTAGTTCTAGCCATTGCTGGTTTAATATTTCTAATGGTATTTATAGCTTTGCCAGCTTTGCAAAGAAGCCAGCGAGATGCATTACGTAAGCGGCAGGCAAATTCAGTAATTACGGCGGTAACTAATTTTTCTGCGAATAATCGTCGTAGGACTTATGATATTTGGATGAACTTGTTAGGCTCTTTTAATGGTGATCCAATCAGAAATTTAATTGAGCGAGGATATTTGAAAGAAGATGAGATAAAAGATCCCAGTACAGGTGAAGTTTATAAAGCCCGCAAAGAAGCTACTGGCGGAAGTCTTTATTTAAAGTATAAAGAAATTAAAGTTGGTGAATATGGTGCGGATACTGGATATTGTGTAGACAATACTCCCACGGATTCGTCTGGAGAAACTCACGGTGCGGAACAATTTAATTGGGTTTTTGTTTTTGCGCTCGAAAATGGTGGATGGGTTTGCGCAAGTAATAGAATGGTCTAATTTATACTTTAATTCTTTTCAAAACTGTGAAAATATGCTATAATTAAACTAGTTATGGCTAAAAAAACTACAAAAAAACGATCAAAAGCAAAAGCAGCTACACCTAAAAAAAACTCACTTCCAGCAGGTTTTTGGGCTCAGGTTGGGGCAGTAGTACTGGGATTTTTCAGCTTTTTCTTAGTGCTGGGCTGGTTTGGTTATGGCGGAAACATAATTATTGCGGCACATAATGGTTTGATGACTTTTATGGGTTGGGCTACTTATTTTTTGCCGGCAGTTTTGATTTTTATTTGTGTTGAAATTTTTCGCAATGAACAAAATAAATTTCCAGTGGCTAAAACTATCGCGTTAGTTTTTGTTTTAATGTTCATTTCGGGATTGTTCGGATTGTTTAAGGGCCGAAGTGGACTAACCTTTGGTGGAATGACAGGTTCATTTTTGAATGGTTTCGCGCTTCAAATGGTTAATTTAGTGGTGGCAGGTATTATTTATCTATTCTTAATTATGGTGATAACTTTCGCTATTTTTGGAGTTATGCCGATTGATGTGATCCGCCAAATTGGTGAGCTATTGCGCGAGAGTGAAGCCGCAAGAGAAGAAAAACGAAATGCAAGAACGCTCGCCAATATTAAAACTGATAAAAATACAATCGCCGAAGAAGTGACTCCGAGTGAAAATAAAATTAAGCTTAATGCTGGGGTAGAATTTGTTAGTAGTGAAGAACGTAAAAAAGATGAAATTCGAGAGAGCCGCCGGCTTAAGGCTTTGGCTCGGAGAGAAAAGAAGCAAGGAAAACAGGAAATTCCAAAAGCTCCTGAACGTATAGATAATTCTAACTGGCAATTACCTAGTCTTGATTTGTTAGAGAACACATCTTTACCGGCTGATGCGGGAGACATTGAGCATAATGCGCGGATTATTCAAGATACATTTCATGAGTTTGATATTGATGTTGAAATGGAAGCGGCTAACGTTGGCCCTCGTTTAACTCAGTATACTTTGCGACCGCCAAGTGGTGTTAAATTAAGTAAACTTTCTGGTATGGAGAGTAATTTAGCGTTAAGTTTAGCCGCGGAGACAATTCGTATTGAAGCGCCAATTCCAGGTAAGAGTGTAGTTGGAATTGAAGTGCCAAATCATCGGGCGGCAACAGTGCGGCTATCTGGTATTATTGAAAGTAAAAAATGGAAGAACGACCACAAACCTCTAACTTTTGCCGTTGGAAAAGATATTTCAGGCGAAACAATTACAGCCGATCTAGCAAAAATGCCTCATCTGTTGATTGCAGGAACGACTGGTTCTGGTAAATCAGTGATGATGAATACTTTATTGACAAGCCTACTTTATCGCAATTCACCGAGTCAATTAAAGCTAATTCTGGTAGATCCAAAGAAAGTTGAAATGGCTCCTTATGAAGGTATCCCTCATTTATTAGCACCTGTTATCGATGACCCAACTAAAGCAGTTTCTGCTTTAAAATGGGCGGTTAATGAAATGGAGCGACGCTATTCTGTGCTGGCGGAACAAAAAATTCGCAATATTGAGAGTTATCATAAAATGATAGCTTCAAGACAGAAATCGTCAAACGAGGATCAAGATTTAGATAATCATTTTGAAGAGATGCCTTATGTAGTGATCGTGATTGACGAGCTGGCGGATTTGATGATGGTCGCGCAAAAAGACGTTGAGGCTTTGATTGTTCGGATTGCCCAAAAGGCTCGTGCGGTCGGTCTTCATCTTGTGCTAGCTACTCAGAAGCCAGTTGTGTCAGTGGTCACAGGTTTAATTAAGGGTAATATTCCAAGTCGAATTTCGTTTAAGCTACCGTCGAATGCGGATTCGCGCACAATTTTAGACCGTGGTGGCGCAGAGAAATTGCTTGGTCAGGGTGATATGTTATTTTTCCCAAATGGTGCGCCGCAACCAAAGCGTGTTCAAGGAGTTTTCTTAGATGATATTGAAGTTAATCGTGTTATGGATTATTTGCGTCTTCAATCGCCGCCGCAATATAATGACGAAATTATTAGTCAGCCAGTTCAGATCGGTAATATGACCGGTGGTGTAGTAATGACTGGTGGGGCTAGTGGCGTGGATGATACTTTTCGGCAAGCTGTAGAAATTGGGCTTCAACAGCGTAAAATGTCAACCGGATTATTGCAGCGAAAAATGCGTATTGGTTACGGTCGAGCTGCGGGGATTATTGATGAGATGGAAGAACGTGGCATTGTTGGACCAAGCCCAGGCGGATCTAAGCCAAGACAAATGCTAATTTCTAGCTTAGATGAACTAAACGATTAAAATAACTTAAGATATTTTAATTATTAATTCTTTTGTGATTTGACTCTTGAGAGGTGATTTGTTAAACTAATCATATGAAAACGCTTAACCTAAAAAACAAACAAGGCTTTACTATCATTGAAGTTGTCCTAGTTCTAGCCATTGCTGGGTTAATATTTCTAATGGTATTTATAGCTTTGCCAGCTTTGCAGCGTTCTCAACGTAATCAACAGTATAAGCGTAATGTCTCAATGGGTGTGGCAATGCTTCAGCGCTATAAAGCTAATAACCGCAATCAACTTCCTCCGACACTAAATGATGACGACGATGGTTATGTTACTGGCAAGAATAATACTGATCATACGGGCCATCCGTTAGCAAGTTATATTGATAATGCTGGACTACCGGATGGAATTTCGGTTGAATTTTGGAACTGGACCCCAGGGAATAATATAAATTATTTTTGGACTCCTCCTGGACGATTATTGATGATAGGTAATTATCAATGCCGTCAAAATAGTGGTGAAATTAGAAATTTCCCAATCGAATATATTAAAGGCTCAGTAGCAGTGCTAACTGTACTTGAAGAAGGCGCTGAAGGCATAGTATATTGCGAGAATCTTAAATAGATTTTGGTGAGTGCTATATTCGTGTGATTTTTATTAGGCTTGAAATAGTAGTTTGTTATTGCTTTTTAAAGTTAAAAATGATATAATTACGGCATAATATTAGCTCAGCTTATTATTACAATAAGCTTTAACCAAAGGAGTAAAATGAAGGATTACGAACTAACTGTTCTTATTCATCCAGATCTGGAAAGCGATCTTGAAAAACCGCTTGCCAAGATTCGCAGCCTCGTAACTGCTAACGGTGGTGAAATTGCCAAAGAGGATAACTGGGGCAAGAAGAAGCTAGCCTATGCAATTAAAGGTGAAGAATTTGCTGTTTATGTAGCAATGGATGTTAAACTTCCTGCTGCGGCACCACTAAAAATTAGTAATACATTGAATATTACAGATGAAGTTTTGCGATATCTACTCGTAAAAGCTGAAGTGCGTCCAGAAGCAGAAGTTGAAGAAGAAAAATAATAATTTTGGGATATGGAGATAGAAAATGGCTTTTAATAAAGTAATTTTGATGGGAAATTTGACAGCAGATCCAGAAACTCGCACAACGCCTAATGGGCAAAACGTGACAAGTTTCTCACTTGCGATTAATCGCACTTGGAATAATGCAAGTGGTGAGCGTCAAGAAGAAACTAGCTTTATTAACTGTACTGCTTGGGGTAAGACTGGTGAGACAATTGCCAAATATGTTTCAAAAGGTCGCCAACTACTTGTGAGTGGTCGTCTTCAACAACGAACTTGGCAGGATAAAGATACTGGCAAGAATCGTAGTGCTATTGATGTGGTGGTTGAAGAATTTAGTTTTGTGAATGACGGTAGCCGTGGAGGTGCTTCGAATAATTCTGCTCCGGTATCTAGCGAGCCAGTTATAGAAGAAATTCCTGATGAGCCAATTGACCTATCTGATATCCCGTTCTAATTTAAAGGAGTAAAAATGGCTAAAAGATTCAAAAAAGAAATCCCAGCATATTTTGATTACCGAGATGTTAAAACTTTGCAAAAATTTGTTAATGTCTATGGTCAAATTGAGCCAGCTACAAAAACTGGTTTGAGTGCAAAGCAACAACGACAATTGACGGTAGCTATCAAACGGGCTCGTCATTTGGCGCTACTTGCCTTTGTGTCTAATGCGTAAAAAATAATAAATTCCTCGTTTGAAAAATAGCGAGGAATTTTATCGAAATAAAAGGAGAATTTATGTATAGTCCAACTGATCTAAAAAAAGGCGTAGTTATTCAGCTTGATGGTCAGCCATATCGAGTGGTTGAATATAATCAAAAAGTTGTTGGTCGCGGTGGTAGTATCGTGAGTGTGAAAGTTAAAAATTTGGTGACTGGCGCACTTTTACCTAAAACGTTCAAAGGCCAAGATAAAATTGAGCCAGCTGAGGTCGTCAATAAAAAAGTTCAATATCTTTATAATGATGGCGAAGATTTTCATTTTATGGATCCAGAAAGTTTTGAGCAGTTTCAGCTGTCAAAAGATATTATTGACGAAGCCGCTGGATATTTAAAAGAAGCCGATGAATTAAATTTGCAATTTTTTGATGGTAAAGTTATCAATGTTGAGCTACCTAAAAATGTTTGGCTAAAGGTTGTTTATACCGAGAATGTGGTGAAGGGTGATACCACATCAAGTGTTTTGAAAGACGCGCAACTTGAAACCGGAATTACGGTAAAAGTCCCAGCTTTTATTAAGGAGAATGACGTAATTTCGGTTGATACTTCAAATGGCGAATATCGCGAACGACAAAAATAGGATTAGAGGAAAAAGGATGGGCAAGATCGAAAAGCGGAGTAGGGCTAAGTTTCAGCGATTCTGGAATTTGGTAGTAGCGAATCGTAAGAAGATCTTGCTCATTTTTTGTGGGCTAATTCTAATTGAAATAGTCGTCCAGTGTGCTTGGCCGCAAGATTTAACGCGCCCATTTATTAAAATTGGTATAAATAATTTTGGGTTAAAAAATCAAGAAAATCTATCTCGCGAGCTTAATGGTAATTTTATAGATTCTAAAATTAGACTAAAATTTCGAGGTAGAATTGAAGATTTTAGTATTTTGGAGATAGGCGGAAAATTAGATTTTGTAGAGGCACAAAGAGCAGCTTTTAATTATACTATGATTGAGCGAATTACTCCTTTTTCGCTATTTTGGCCATTCGAAATAAATAATATTGAGTATAAATTTGATAATGATCGTTTGGAAAATTTTATAAATAATTATGCAAAAAACCATAAAATTGAGCCTAGAAATGCCGAACTCAAAATATCAGAACAAGGCAAAGCATTTATTCGGGATTTTGAAAAAGGATACGAAGTTAATAAAAAAGAACTCAAAAAAGAAATTGTTAGTTTTGGTAAAAATAGCCCTAAAAAAGAAATTGTAGAGGTTTCTACTACGACAAAATTCCCTCAAAAGATGAACAAATATTTTGAACAAGCGAAAAAACAGGTAGACAGAATACTCTCAAAAGAGCTAGAATTTAAATATCAGCTGGCCGGAATAAATAAAATTTATATAGTTGAAATTACAGATTTGTCAAAATGGGTTCAACTAAATGATGATGGCTATTCTGTAAAAGTTGAAGTGAATGCTGAAGAGTATAAAAAATTTATACAAAAAATTAATTTAGAGCAAGAGGTGAAACCTGGCTTAACATCTATAAAAATTATAGATGGCGTGGAAGTTGGTCGAGAAGTTGGTAAACCAGGTTTAAGAGTTTCTTTTGAAAATAACTTAACCGAAATTATAGATTATTTCAATGGAAAAAAGCCGAATAATTCTTTTGTGCTTAAAATAGAAAATACTTCACCAATAGAAAAACGCAACTATGTGTATAGTTTTTCTCAAGCTGGGTTGCAGGCTAAAATAAATGAAATTGGTCGTAGATATGATGTTCGTATTAGTTTGCGACAGTTAGATGGTAATATGTGGGGCGCCACTTGGAGGGGAGGGGAAGCAACGCCTTCAGCTTCAACCTATAAACTTTTTGTGGCGTTAAGATTGTTTAAGGAGATTGATGATGGAGTTATAAATTGGGATGGAGCGATTGCTGGAACGCCGATTAAAAGCTGTTTTTATCAAATGATAATTATTTCTACTAATGCATGTGCAGAAGCTTGGCTTAAGCACTATTCTCGTTCTGATATGAATAATTTTGTTAGATCAATTGGTATAAGCAGTGCAACAAACTTTATGGGTAATGGACCGATTACGACTTCGGCCGAGGATCTTAGGAAAACTATAGCTGGGGTATATTTGGGAAATTTGTCTAGTAGGGATAATCGAAATATCTTGCTTGATCATTTAGCGCGTCAACAGTGGCGTTCAGGGATACCAGCTGGCTCTAAAGGTCGAGTTTATGATAAAGTTGGCTTTTTGTGGAATTATGTCCATGACGCGGCTGTAGTTGAGCATCCTCGCGGGACTTATTCTGTGGCAATTATGACTAAAAATGCTAATTATACTACGATCGCTAAAATTACTCGTGAGCTAGAAGCTTTTATGTATCCGTGATATAATAACAGTGATGAAAATTAGATTAGATCATTTATTAGTTGAAAAGCGTTTGACGGAAAGTCGTTCTCAAGCGGAAAATTATATTAGGCTTGGAAAAGTTATTGTAAATGGAATAAAGCAGACTAAACCAGGTTTTTTTGTAGATGAAGACTCTAAGATTGAAATTCTTCAAAATAGTCAATATGTTTCAAGGGCAGGTCTAAAACTTGAAAGTGTAGCTAAAATTTTAAAACTTGATTTTCGTGATAAAATCGTTCTAGATGTCGGTTCTAGTACTGGCGGTTTTAGTGATTATACTCTACAGAATGGGGCACAGAAGGTTATTGCTGTTGATGTTGGAACAAACCAGCTTCACCCTAAACTGCGGCTTAATTCTAAAATAGAACTGCATGAGAAAACAGATATTCGTAATTTTAAAACGAAAGATTCAATTGATATTGTTGTGATTGATGTTAGTTTTATCTCTCTTAGGGATATCCTGCCGAGCGTCGTAAAATTAGTATCTAAAAATACGCAAATTGTAGCAATGGTTAAGCCGCAATTTGAAGCAGGTAGGCATAATACGATTCGAGGTGTGGTTAAAAATAACTCTCTAAGACGAAAAATTATGCAAGATTTTGAAAACTGGTGCAAGATAAATAATTTGTTCGTTGTAAATAAAAGAGACAGTAAAATTAAAGGCGCAAAGGGCAATCAGGAAAGATTTTACATATTAAAAAAGACTGTATAATATTTTTATACAGTCTTTTATTATCTGGGTCTACACATTAAACCTAAATTCAACGACGTCATCTGGAGACATTATGTAATCTTTGCCTTCAGTCCTGATTTTGCCTGCCTGTTTTGCTGCTTGTTCGCTGCCAGCTTGAATTAAATCATTATAGTTAATAATTTGTGCTGCAATAAACCCGCGTTCAAAATCTGTATGAATCACTCCGGCGGCCTGAGGAGCGGTCCAGCCTTTATGGATTGTCCAAGCGTGGATTTCTTTTGGTCCTGCAGTCATGTAGCTTTGTAGGCCAAGGATGTCGTAGGCTGCGTGAATCATTTGACTAAGACCAGTTTCTTGGACGCCATAGCTCTCGAGAAGTTCTTTTGCATCATTTTCATCCAGGTCTTTTATTTCTTCTTCAAGCTTAGCGCACACAAAAATAGATTTTGCTGGAGAAACTAATTTGGCGAGTTTGTCTTTTTTGTCTTGGTTTGTTAGAGTGTCCTCGTCTACATTGAAAGCGTAAATTACAGGTTTTGCAGTTAGGAGATGGAGATCTGAGATTGCATCATAGTCAAGATCATCGATAATGGATAGGGGTTTACCCGATTGAAGTTGTTCAAATAGTTTATTCAAATAGTCAACTTGCGATCTAATTTTCGGATTAGCTTTGGCTTCTTTTTGCAACTTAGGCAAGCGGTTTTCGATCGTTTGCATGTCTGCTAATATAAGTTCAGTATTGATTACCTCGATATCATTTTTAGGATTGACAGTGTTCGAAACATGGACGATATCATTATTATCGAAAGCGCGTACAATATGAATAATTGCGTCACACTGACGAATATTTGCAAGGAATTTATTCCCCAAGCCTTCGCCTTTTGACGCGCCAGCGACAAGCCCAGCAATATCAACGAAGGTAACCGTTGCGGGAATAATTTTTTGTGAACCGTAAATTTCGGCTAGTTTAGCTAGTCGTGAGTCGGGAACTGGCACGATGCCTGTATTCGGCTCAATCGTTGCGAATGGGTAATTAGCCGCTAAAATATTATTATTGGTTAGAGCATTAAATAAAGTTGATTTTCCGACATTGGGTAAACCGACAATTCCAATTGATAAACTCATTTTTCTCCTTATTAAAATTTAACTATAATTTTAACATAAAAGCTTAATTATATAAAATACTATTACTTAAATATGTTGCTAAGTTTTTGCGCCTATTAGGAATCAAAATGCTTGATTTTATCATCATGTTTATGTTAAAATGGGGTCATGATTAATATTAAAGGTGTGGGCGAATTCTTTTCGTTGGATATCGGCACAAATGCAATTCGTGCTGTCCAGCTTTCAAAAGCGGGTGAGAACTCTTGGAACTTAGTTGGTCTAGGCTATGTTTCTGTTGATCCTCAGCTTGTTTTGAGCGACTCCGAGGAAGGCCGCCGAAAGCTTGGCGAAATTATCACTACAATGGTTGGGCAGAGTGATATTAAAGCTAAAAATGTTGTGATTAGTCTTTCGTCCCAGAAAACATACGCAACAATTGTTGACGTGCCTGCCCGTGACGAAAAAGAGTTAAAACAGACTATGGAGTATCAACTTGATCAGCACATTCCAATGGCGATGGATGACGCTAAAGCTGATTGGGTTGCTCTAGGTGCTTCTCAAGATAAGCCTGATACAATGGAAGTATTGATTGCTTCCACGGCCAAAAGCTATAGTGAAGGTCAGCTTGAATTTATTGAAAATCTTGGTTTTAACGTAATTGCGGCTGAACCGGACTCAATTTCGATGACTCGTTCGCTTGAAGTACCTTCAACTACTGCGCAGCTGATTGTTGATTTCGGTGAAAATTCTGCAGATATCTCACTAGTTTATAATGGCGCGCCACGCCTTGTGCGAACTGTACCTATTGGACTTGGCACATTAGTTAAATCGGCAGTTCAAAACTTAAATATTAAAGATGACCAAGCCCGACAGTTTATTTTGAAATTCGGCTTAGCGCAAGACAAACTAGACGCTCAAGTTTTTCGGGCGATTGAAACTAATCTGGAAAATTTTGTTCAAGAACTTACAAAATCTATCAAATTCTTTTCGACTAAATATCCACAAGTTCCAGTTAATACAATTTCATTGTCTGGATATGCTGGTGTTATTCCGCAATTAGTTGAGTATGTGGCTTCCAAAACTGGCATTCAGACGGGATCAGTAAATCCGTTCCAGAGAGTAAATGTTTCACCTCGCCATCAACAAACTGTAGCAACGGTTGGAAATGAGTTTGCGGTAGCGGTTGGGCTAGCAGAAAGGACTGAAAAATAATGATTCAGGTTAATCTTATTCCAAATGTAAAACAGGACCTCTTGAAAGCGCAAAAGATTCGAAATTGGGTAATTTTCTTTTCGATTATCGCTGGCGGTGCTGCTATTGCGATTGTCGTTGTAATGGGTCTTGCTTTTGGTGCGCAAAATATCATTGTGAATGCCAACGAGGATAATATCAAGAAAAAATTCGAACAGTTATCGAAAAAGGATGGCATAAATGAGGCAATTATTCTGCAAAATCAGCTAAATCAAATCGATGGTATCCGTAAAAATGCACCAAATGTTTCGCGTCTATTAGGCCAAATTATTCCAACCATCCAGACTACTGGCTCAAATGAGGTTAAATTCTCGAGCGTTTCGTATGATTCTACAACTCGGACTGTTTCAATTGAAGGTAAAGCTAAAGGCTATAATGCTTATAACGGATTTATTAACGCTTTAAAAGAAACGCAAATCCTATATCATAGTTCTGAAAAAGCTAAAAATACGATTTGCTCGGTCGAAGAGGCGCAAGCTGGTCAAAACGATTGCCAAATAGCTTATCTTGTAGACCAAAACTCAAAAATTGAAGACACCCAATCATATGGAGATTCGCAAGATGGAGGCAAACAATTATCCTTCAGTCTTAAATTTGTATTGAACTCTGCTGCTTTGCAATTCGCAACTAAAGATTTTGCAATCAAATCGCCTGCTCGAAAAGATGTAACAGACTCCAAGATGGCAATTCCTGATGATTTATTTACTGTGAAGGACAAGAAGGAGGATAAGTGATGAAAGAAAAAGAAGTAGCAATCAAGAAATATAACGCTATCAATCGTGCGAATCGAACTATGTTTACTTTTGTGGCGATTGCTTCGGTTATTTTGGGCGCAGCAACTGTTGGAATAATCTTTCTGTCGCAAAAAATCTCTTTCAAGGGTAAAATTATTGGCGAACAAACAAAGACTCTTACTGCTATTGACAAAAGTAGTGATAACGTAGATGAGTTAATTAAAAAAGTAAAATTGCTTAGGACTAATTCAGCGCTTTCTAGTGTTAAAAAGATTGAAGGTGCTAATAATCTACAAGCCGTTGTTGACGCCTTGCCTAAGGTTGGAAACGCTGCTGCATTAGGAAGCAGTTTAAGTGATGAAATCTTAGCTGTGCCAGGTCTTTCCGTTGAATCAATAAATATTGATCCTATAGCCGCTGATAATAGTACCTCAAGTGCTTCAAGCGCTTCATCTGGTTCAACTGCGACTTCAGCTTCAGCTACAACAGTAAATTCTTCTGGAGCCGAAACCAGTATATCTGAGGCTGTTAAGTCGGTAGGATTTTCTATATCTGTTAGTGCAAAGAGTGGAAAATCTGGAGACGGAAAAGATCGCAAAGCGTCTGAGATAATTCAAGAATTTTTAAAAAGAATGGAGAAATCTATCCGAACTCTTAGCGTCAATAATATAACTTTTGAAATAACAAACGAAAATCAGATCAGTGTAAATGTGACTGGCCGAGCTTTTTATCTCCCTGATGATAATATTAAATTATCAGATAAAACAATTAAATCTAACGAGAACGCAGGCTCAACTAAATCTTCACCAAAAAATAACAATTCTACCGGAGGTAAAAAATAATGAAATCACAAGATATAGCGATGATTGTTTTAATTGCTGGTGTTAGTATAATTGCCTCATATTTTGGATTTCAGGCTATCCCTGGAATAGGAAATCCAGCCGAAGAAACTTATACCACAAAAACCATGACAGCAATTTCGGCAGAAATGGCTGATCCGAGCGATGAGATTTTTAACAGTGATGCGATTAATCCGACTGTTCGAACTGTTATCAGTGAGGATGGAGGAAACAAAATTCTAAGCGAAAGCAAATAGAAACTAATGGCTCTAATTACAAACGATGTTCAGGAAAAGCTAGCAAAACTCCTTGTCGAAGAGGGGCTTGTTCGCGCTGAAATTGTAGATAGAGCCATCCGTGAATCTGCAGAAAAAGAAGAATCGCTAGTTGCTTATCTTCTGGCGAATCAAGTTCTTGATAATGAGATTTTAGTTCATGCAGTTTCTCATGTTTCGGGCATTCCTTATGTAAATCTTGAAAATGTGAATATTCCACAGAATATTCTGTCATTAATTCCGCTTGAAGTCGCCGAAAGAAATATGGCTGTTCCTGTTGGTGAGGTCCAAAATCGATTGGCGGTAGCTATGCTTGACGCGACTAATATTCAGGCGATCGATTATCTTTCAACATTGATTCAGCGACCGCTAAAGGTCTTTATGGCGAGCCAGGAGTCAGTTAAACATGTGCTTGATCAGTATAAAACCGATCTTTCTGATGTCGATCAGATTGCTTCAAATATTGATGCTCAAGAGACGGCAGCTGAGCAAGCTAAGCGAAGCGTGCAAACAATCGTTCAAGATTCACCAATTTCTAAAGCTTTAAACACAATTTTAGAATATGCGGTTCGCTCGAAAGCTTCTGATATTCATATTGAGCCCCTTGAGAAATCGCTAAAGATTCGCTGTCGAATCGATGGTGTTTTACGAGAGATAATGAACCTACCAAAAACAATTGAGCCAGCTCTTGTCTCGCGTATCAAAATTCTTTCTAGCTTGAAGATTGATGAGCATCGGATTCCGCAAGACGGTCAGTTCGCGGTGGCGGTTTCTGGTAAAGAAGTTGACCTGCGTATTGCGATCTCGCCGGTTGTTTGGGGTGAGCAAGTTGTTATTCGTTTATTGGATAAAACTGGCAACACATTCGATTTAAAACAGATGGGCTACGCTGGTAGAGCACTTCGTACAATTGAAAAAGGTATTAAGGCACCGAACGGAATGGTTTTAACTTCTGGCCCAACTGGTTCAGGTAAGTCAACGTCATTATATGCCTTGATTAAAGAGATTAAAAGTGACGAAATTAATATTATTACTCTAGAGGATCCGGTTGAATATAAGATGGATGGCGTAAATCAAATTCAAGTTAATGCGGATGTTGGTTTGACATTTGCGGCAGGATTACGTTCAATTTTGCGTCTTGACCCAGATGTGGTGATGGTTGGAGAGATTCGTGATGGCGAAACAGCCAACTTGGGTGTTCAGGCGGCTTTAACTGGACACTTGGTATTTTCAACGCTACACACCAATAGTGCTGCCGGAATTCTGCCCCGTTTGATAGATATGGGAATTGAACCATTTTTGATTGCTTCAACCGTCAACACGATCATTGGTCAGCGGCTGGTGCGTCGGGTTTCACCCAAAAGAAATACTTATCAATCTGATCCACTCCAGACACAAAGTATTATTGATACAGTTGGACATCTTCTACCGAAAACTCCAGAAGAAGTCGAGCGTGTATCAGAGGACTTGGGGTATAAGAACTTACCATTAGCAAATCAAAAGTCTTATACTTTAGTAAAAGGTCGCGATACGCCGCAGACTCCAGGAGGGTATTCGGGTCGCGCTGGACTTTATGAAGTGATGGAGGTAACGGACGAAATTCGAGAGCTTATCATTAAACATGCTACATCAAATGAAGTCCAAAAGGTTGCGATGGAGCAGGGGATGATTACAATGCGTCAAGATGGATATTTAAAAGCTTTAACCGGCATTACAACGTTAGAAGAAGTTAATAGGGTTGCGGCAGATACCGCTTAAAAAGGAGAGAATAATGAACCAAGAATTACGAATAGAAATTTTACTTGAAGAAATCGTTCGGAAAAATGCGAGCGACCTTCATTTGCAAGTTGGTTTGCCGCCAATGATGCGACTTGATGGTGCGTTGATTCCATTTTCTGGCTATCAAAATTTGAATGCCGAGCAGGTTGAAAAGCTAGTATTTTCCATTTTAGACGAAGACCAGCAGCGAATTTTGATGAAAGATAAAGAATTTGACTTTTCATTTGCTTTCGGTGATTTGGGAAGATTTCGTGTTAACGCCTTTCATGAGCGGGGTAATTTAGCCGCTGCGCTCCGTTTAATCCCGAACAATATTAAAACAGTTCATGAGCTAGGAATGCCTTCGGTGGTTCAAACTTTCGCAGATTATCCGCGCGGTTTAGTGCTAGTTACTGGTCCGACAGGATCTGGTAAATCAACAACTTTGGCGGCTTTGATTGATAAAATTAATAGCGAAAAAGATAAACATATTATTACGATTGAAGATCCTATTGAATTTACCCACAAGTCTAAGCGTTCGGCGATTGTTCAGCGAGAGGTTCACTATGATACTTATTCATTTTCAGCAGCTCTTCGGTCTGCGCTTCGTCAAGATCCAGATGTTGTTTTGATTGGTGAGATGCGTGATCTCGAAACAATCTCTGCTGCGATTACGATTGCCGAAACTGGACACTTGGTTTTTGCGACACTTCACACTAACTCGGCGGCGCAATCAATTGATCGCATGATTGACGTTTTCCCTCCGCATCAGCAGCCGCAGGTTCGTTCACAGTTGGCGAATATCTTACAAGGAATTTGTGCTCAGCGCTTAATCCCAGCGATTGGCGGTGGTCGTGTAGTGGCGGCAGAAGTCATGGTGGCCAATCCAGCAGTTCGTAATATTATTCGAGAAGGTAAAACTCATCAGCTTGATACGGTTATTCAAACTAGCGCCGATCAAGGGATGCAGACTATGGATCGAACACTGGTTAAATTGGTTCAATCTGGTGTGATTACTTATGATAGCGCCCGCGAATATGCGGTTGATTTAACAGAATTTGAAAGGTTGATGCGAGGTTAGTATGAAAAAGTTTAGTTATGAAGTTCGCGACAGGGCGACGGATAAAATTGAAAAAGGTGAAGTTCAGGCTGACAACTCTCGTTTGGCAGGTAAGCTGTTAGTTGAAAGAGGTTACATCCCACTAAAGATTAAAGAGGTTGATTCGGACGGGGCTTTTTCAAGTTTCACTAACCGAATTACAACCAAAGATAAAATTGTTTTTACTCGCCAGTTTTCAACATTGGTGGGGGCTGGGTTACCTTTGGCACAAGGACTCAGGACTGTTTCTGAACAAACCGAAAATAAAAAAATGAAATCAGTCATTGATGATATTCTAGCAAACGTTGAAGCTGGTTCGAGCCTTTCAGATTCATTCTCTAAGCACCCTGAAGTATTTGACAAAGTTTATCTTTCTTTGGTTGCAGCTGGTGAAATCTCTGGAACTCTTGATGAATCGCTTCGTCGAATTGCCGCTCAGCAAGAGAAGGACGCGGAAATGATGAGCAAAATTCGCGGTGCGTTAACCTATCCTATTATTGTGTTAGTAGTGATTGGCGCAGTGATTGCATTTATGATGTTTACTGTTGTTCCTCAGGTTGAACAACTCTATGCTAGTCTAAAGAAAGATGTTCCTGTGATGACACAAGTTATGATTGGGGCCTCTAATTTTGTAATGAGCTTTTGGTGGGTTATTTTCCTCGTGGCTGGAATTGGTGTTTGGTTCTTTCGTCAGTGGCTTAAAACTAATTCGGGCATCCACTTTGCGGCTGTTTTTAAATTGAATGTACCAATTTTCAATCCTCTATTTAGAAAGCTTTATATGGCACGATTTACTCGAACTGGCCAGCTATTGCTTTCGACCGGTGTTTCGATGAATGATATGCTAACAATTACTGGTAATGCGGTGAACAATGTAGTGATCAAAAAATCTATTGATGAAGCTAACAGATTAGTGCAAAGCGGTAAAAATCTCTCGGATTCGCTCAAAGATAAGGATTATATTTTAATTCTCGTTCCACAAATGATTTCAATTGGCGAACAGTCCGGTAAGATTGATGAAATGATGGGTAAAACGGCGCAGGTTTATGAAGATGAGTTAGACGAGCAGATTAAAGCGATCTCGACAATGATTGAGCCAATTCTAATGGTTGTGTTAGCGGTTGTTGCTGGTGGTTTGATCGGAGCGATCCTGATGCCAATTTATGGACTAGTTGGACAGGTTCAATAAATGATTTATTTTGGTGTCATCTTTGCAAGTATTGTGGGTGCGATAATTGGTAGTTTTTCGGTCGCTCAAGTTTGGCGGTTGCGTGCAGCCGAGCTTTATGATGCTAAAAAATCTGGTAAAAAAGTAGACGAAGAAGAGTGGGCTAAACTGAAGAATTTAGGGAAAAATAATCACTTAAAAGATCGCTCGCGTTGCTTAAATTGTGGGTATCAGCTGCGTTGGTTTGATCTAATTCCGATTTTTTCTTGGTTATCACTTAGCGGAAAATGTCGAAAATGCCATACCCAAATTGGCAAACTTGAATTTTTAGCAGAAGTTTCAACAGCGATATTTTTTGGCTTAATTTTTATATCACTTCAAATTGATTTTATGAAGATTTCAGTCTTTGGATTGTTTCAGATTTTAACTCTATATTCAGCGCTGAGTTGTTTGGTAATTTTATTTATATACGACGCGAAATGGTCTCTGTTGCCGGTTAAAATAATGTGGATTTTTAATTTACTAGCAGGCTTTTATTGGTTGATTATGAATTTTGAAAAAGGTTTTTCGGTCGCGATCATCTTGAACTTAGCGGTTTCTATTGTACTTTTTCCGGGGGTCTATTTCATTCTTTCGGTTATATCAAAAGGGACTTGGGTTGGTGATGGTGATTGGATTTTGGCGCTTGGCTTGGTCTTGCTTCTGCCAAATCAGCCAATATATACGATATTTTTGTTACTATTTTCGAATTTAATTGGCCTTGCGATGATCCTCGGTCAATCTTTCATGCAAAAAAAGAAAATCGAAAAGCATGCTCAAATTCCTTTTGGCCCAGCAATGATTTTGGCCTATTTAAGCCTATTGATTTTTCAACCTTTCTTTGGCGATCTTCTAAAAAATCTAATGATAATTTAAAAAGCTTATGTTATAATAGAATTAACTATGAGGGGGCAAATGAAAAAAGGATTTACGATTATTGAGACTTCGCTAGTTGTGGCTATTTCTGGTCTTTTAGCTGTGGGGTTAATGATTGGCTGGAGCCGCAATATAAATATCCAGCGATATAATGACTCGGTGGAGACCTTTAAATCGGATATTCAAGCAGTTTTTGATGAAGTCCAGAATCCTACTAACACCAGAGTAAAAGGCAGATGTCTATGGAAAGGTGCTGATTCGGTTGAAAACGTACCTGACAATTTAAATGGTACGGATAGGGGTGCATCTGAGTGTATGGTGCTTGGGAAGGCTATAATATTCTCTAACAGTTCAATTGGCGAGCACCAAGAAAAATTTGTGGAGTATGATTTGGTTGGGAAAAAACCTTTCCGTGAAGACTATTCAAGATACTCTGATAGTATTGACGCTTTGGAGTCTTCCAATATCTCGATATTGAAAAATAGCGGAAAGGAGCATTCTTTAGCTTGGGGTAGTAAAATGAAAATGGCCACGAAAAATAAACTTAATGGTTGGGATTTTTCTGCTAATCGAGAAGGGGAAAATATCACTTATTATAACATGATAGGCGTTATGGTGGTTAGATCGCCTCTTGATGGTTCTATGATGGCTTTCGGGCTTGCTTCTGAGGCTATAAGTTTTACTGATGAATATAATTCTAATTTGTTAAGATTTAGGAGCTTGCGACTTCCAAATATGCTAAACAACGACGATAGAACAGTCAAAATATGTGTTATTTCTGCAAACAATGTTTATAATAATGGGAATAGAGTGGTGTCGATAGGTCAATCTGGTGCTAAAATTCTCCCTACCGAAGGAAAAGGTTCTATGCGTTGTGGTAATAAATCAGGTAAATTTAATTTTGATGAAGGATATAAAGATATCTTTTTTGAAGGGAAGCCAATAATATGAAGTTCAAAAAAGGTGATACTTTAATAGAGGTTATGTTAGCGTTTTCATTGTTTTCAATGGTTATGATTGGTGGAATTACTCTTATGAATGCTGGTATTTCTAAAGCTCAATCTACGCTAGAGCTTACAATGGCGAGAAATGCGATTGACTCTCAAGCCGAAGCGCTTAGATATATTAACTCATTAGTTTCGGTGTCAGGGTCTAGCTCGGCTGATGTTAATTTGTGGAATACAATTACTTCCGAAAGCTCGGCTTCAGCCTCAGATCTTTCTTCTTGTCCTAAAAATAAAACTAGCTTTCCGACGAACTCATTTGTTCTAGGTTACGATAGTAGTTCTAGGCTAAATATAAATAAATCTAATTTAAACCCAGCAACCACTTTTCCGAGGTTAATCTGGCGAGGAGAAAATGACTCAAATAACCTGGCGAATAAAGGGACGTTTGCTGGGTCAGAAGGGTTATGGATTGAAACTGTCAAAGGCTCAGGATATTATGATTTCCATATCAGAGCTTGCTGGATATCTCCCGGCAATACCGCTCCGACAACTTTAGGAACGATTGTGAGGTTATATGATCCAAGATAAAAAAAGCGGTTTTACTATTGTGGAACTTTTATTAGCGATGAGCTTTGTGGCGATGCTAATGGTTGCAATAGCTGCTATGGTCTTACGGATGTCTAATCTTATGGTTAAAGGTAAGACGTTTAAAGAACTCAATAGTTCCGCTCGTTCAATCAGCTCAGATTTCAATCGTAGTTTTAATTCTTTATATGGCATTGAAGGCTGGGATGGCGTATCTTCTGCTACTAGTGCCGCGCCTGGGATATCTTATGTGAAAAATGATCTTGGTGGAGCATTTTGTACTGGTGACTTCACTTATATATGGAATAGTGCAGCTGCGTTAAATAATGGTAATGGACCAGCTCAGTATAATGGCTCGACTGACAATTCAATTAGGCTTATTCGTATTAAAGATATCACGAAAAAATATTGTCAAGATTCAAGTGCTAGTTTATGGACGTCAATCCCTCGAGATTCTAATCAAGTTACAGAAATATTATCAGCTGGTGAAACTGATTTAATGCTTTACGATATTAGATTTAGGCGAGTTGGGGTAGATACGATTTCAGGCCAATCTTTGATTAATATACAATATATCTTAGGTACAAAAGGTGAAAGTGGGATTAATGTTGCAAATTCACAATGTACGCCAAGTGATGATTTAGCTGATTACTGTGCAATTAACAGATTTGATCTATTGGTTAGAACTGTCGGTAACAAATAGAAATTAAGATCTCTCGAAATCTTGAGAGATTTTTTAAAATTTAAGCTGAAAAATTATTCTGTTTCGCTATGAAATCGTTCATGAACTTCTTTTAGATGTTGATCTGTGACGTGAGTATAGACTTGGGTTGTAGCAATACTTGAATGGCCAAGCATACCTTGAACGGCGCGTAAGTCAGCGCCATTTACTAACAGATCAGTTGCGAAGCTGTGGCGCATGGTATGAGGAGTAACTTTTTTAGTTATGCCGGCCAGTCGAGCGTATTTATCTATCATTCTCTGAACGGTTCTCGGGGTTATTCGGCGATAATTGCCATCGGTGGAAGGTTTCTTGTATCGGCGAGAATAATTTATAAAGAGCGGAACTAAATTGTCGTCGCGAGCGTCTAGATATTCTTCGATTACTTCGGCAGCGTGTTTTGAGATAAAAATTGGTCGATCTTTGTTGCCTTTTCCGCGCACGGTAAATTCTCGGCGTTTAGTGTTAATATGGTCACGATTTAAATTGCAAAGCTCCGAAACGCGCAATCCACTCGAGAATAGTAACTCAGCGATAGCTCGATCACGTAAGCCGGTTTCGTCGTTGGTTGGTATAGAATTTATAAGCCGCTCAACTTCTTCGTAGTGGAGAAAATTAACTTGCGGTTTGGTTACTTTAGGTAGCTCAATCTTTGACGGTTCGAGTGATTTAATGTCACGGCGAGCAAGATAAGTTAAAAATCTCCGCAGAGCGATTAAATGATAGGCCTGAGTCGCACGACCAAGGGTTTTTCCGTCATAATTTTGATATCGATTAAGCCATAGGCGATATTTTCTAACTAGCTCTGAATCAATTTTAGAAACAGCAATATCATCTGAAAATTCTACGAGCCTTTCAATATAGAGTCTGTAGTTTTCAACTGTTTTAAGTGAGCGGCCACCTTCAACTTCAAGTGACTCCAAAAAATCTTCAAGCAGCTCGGAGATATACATAATATAATTATAGCATTTTTTATTTGAAAAGAGTATAATTGTGTGTAAGGAGAAAAAATGGAAGAGAATCATATTCAACGAACGTTAATTTTGTTTAAACCGGATGCTGTTCAGCGAGGTATTGTTGGCGAAATTCTAACTCGATTTGAACGAGTTGGCCTAAAAATTGTAGGTACGAAAATGATTTTTCCTGATAAAGATCATTACTATAAACACTATGAAAAAATAGGAAAAATGATCACTCGGCGTGGGGAGAAAGCTTTTGACTTAGCTTTAACTTTTATGACTCAAGGTCCTGTGATAGCTATGGTGTTAGAGGGCGTAGATGCTGTCGATCTAGTTCGTAAGCTTGTCGGTATAACTGAACCTAAAAATGCTGCACCAGGGACTATTCGAGGCGATTTTTCGCATATGAGTTTTGGCTATGCTGGTCAAGCTGGGCGGGGAATTCCAAATTTGATTCATGCTTCGGGATGTATGGAGGAAGCGGCAGAGGAGATTGCGCATTGGTTTAACGATGGTGAGCTTTATGAATATTCTACTCCGCGAGATAAATTTACGAGATAGCTTCAAAGTAGATTTTTCTATTAAAAAATGCTAGAATATAATCATGCCTCAGTAGCTCAACTGGATAGAGCAGTTCCGTCCTAAGGAAAAGGTTATAGGTTCGATTCCTGTCTGGGGTACCAGAAATTATATATGACAAAGAGTACTAAAGAAAATCAAAAAGCTTTTGTTGGCCAGCGTGATGGCGAAGATTTTTTGTTTGTATTCCGTAAACATATTATTGCAATGCGTAAAGGATTTTATTTACTGCTTGGAATTTTCGCGCTTTCTTGCTTGCCTGTTGTGATAGGGATTATCGCTGGTTCGGTCGGTATGGAAATTTTGTATATTCCGTTAGCTGGCTTTGGTGTTGGGTTAATTTTTTTCTTATATCATTTGATGATCTGGTATTTTTCGATTTATATTGTTACGGATCAGAGAATTCGCCAAGTTACTCAGAAGGGTTTTTTTGGCAAGACGGTGATTGATATTCCACTTAGCAAGATTCAATCTATTAACTATACAATTCCTGGATTTTTTGCGGATATTTTCAGGTTTGGCACCATCAATATCCTAACAATTGTTGGTGACTTAGAGATTAAAAATGTTGAGTATCCAGAAGAAATTTATAATAGACTACAGGATGTAGTAGGGGAAATTGAAACGGAGGATTATGAAGAATAAAATTAAGCAACTAGTAAAGAAGGAACAAAGTTCAGATAATAGCCAATTAGCGAAGATTACTAATAATACACTAGAATCTGAGCGAAAAGAAATTTTAAATAACGGGCGAAAGTTTAAATATCCAGTCCAGTATTCGAAAAAGAAACTGGTTATTAATACTCTAATCATTGCAGCTACAATAATTACTCTGGGGCTAATTGCGCTATGGCATCAGTTATATGTGGCCCAAAATACTAGTGATTTAATTTATCGTATTACTACTGTCTTGCCGCTACCTGTCGCTAACGTGGATGGCCAGAATGCTCTTTATTCCGACTACCTGGCTGATTATCGTGCTAATATGGCTTTGAGCGAGAATAAAAAAGGCACTCTTGAATTGATCAAGGATAAAGACAAACGTTCAGAAGTCTATAAGAAACAAGCTATGGATAACACTATTCGGAATGCCTATGCTATTAAACTCGCGCGTGAAAATAATATTTCGGTTTCGACTAAGGAAGTAGATGAAGTGATTAAAAAACAGCGGATGGTTAACGGGGTAGAGATTTCGGAACCGGCTTTCAATAAAATTATAAAAGATAATTATGGTTTTTCAGCTAAAGAATGGCGGCGAATTTTTGCTGAATTGCCACTCCTTCAGCAAAAAGTTTCTGAAAAGATTGACTCAAATGCTTTAAATCTAAAAAACGAAGTTGTAAGTTTTTTAGCTTCTAATAATAATGATTTCTCGAAAGCTGTTGAAAAATTTGGTGATAAAATTGAAGTTGGATCATCTGGAACTATTAAAATTTCTAATTTTGATGGCGGACTGGCTAAAACTGCACTAGCTCTTAAAGAGGGTGAAGTGTCAAAAGTTTTTATTACGAAGCGAAACTCTAAAGATGCTTATGGATACTATTTTGTAAAATTAGTTTCTAAGAATGATAAAGAATTAAGCTATGAATATATTAAAGTTAAATTTACTGAATTTGATAACCGAATTACTCAGTTCGAAAAATCTGGTAAAATTTCCAAATACATAAAAATATAGAATTCTCAAATAGTAAAAATAAAAAATCCCGTAAGTACTAAACTTGCGGGATTTTTAAAGTCTATATTTGGCGGGCCCGACCGGATTCGAACCGGCGATCTCCTCCGTGACAGGGAGGCGTACTAGGCCAACTATACCACGAGCCCAAATTTAAGACTAATATTATTTTACCAAATTATATTTTAAATATCAATAGTTTTATTTATTTTTACGTTAGATTATGCTATAATTTAAAAAGGTCGCCGATGTAGCTCAGTTGGTAGAGCAACGCACTCGTAACGCGTAGGTCAGCAGTTCAATCCTGCTCATCGGCTCCAGGGTTATTTTTATGGGAAAATTGAAAAATTATTTTAAAATTATTGCAAAAGATCGACTAGTTATATTTTTTATGATATTGATTTTTATATTAGGAATTATTTTCTTTATTTCAACGATGCTTGGTGTGCATTTTTATGATCGAATGATCTATACTAGGTATACTGTTTTTGGTGGCGAGCATTTCTATAAAGATGTTTGGTTTACGCGAATATTTTTAGCTAGTTTAGGTTTGATTATAGCTATCGTGCATAATGTGATTATCGTAAAAATCTACAAAGTTTCAGGTAGGAAAATGGCTTTATTTTTCTTGGCTATTACTATCCTTCTTGCGATTATTTCATTCTTAATCGCCTCAGCTATCTTAAGGGAAATTCCAAATTAAATGAGTAAAGATATTGAAATCCCGCAGGGTAAAAGAACAAAATTTTATCGATTTTTTGAAATTTTGCCTGCTTTTTTAAGTTATGGTGCAATTATTCTAATGATTGTGTTGTCGATAATATCTCCATTTTGGGCGTCCGTTTATTTGATTTTTATCATTTCAACGCTTCTAGTTAAGGCTGTGGGAGTGGCTTATCGAACTTTCGGTGGGTATCGTAAAATGAATCAAGCTCTAAAAGTTGATTGGGAGGACCGACTAACCCAATTAGAGAATCCGCACGAGAGCTATTGCCGTATTAAGGATTACTCTCAAAAAGATAGTCGGAGCTTTGACTTTAAAAAACATTGCGAAAATTTGCGGCGTATTTCTGCTGAGGATAATTTTTTAAAGCCATCTCGAGTAATTAATGCTGTAATTGTAGCGGCCTATAATGAGCCTTATGAGGTAATCCAGCCAACAATTGAATCTTTAAAAAATACTAAATATCCAAAAGAGAATTTAGTAGTTTTTTTAGCTTATGAGGAGCGTGGCGGTAAAGATATCGAAGAGACTGCTTATAGGTTAAAGACTGAATTCTCGCATATTTTTAAGGATTTTGAAATTGTAAAACATCCAAAAGATCTTCCTAATGAAGTTATCGGTAAAGGTGGTAATATAACTTTTGCTGGTCGAGCTCTAAAAAAATACTGTGAAAAAAATAAAATTCCATTTGAAAATGTTCTTGTAACCACTCTTGATTGCGATAACAAGCCGCATCCGCAATATTTCGCCTCGGCTACTTATGAGTTTATTGTGCGCCCAGATCGCAAGCACTATTCCTATCAGCCTATTTCATTGTTTTTTAATAATATTTGGGATGCGCCGGCGCCAATGCGAGTGCTTGCTACCGGAAATTCATTTTGGAATCTTGTTGTTTCGATGCGACCACATCGATTGCGTAATTTTGCCTCACATGCCCAACCACTTGATGCGTTAATCGAAATGGATTTTTGGAGCGTGCGGACAATTGTTGAAGACGGTCATCAATTTTGGCGAAGCTATTTTCATTTTGATGGGGAATATGCGGTAGTGCCAATTATGGTGCCAATCTATCAAGATGCTGTTTTGAGTGAAACTTTCAAAAAAACTCTTAAGGCTCAATTTATTCAGCTTCGTCGCTGGATGTATGGCGCAAGCGATGTACCTTATGTTGCTCAGAATATTTTTACTAAAAAACGCACGGTTCCGTTTTGGGATGCTTTGTCTAAATTTTGGGTTCTTTTGGAAGGTCACGTTGCGATGGTCTATCAATCACCACTAGCTGCTTTTGGCGGGTGGATTCCACTTATTTTAAATAATCATGCTTCGCGTAGTTTAGTTGCGCACCAGCTTCCAACTACTGTTAGTGTACTTCAGCAATTTGCGGCGATTGGTATTTTTATAACAATTTTTGTAAGTCTAAAAATGTTGCCGCCTAAACCGGAACGCTACAAACGACGAAGGACGTTATGGATGATTTTGCAGTGGTTCTTAATGCCGGTAACCTCTATTTGCTACGGTTCGGCTGCGGCAGTTTATTCACAAACTCGGCTTGCGCTTGGTAAATATCTTGATAAATTTGATGTTACGCAAAAAGGCACGATAGCAGATATTGATCGTGCTAAAGCTAAAAAGAAAAATACAAAATAAAAAAACAGTATAACTACGATAGCCCGTCTGGTAAAGACGGACTTTTTGTATTGAACAGAACTTTACTACTCGGGGTAGGTCTTTTTGGGTAATTAGAATTTTGTTCGCTTTTCAGTATATTTTCAGGTTCATATTACAAAATGCTAAACCTATTTTGTCAAGCGAACGCTAAAACATTATTTCACGAAAAATATATCATGGAATGAATTGAGGTTAGTAGATGTAAAAAATATTTTTGTAGAAAAGTTTAGGTAAATGTGGAAAAAATAGAGTAAGTATGATAAAATTAAGATGCTTATAGAATTTAAAGAATATGTTTTTGGCGGATTTTCCGTTTGTTCGAATTTAATTAGAGCATTCGAACTTCGGAAAAATTTGTATAATTCGAATTTGAAGACATATTAAATTTTATAAGCATCCGATTTTCGGATGCTCTATTTAATTTAATATGCTTTTTCGCCAGAAAAGAAAGGATTTTTCGTGGCGAATAAAAATTTACATAACGCCAAAGAGTCAAAAAATGATGAATTTTACACACAACTCGAAGATATAGAAAAGGAACTTTCACATTACCGCCATCATTTTGAAGGCAAGGTAGTTTTCTGCAACTGTGATGACCCTTACGAAAGCAACTTTTTCAAGTATTTTGTGTTAAATTTCAACACTTTAAAGCTCAAAAAACTGATTGCCACCAGCTATATTGCTTCGCCTGTAGCTTTTAAAGAATTACCAGCTAAAAAGGGAAATGCATCTTTTGAAGATTTACTCAAGCCTTATAAAATTGAAATCGATGAAGTGTATGACAAAAATGGCGACGGTGCAATTAACTTGCAAGATGTGAAAGAGATTTTAGAAAAAGCCGAAAAGGGTGGCAAAATGACCAAACTCATTGGCGATGGTGATTTTCGAAGTAGCGAAAGTAAAGAATTGCTCAAGCAGGCTGATATTGTAGTAACTAACCCGCCGTTTTCGCTGTTTCGTGAATATGTGGCACAATTGATTGAATTTGATAAAAAGTTTTTAATAATTGGAAGCGATAACGCTATTACTTACAAAGAAATTTTTCCTTTAATAAGAGATAAAAAACTGTGGCTTGGATATAATAAAGTTAAAGAATTCATTCAAAGAAACGGAGAAATTAAAAAATTTGGAAATATTGGCTGGTATACAAACTTAGATATCAAAAAACGCCACGAAGAACTGATTTTAGTAAAGAAATATAATCCGCTTGATTACCCAAAATATGGCAATTACGACGCGATTGAAGTTTCGAAAGTGAAAGATATCCCTAAAGATTATGACGGTGTGATGGGCGTGCCGATAACTTTTCTTGATAAATTTAATCCTGAACAATTTGAGATTTTAGATTTAAATCCTCATTTTTTCTCTGTAGTGGAGAAGGGGTTGCCAAAACCTAAGCAGTTGAAATTTTCTGATGGAAGAAAAGACCCATATGCAAGAATTTTAATCAAAAACAAGAAAGTAGAAAGGTAAAGTAATGAAAATTGAGCTACATAGAATTAAGGTAAAAGAGCTATTCGCTGGTTTCGAAAATGACGAAGAAGCTGGTGTGGTGGATTTTGGTGGCGAGTTGAATATTCGCCCGCCGTATCAGCGAGAGTTTGTTTATAAAGATGAGCAACAGCGAGAAGTGATTCGCACGATCCGAAAAGGGTTTCCACTCAATATTATGTATTGGTCAAAGAATGGCGACGACACTTTTGAGCTTTTGGATGGTCAGCAGCGCACGATGTCAATTTGTAAATATTTGAACGGAGATTTTAGTGTTGATGGTGCTTATTTTAATAATTTGACCCGTGAAGAACAAGAGCAAATTGAAGAATATGAGCTGATGATCTATTTTTGCGAAGGCGAAACGCGTGAAAAGCTGGATTGGTTTAGAATTGTGAATATTGCAGGCGAAGAACTAACGCCACAAGAGTTGAGAAATTCAGTTTATACTGGTAGCTGGCTGGTTAGTGCTAAGAAATTTTTTAGTGGAAATAATTGTAATGCTAAAAAACATTATAATAATTATTTGAACAAGAGTTATATCCGCCAAGAGGTTCTGGAGACGGTTTTGAAGTGGATTTCTGGCGGAAATATCGAGAATTATATGGGAATTCACCAGCATGACGCAAACGCGAAAGAGCTTTGGCGATATTTTGAGGATGTTATGGAATGGGTGCAGGGAGTTTTTCCTAAATATCGCAAAGAAATGAAAGGTTTGCCGTGGGGTGAATTTTATAATGAATTCAAAGATCAAGGCTTCGAAAAGATTGGTGAAGAAAACGAACGGCGGGTTTCGGAACTTTATAAAGATAATGAAGTTACTAAGAAAAGTGGAATTTATCAATATATTTTAACAGATAACGAGAAATATTTGAGTTTGCGAGCTTTTGATGAAGATATTAAAAGCCAGACTTATGAGCGTCAGGGCGGAATTTGCCCAATTTGTCGCAAGCATTACGCAATTGGCGAAATGCAAGCTGACCACATTATACCGTGGAGTAAGGGCGGAAAAACGGTGCCAGAAAATTGCCAAATGCTTTGCAATAAGGATAACAACCAAAAGAGCGATAATTAAAATAAAAACTGCGGTTATAGAAATCGCAGTTTTATTTTTTTGCTGATTTGGTGGGCGATAGAGGACTCGAACCTCTGACTTTCACAACGTCAATGTGACGCTCTAGCCAACTGAGCTAATCGCCCGATGCTCTAATTTTAACAAAACTTGCGGAAAAAGTCTAGTGGTGGTAAAATAAAAAGAGTTAATTTTATTATTTCGGAAGGGATTTTAAGTGGAGAAAACAGAAAAACTAGCTCGAATGCGTCATAGCCTTGCCCATATTATGGCAGCGGCGGTTCAACGAATTTACCCAGATGCCAAATTCGGTGTTGGTCCAGCAATTAACGATGGATTTTATTACGATATTGATTTAGGTGAAAATAAAATATCAGAAAAAAACTTTGGCAAGATTGAAAAAGCTATGCGCCGAATTATTACTGAAAAACAAGATTTTGTGCGAAGTGAAGTTCCGATTGATGAAGCGATTGAGTGGGCAAAAGAAACTGATCAACCATACAAATTGGAGCTTTTGAATGATTTGAAAAAAGCTGGTACAACTGACGCAAAAATTCTTGCTGAGGGGGATTTTGAGTTGGGTAATGGTGCTAAAACTGTTAGTTTTTATACTAATGGAAGCTATAAAGATCTATGCCGTGGTCCACACCTTTCGAATACTGGCGAAGTTGGCGCATTTAAATTGATGCGTGTGGCTGGTGCTTATTGGCGCGGTGATGAAAAAAATCCACAGATGCAACGACTTTATGGTGTGGCTTTCGAAACGCAAGAAGAACTCGATGAATATCTTGAACGAATGGAGGAAGCTAAAAAACGCGATCACCGCAAACTTGGTAAAGAACTTGATTTGTATACTGTTTCACCACTCGTAGGCATTGGTTTGCCGCTTTTCACACCGCGTGGAACAATTTTGCGCGATGTTTTGGCTAACTATTCAAATCAATTACGTCAAAAATATGGTTTCGAAAAAGTTTGGACTCCACATATTACTAAAAAAGATTTATACGAAAAATCTGGACACTGGGCTAAATTTGGCGAAGAGCTTTTCTTGGTAAAATCTCAGGTGACTGGCGGTCAATTTGCATTAAAACCAATGAATTGCCCACATCATACACAGATTTTTGCTTCGAATCCAAGAAGCTATAAGGATTTACCGATCCGCTATCTTGAAACTACAACAGATTATCGTGATGAACAAACTGGTGAACTTGGCGGCTTGAATCGTGTTCGTTCGTTAACCCAAGATGATTCGCATATTTTCTGCCGAACTGATCAAATCGAAGTTGAAATTCAAAATTTGTTAGCCGCTGCTCATGAGCTTTATTCTGGAATTGGAATGAAACTTCGCGTGCGTTTGAGTTATCGTGATGATTCTGATAGTTATCTCGGTGATTTGGCAGTTTGGGAAAGCGCGCAAAATCAGCTTAAAAAAGCGGTTATTTCGAATAACTTAGATTATTTTGAAGAAGAAGGCGAAGCGGCATTTTATGGGCCAAAAATCGACTTTATGGCTACAGATGCGATTGGTCGTGAACACCAAGTGGCGACGGTTCAGCTTGATTTTGTTCAGCCTGAGCGATTTGAGCTTTCGTATAAAAACTCCGAGGGTCAAGATAAACGACCAGTAATGATTCACTGTGCTTTGCTTGGTTCGATTGAGCGATTCATGAGTGTTTATATTGAGCATAAAGCTGGTTGGTTTGATTTTTGGGCAGCTCCTGAGCAAGTTCGAATTTTAACAATTAATGATACTTTAAATGATTACGTTGAAGAAGTTTCGAAAATTCTTTCAGTTACCGTTCTTGATTCGCCAGTTAAATTTAACGAGATTCGTTATTCGGTGGATGGACGTAATGAGTCATTAGGAAAGAAAATTCGTGAGGCGACTGCAATGAAAATTCCAGTTCAGTTGATTATTGGCCCTAAAGATAAAGAAAATAATGAAGTTAGTGTTCGTTTTCGAAAAGACGGTCAATTCATTGAAGAAAAAGTTTCGCTTTCGAATTTATCAAAGTTTATCAAAAGCCTGAAATAATGAAAAAAACTGTAGTTGTAATAACTGGCCCTACAGCAAGCGGAAAGACAAGTTTAGCTATTAAATTAGCTAAACTTTTTAATGGCGAAATTATCTCCGCCGATTCGCGAGCTATTTATAAATATATCAACATTGCATCTGCCAAACCTTCAATGGAAGAACGTGAGGGCGTTATCCATTGGGGATTTGATTTAGTTGAGCCTGGAGAGCGTTTTACAGCGGCAGA
>ERZ773065.158-NODE-158-length-42514-cov-6.267128_pt1 | contig 42514 bp, 59 predicted proteins | sample MGYA00580623_ERZ773065 | MGnify/ENA primary metagenome ERZ773065 (study PRJEB29015, sample SAMEA2738017) | human oral metagenome | biome: human oral; feature: human-associated habitat; material: dental | place: China | collected 2047 ... | reverse complement strand
CCTCAATGAGGTCCGCACCTCTGAGGTCTGCACCTCTTAGGTCTGCACCTCTGAGATCTGCACCTCTTAGGTCTGCCTCAATGAGGTCCGCACCTCTTAGGTCTGCACCTCTGAGATCTGCACCTCTTAGGTCTGCCTCAATGAGGTCCGCACCTCTGAGGTCTGCACCTCTTAGGTCTGCACCTCTGAGGTCTGCACCTCTTAGGTCTGCACCTCTGAGGTCTGCACCTCTGAGGTCTGCCTCAATGAGGTCCGCACCTCTGAGGTCTGCACCTCTTAGGTCTGCACCTCTGAGGTCTGCACCTCTTAGGTCTGCACCTCTGAGGTCTGCACCTCTGAGGTCCGCCCAGCTGAAGTCTGCACCTCTAAGATTTACATCTCTGAGTTTTGCCCATCTGAGGTCTGCCTCAATGAGGCCTACCCCTCTGAGGTCCGCCCATCTGAGATCTGCACATTTTCCATTTTTGTTATTTTCTAGCCACTTGCTGTGTTCTTCCAAAATAGTTTTTATTCCCGCACTTGTCATTACTCTGCCGTCTCCTTTTCAATAGCAATAATTATATCTGTTGCTTTCTTCTCTCCTATACCTTTGACACTTAACAAAGCTTTTTTAATCAAGCTGATATCTAATCCGGGTACAGATGCTTGCCCATCTTCAAATCCGCTCTTATATATTGACTCCGCCCATCGACTCATCTGGTGATGATCCATCTTCTTTATGTTCAGATAGTCTTTTCTGTTAAGTTCAAATCTCTTTTTAGCCATAGTTCCTCCTAAAATATACTTAATTGCTTTTCACAATCATAATTAATCCATATCACTTCTTTTGCTTTTCTCAGGCTCTGAGTTAAACTATAACCTGTTTTTTTCCTCCAGCCTTTTAATGCATTATTGTATAGATCTGACTCATATCCGCTTATTATGACTTTACTTTTATTTTCCAGTATTGCATTTAGCAAGTCTTCATGGTCTTTGTTGCTCATCTCAAAATTATACTGTTTTGAGCTGTTGCGTGTTTCTAACAAGTATGGAGGATCACAATATATTAGACACTTAGGATTATTAAATCTCCGTATAACCTCTACTGCTGGCCGCTGTTCAATTTGCACCTCTTTGAGCCTTTTAGCTGCTTGCATTACTATTTCAGGTATTTTATTCCAAGACTTTAATGCATACGCTGCTTCTCTTCCTTGCACATCATTCTTCCAACCGACCTTTGAATTACAGCGAAAACCATGGCCCATATTTATCTTGATACAAAACTTTAAGGCTTTATCAAGTTTTGTATCAGTTACTTTATATGGCTGTTCATATATATTTTCATACACCTCTCTAGCATATGGTGTCATATAAATTTTAGCAGCCAACTCTTCTGGCATATCTCTTACCACTTCAAAGAAATTAACGACCTCTCCATCTATATCATTTATAGTTTCTATGTTTGAAGGATTTTTATTAAAGAATACCGCACCACTTCCAAAATACGGTTCTACATAACTATGATGTGTGGGCATATTCTCTATTATCCACCCTGCAATCCGCCATTTTGCTCCTGGGTATTTTAATATTGCATTCAAGATCCATTATCTCTCCTTATCCTTTTTACACTTTTTACCCTTGATCATTTTCTTTAAATCGCTCTTCCAGTTCATTTAGCAATGCTTTACATATATCTAACACCACAGGATACTGTTCACCTTGCTTTATCATAGATACACATTCACTTATACAGCATTCCCAATCTTTATCAGACATATTTCTTGTTTTATGCTTCCACTTATTAAACCAAACATTATAAGCCGTATGTATGAATCTGTTTAATTTATCATCAGGAATTATCATTGTTTAAACTCCTAACGCATATATATATCCCCGGCTTATCAGCATAGAACTTTTCTGTGATCTCAGAAGCCACATACGCATCATCTTTCCAGTAACCTTCCAGAGTCATACAATCTTTTAGTAATTTAATCATGTTGTCTGTATCAGGCTTTGTGGTTTTGTAATCACCATTCTTGTGTTTCCCTTTTGCCGGATAAAGCCATTTTGTAATAAGCTGTACAGGTTCTGCCATAGGAGCGATTGGCTTATAAGGAGCTACTAAAGTTAATAACTTTAATCTTATGTTTTTTAATTCTTGCGGCTCGTATGTTATCGGCTTACCATTTACTACATGTATCTTTTTTTGCTGGTGAGTTTTTGTAGGCGGTATCATTGGTATAAAAAATTCAATCTTCATTTTTCACCTCACTTTACTACTCTAAAGCGCTAAAGGGACAAACTTTTTAATTTGTCATTCTTTTACAGGGACAGGGTTACAGATATGAGGGGGAGTCTTAACGACCCCCTCATCTGTTCCTGTTCCTGTAAGGGACAAATATATATATATATATATATCTGTCCCTGTCCCTGTCCCTCGTCATTTTTACCAATCGGGACAAGGACAGATATATAATTTGTCCCTGTCCCTCTATACAAAATGCACAATAAAAATCTCTTAGGGACAGAGGGACAGACAATTGTCCCTCTGTTTTGTCCCTATTTTTCATAGTCAAATTGTAGGGACAAATGTGTTTTGTCCCTTTTGTCCCTGTTACATTTGCACAAAAAGAACTGTGTTTTTTATTAGTATTAAATTTGTCAATGTGCTTTTATTTTCTTAAGGGACAACTTAGGGACAATTGTCCCTCGAATTGTCCCTAAGGATTTTTGCTATTCTTTCTTGATGATAAATCCATTTTCTATGGTGAAATCATCTTTCAGATCCTTAGTAATATATCTTCTGATACTTTTTTCACTTATCCCTATAAGCCCGGCAACATCTTCTATTTTGGCTTTACTCTCAGCTTGAAGCTCCTTAAATGCTCCCAGTACAGCTTCTAAATTATTGCCTTTTCTTCCTTTTTGACCTTCTGACATTTTTTGTTTATAGCCCTTACCGGGTAAGCTTTCGTCCTTGATATCAGCCAATATACCTGTTTCATCTACTCTATGTATCGGATAGTCAAACCATAAGTTTACCGGTTCAAACCTTGCAAACTCTCTTAATGTGCCTTCTATTCTCCAAGCTGACTTAGATCTTATTTTTACCTGTTCGTTTGCCACATACTCCCCCAGCACTTCCATTTGGTCAAAGTTCAGCTTACTTGAAGCATAATCATACATCTGTGTAGGGCTTAGCCTGTCATCCTGACCTACATCATCTTGCCAGTTGCTTATATATTTATCCAAGGCTTTTTCTATGCCTTTAATTTTGGCTTTTGCCGCTTCTGTCTTTCTTATATTGTCATTAAGTTCAAGTTCTACAAGGTCTATAAGTGCATCCGGATCTCTTGCAAATACTCCCGAACCGCTAGCCCTATCCATAGACTTTTTACCGCTTTGTGAACCTTTTGAATGATGATGACAGTATATTGTAGACGCTTTAAGTGAAGTACATATAAGGTCGAACTGATTGCAGAACTCTGCCATTTGATTAGCCGAATTTTCATCACCTGTTATGATCTTGTAAATCGGATCAATAATAATAGCAGTATAATTCTTCTTTTCGGCACGTCTTATCAGTTTTGGGGCAAGTTTATCAAGTGGAACTGATTTACCTCTTAAGTTCCATATATCTATATTGTTTAAGTTATTTGGAGCAATACCCATGGCTGCATATACATCCTTAAATCTGTGCAAACAAGAAGCTCTATCAAGCTCCAAATTAACATATAGCACTTTACCTTTAGTACAGTTAAATCCAAGCCATTTATAGCCTTCTGCTATCGCTATAGTAAGCTGTATAAGTGCGAATGACTTTCCTGCTTTAGATGGACCTGCTATCAACATTTTATGTCCTTTTCTAAGCACATTTTCTATAAGACAATCAGCAAGCTGCGGCATATTGTCCCACACTTCACTTAAGTCTTCAGGATTAGGTAGATTATCATTAATGGCTTCTACCCATTCCTCCCATTCATTAAAACTTGATTTGCCTATGTTGGTAGCTATTAAAAACTGCTTTGCTCCGTTCCTGGTAACCCCGGGCATACGAGATAATCTTGAGGGATTTTTATTCTGTGTATCTATTTTAAGTCCGTTCTTATCACATATCTTATACAAGAAATCAACTCTTGCCTTATACTCTTGTAGATCCTTAGCCTGTATCTTTACAATGGCATGAAGTGATTTTTTACCTGAATGTGTCAATGTGGCTATGGGCAACTCAAGCTCTTTCATAATTGCATATTGCTTTCCGATGCTTAAGCTGTCTGATTCCACTAACGCATATCTGAAATCACTTACATTATCATTTTTAATACCTAAACCATCTAAGGGATTAAACCTAATCCAAGCTCCTGCCTGGGCATTACAATCCCCTATAACATAGCTTATGTCTTCGCAGCTTTTAAGTTTTTCAATAAGCTCTTTAGCTGTTCTATCCCAATGTCCTTTTGTTGGACTAAGTCTTCCGTCTATCTCATATACTGATGTGACATATCCTACATTTTCGTCAGGATGAAACAGGGTTTCCAAGTATTTTATAAGTTCAGCTTTAGGTTCCCAATTTTTAGGTTCAGGGATATCTTGTTCTTCTACATACCCTTGATCTACTATAATTTTTTCATCATCACGAGTGATAATGTCATCCCAATCAAGTGCGTATCCGATACTTGAAGATTCAGGAATAAAACCACCTTTGACAGCATATTCGTATATGGTTCCTCCTGTTACCATATTTGAAGAACCGTTGAATGTATCCCATTTTCTGTAGCATTCACCTACTTTATACCTATGATCATTCTTACTCCAACTATCCCAGTCATAGGCTGTAAGACCCTCTTGTTTTAGTGCCATTCCTACATTCACCCATTCCTGATATGTAAGCTCTGCCGGATTTATATAGTTAAGTAATCCTTTTATATCCATACACTATATAACCTCTTTTGGTATATATTTTGAGGGTGCTATACCTGCTGGAACATGCCAACCGTTAGCCGCTATCCTATCTATAAGGTTTTTAGCTTGCTCAAATTCCCATGTTCCTACATGCCTGAATCCTTTTTGCTCTAAAAATCTGATCTGCTTTGGTGTAGTAAGCCCTGCTTCTCTTCTTTTATTTAATTTATCAAGTATCAAGCTTGCTTTTCCTGCACATTCTATTTCATCAGGGAATATACCGAACTTTTCTAAAGCTTTTACCTGCTCTTTTGAAGCCGGTTCCATTTCCCAACCAAATGTAGGTACATAACCGGATAGATCTTCTGCTTGTATACTCATTTCAAATTGTAAAGGATCTACCAGCTTTTTCTTTTTTCTCTTCATTTCTTCAAGAGCTTTTGCCAGTGCTTCCTCTCTTTGAGCTACTACATCCTGAGCTGCTTCTTTTTCTATAGCTTCCAGATCCATAGCAACTCCCTGATTTTCTTCCAGCTTTTGTGTGACGACCTCTGCTACTTCTTCATTTTCACAGATAAGGTGTGCCGGATGACAAAGCTCATGTCTTTCAGTATGCCAAAGAAAATCAAGTAAAAGCAGATTTTCCTTACCCGGATAAAGTCTTGTTCCACGACCTACCATCTGACTATATAAGCTCCTTACCTTAGTTGGTCTGAGTATTATTACACAGTCTACGGATGGACAGTCCCAGCCTTCTGTCAGCAGCATGGAATTACATATAACATTGTATTTATTTTCATCAAAATCTTTCAGTATTTCGGCTCTGTCATCACTGTTTCCATTAACTTCCGCTGCATTAAATCCAATTTGATTTAGTATTCCTGTAAATTTTTGACTTGTTTTAACTAACGGTAAAAACACTACTGTCTTTCGACCTTTACAGTAATTACTCATCTCTTTAGCTATCTGTTCCAAATAAGGATCTAAAGCCGTACCTAGATCACCGACTTTAAAATCTCCTGATTGCATTGCCACACCTGACAGGTCTAATTTAAGTGGTATAGTAAGTGCTTTGATCGGACTTAAGTACCCCTCTTTTATAGCTTTGGGTAAAGTATATTCAAATGCCAGGCTTTCAAAGTACTGCCCTAAATTTCTCATATCACCTCTATCAGGTGTTGCTGTTACCCCTAATACATTGGCATTATTAAAGTAATTCAGTACTCTTTGATAACTGTCTGATATACAATGATGGGCTTCATCTACTATAATCACATCAAAATGTTCATTGCTGAATCTTGCTAACCTCTTGTCTTTCTGTAAGGTCTGTACGCTACCTACAGTTATCATAAACCATGAACCTATACAGCTTTCTTCAGCCTTTTCTACAGAGCATATAAGCCCTGTAGATTTTCTTATCTTATCGGCTGCTTGTTCTAATAACTCTGCCCTATGAGCAAGTATTAAAACTCTTTTACCCTTTTTAACCATATCTGCCGCAATCATAGCAAATACTATAGTCTTGCCACATCCGGTAGGCAGAACAAGTAATGTCTTTTTATTCCCCTTATCCCATTCATCCTTTATCTTAGTACGTGCTTCTTCCTGATATGGTCTAAGTGTTATATTCATTTAAAACGCTCCTGCTTGATATGTTTTCATCTCATGTGGCAAGAATGAGTCTACTCTGTTATTTTCCCTGGTATTGCCGTCTTTATCCGTATATTTATTGATGGTAAGTTTAAGTTTACCGGTAGCCCCTGTAACCTCATTCCATCTGGGTTTTAGCGGTTCACCTTTTTTCTTTTGTCCTATTGAAGTAAAGAACTGAGACAGTTTCCACTCCGCTTTACTGTTTAAGTAAAGTTTTTCTATAACACTACCGGATAACCCTTCCTCGTTAGTTACTTTCAGATAGATAACCGCAACATTGCAGGCTGCCATCTTTTCGCTGCCGTCATATCTGGCTTTTTCCATCTTAGTAATACTAAATGAGTATTCTCCTTCCGGAAGAATTTCAAACTCCGATTCTTGTGAAATTTCATCATCCCAGTTCAGTTCATATCCTAAATTTGAATTATCTGACATTTTTTATATTATCCTTTCTTTTACTTGAATATAACTTCTGCTTCTTCTATCTGTTTTTGCATTACTTTTTTAACCTGCTCCCAAGCCCCTATTAAGACACCTTGGACAAAGTCCTCAGGCATATCTTGTATAAGTGTATCTTTTGGGAAATACCCTTTTTCAAAGCAAGCGTCTTGTATGTTCCACTCATTAAAATCATCTTTTTCCATCAGATCAACAAGTGCTTTAGGTATATTCTCCTTCTTTGATAAAAACCTGTTAATTATCTTATTATCTTTCACTTCCTCATTAGCAGTAGGTTTCGGTAACTCTTCTTTAGCTGCTTCTTTAATCGTCTGTGGTGGTTCTTCTATAGGTTCATCTCTTACGATCGTTGTTTCTGCATTTTGCTGTTTTTTGACTGTCGGTTCTTCTTTTGGAACTTCTTCTGCTTTCGGCTGTATCGGTTCTTTTGCACCTTTAGTAAATATATGCCTTATAGCTTCAAAATCCATATCGATCTCTTCCGGCAAATCAAACCTGTTCTTAGCATCCCAACACACATGGTGGGATGTGTACATTACTCTCTTCCCACCTTGTGCTTTATTCTTGCCCTTTTGTGTACCTTGACCGTCTACATTTACCACACTGGTCTTATAATTACAGAACAGAACCATATCAGCCCATTCTTTTACCAGTGGTGATGTTTGAGAACTTGTCTTTTTACCAAGCTTAAGCTCCCAACGATCATAAGCTCCCAACTCATCCGGTTGCTCAAACTTACGCATTTGAGCATGAGCAGTTAAAACCACATTTATACCTACATCCACTATTTCTGATAGCTTATTAAGGAATCTCCCTATTTCCTCCCTAACATATACATAACCATTGCCATAACCAAAATCCTCTATACCCTTTTTTTGATGTTTCGCACATATAGCTTCTACGCACATAGCTTCTGCCCAGTCTATAGTATCTATTACCAAAGTCTTGCACACTTCCGGATTAGACTTTATGTATTCAAGTTCTTCTAATAGATATGACCAGCTTTCAGGTTTAGGAAGTCTGGCTACATCCATAGTGTTAGTACTTCCTTCTGTATCTATAAATACAGCTTCCGGAAACTTGCTTGCAAGTGTTGACTTGCCTATACCTTCTGCACCGTATATGACTACCTTCTTAGCCTTATCTATTTTCCCTTTAGTTATTTGCATTAAAACTCTCCTTTCTTCCACTTAGGTGTAACTGTCTCGTGATTTTCCATTCCACTACTGTATCCGTCTTCTATTATGATAGAACATTCATCACCTTTACTTACCCTTGTTGCTATAGCTTGTAAACCTTCCTGTTCTAACCACTCGCCAAACTCTTTTAGTGTATCTAAGTCCATTTGTTCAAGCTTGTCTATAAGCACAAAGCCGCATTCAGGATTAAGCTTCCTAACTATAGCTGTAGACACTTTAAGCCTATCCGATCCGGACATATTGTCCCATTCCTGCCCCTTATACTTTAGTTTACCCTCCATTACAGTAAGCTCCGGTAACGGCAAAGCGGCATTGTTGAGTAAATCTTGTTTAGATTGTCTTATTTTACTTATCTGCTCTGTGAGACTGTCATATTTGTTCTTATAATCAAGAGCATCATCTTCCGCTTTGTCCTTATCAAGATTTATCCTTACCTTTCTGTTTATCTCTTCTATATGAGCAAGGTTTTTTTCAAGTTCTTCTGTAGACTCATCTATAAGCTCTGCTACTGTTTTTTGTGCAGTTTCTTCATCTTTAGCCACCTTTTCATAACTCTGCTTTTTTTCATCAAGCCTTGTATACAATTCAGCTATTTGACCTTCAAGTAGCTTGATCTCGTCTGTTAACCTATGTTTTTGATTGCTTATAACAGCAAGATTATTTCTTTTTCTCTGATTCTCACCATTTCTAGCAAGTATCTCTTGCTGTTGCTGAATCAGTTCAGAAGCGGATATTAAATCTTTAGGGGCGTCCGGAAAATACTCTTGTTCATCAGCAAACTTCTTTTTCTGATCCGCTATTCTTCCTATTGCAAGTCTTTCGTTGTATATGCTTTTTTCTTGCTCTTCTATCTCCACAAGCTCTTTACCTACTCCAATAATATTTAGTAGAGTTGTTGCTTTTTCCGTATCGCTTGCTTCCATAAATTTAGGCAAATCAAGTGCCAGTTTCTCTATAAAGCTGTTAAGTAGCTGCTGTCCTGCCTTTTCACCTTTAGGATCTATTACCTTCAAGTTGCTATTTTTACCCTTGCGCTCCACTATCAAACCATTGCTTAATACTAAGTGCAGGTATGGCGGTGTAACCGAACCCTCTCTTGAAGGTTGAGAAGGTCTGTAAGTATCTCCACCCAGTGCCCATGCTATAGCGTCAAGTACAGAAGTCTTACCCTGGTTATTATTACCCCCTACTATAGTAAGACCGTTTGCTGACGGCTCCAGCTTTACAGCCTTTACTCGTTTTACATTTTCAATTTCCAGCTTGTTTATTTTTATTGACATAAAACCTCCTTATATTATTTCTATATAATCTTTAGCAAATTTAATCATCATAGATACAACTTCTCTTTCACATAGATTAGTTTTTTCTGATATTTCTTCTATTATCTCCTTAGCAACACTGTCCACTCTGACTCTGTAGTGATTGTCTGTACTTCTGTATCTTTGTTTTCTTATAATTAATTTTTCCATATTTATCTTTTATTTACCTCTTATCTGTGATACAATCACAGTTGATTGATGTTTGTTTGGGCTTACAGCTTTTCTTCTTTAAAGGGCTGTAAGCTCTTTTTATTGCTGTACAGTAATATATCCGAATAACTTACTATCATTTCCTTGCCTGTCCTAAGTACCTTTAGTTTGACCAGATCAGGATACAGTTTAATGACTTCCACCTTGTCTGTTTTCTGTTTAGGTTTTGAACTATCTGTAAAATCTTCAGCACTAAAGCTCTCATAAGTGTATTCAAACCTATCACCAATCCTAATAAGCTGCTTAAGCTCTCTAATACCTATGCCGGTCTGTCTCATGTTGCCGGCGTATTTAGCAACCGCCATTTACATCACCTCTCTATAATGACCGCTTTTGTGCATAAACTCAGGTATCTGCAACTCTTTAGGCTCTACAGCCTCAAAGGTTATAGTAAATATAGTTCTTTTTCCTTCCTCACACACCTCTGTTTTTATGTGCTTTCTGCCTGGTGCGCATATATTAACAACGCATTCTGACTCTATATACATAATTACCTCCTAAAATATCTTTATTTTTTCCTCATCTGTTAGCCAACCTCTACTATTCAAATTCCTTAATTCCTGAAAAGTAAAAGTACTAGGATGCCTATACCTTTTGCAATATGTTTTCTCAGAACAATCAATTATTGCAGCCATTTCCTTATTAGTCTTATCATAAGTACCTTGTATTCTTTTCAAAGCACCCCTAAGAATTGCATCTTGTTTTTCAGCTCTGCTTTGTGCCAGTTTTGGCATGTCCTCACCCCCCTACTCTTTATCATCGATATAAAATGCTATACTCATCATTACAATTACTGCTAATATACTTCCTGCTGCTGCCATTACTCCTCCTCTGCAAAATCCGAATCACTCAAATATCCCCTTCGGTATAATTCTCTGTACACCGGATTATTCCAATCAAAACCTTTGTATTCATGACCATTGCTATTTAACTTATTTACAACCGATTCGCATATAAGGTTGTATTTGCTATCATAAAGAGATCTATAATATCTATTATTACTGATGGCAGACGTATGGATAGTTACAAGGTTATACTTTTCACCATTTAATAAAAAATCTACTCTTGTTGTCTCCCACGGTGCTTTTCCTGTATACTCTTTTAATATTCTGAGTCCTTCCATCTATTTCTAATCCTCCAAATCCTCGTCATAAAAATCAGCTGCATATTTGCCCGGATATTCATAAGTGTAATTCCATCCTTCCGGCACAATTTCCGATATAAGCTCTTTTAAATCGAAATTTGCAGATACAACAATTACATACTCTGATGGCTTGTAATTAATTTCATAAAATATGCAATCCTTTTCTGCAATTATGCGGTTGATATTGTCAATGATTTTTCCGAGTTGCAAACCTGTTTCTTTACCCCATGTACTGATTCTTAATTTAAATTCCATGCTTCCTCCTGTTTACTTTTAATTCCCATCCACTGCCCTAATTAAATCTGCTAGAGCATTTATCATATTCGGCAACTCATCAAGCTCATATTCCTTTATTTCAGGAATTAAGCTTGTTTTTGCGATTATGTAATCGCAAATGTTGTCAATCGTTTTTTCTATCTTTGCTTGGTTTTTCATTACGCTATGTCCTTTTCCTATGCCCTGTCCTCGTTCTGCTTCTTATCTTTAAGCTGACTTTAAGTAATAAATTGTATTCGGATCCACTCCAAGAGCTTTTGCAATGTATGAGATGTATTCAGCTCTTAGTAATTTGCGACCATTTAACATATTACTAAATTCTTGTGGCGTAAACCCAGCTCGCTCAGCTACAACTCCATACTTCATACCTTTTTCACTTATAATTTCCTTGATATTGTTAATAATCATTTCGTAATCACTCATATGTTCTCCTTTCTACAAGTTTCTTGTAAGTGAGTATATATTATTACAACTTTCTTGTATTGTCAATAGTTTTTTACAAGAAACTTGAAACTTTTGTATTGACTAACACATTAAATTTGATATACTCTATATCAAGAAGAAAGGAGGATTAAAAATTGAGTATTGGTTCAAGAATTAAGGAAAGAAGGAGTGAATTAAAACTATCCCGTAGTGATTTAGCAGATGCAATTGGAGTATCTCCATCAGCAATCGCAAACTATGAAAATGAAATTAGTGTACCGAAAATAGAATTGATGTATAAAATTTTTTCTGTATTAAAATGTGATGCTAACTATCTCTATCAAGATGATATGACATTAACAACTAAAGGTTCTGCTATAGAAGAACCTTTACTAAATAAATATCGTCAACTTGATCAACATGGTAAAGAACTTGTATCTTTAGTTATAGACAAAGAATATGAAAGAATAGAAATTTCCAAAAAACAAAAGAATAAAAATACTTCTTTAATACAAGAAAATATTTCAAATTATGAAGTACCACTTTGTCAATACCCTTATATCTTAGGTGGTGCAAGTGCCGGATTGACTTCTTTTCTTACTGATATAGAAATCGAAAGCATAAAAGCACCTGTCTGTGACGGTGCGGATTTTATTATATCTGTAAGTGGTGATAGCATGGAACCGAGCTACTACAATGGTGAAAAGGTATATGTACAAAAAACTCCCGAACTTAATTTTGGAGATATTGGAATATTTTCAAGAGGTAATGAATTGTTTATAAAAGAATATGGCGAAGACGGTCTGATATCTCATAATCCTAAGTATAAGATGATAAAGGGTACAGAAGATATTCAAACTGTTGGAAGAGTCATTGAAAAAGTAGAACTTTAGGAGCGGATTATGAAGAAAATAATTAAAATAGCTATAACTGTTATATTTTCAATACTCGCAATATTTTTTCTTATTTGCTTAGCAGCGGTAAGTGATGTTACCGGAAAGATAGTATTTTTTATATTAGCAGCGGTATTCATTACTGGGATTATTGTTGTAAACGGAGGAATTAAAAATATACCTATATTCTCTTCTAAATACAAAGAACAAATTGCAGAACTTGAAAATACAATATCCGATTTAAATCAAAAATTAGTCGAATCAGGATACCCGAACTATGAACATTTGAAAAACTTGATTCATCAGAAAGAACAAGAGCTTAACGAGTTGGATAATAGAATATCTTTAAATAGGATAGATATTTCAAATTCTAATGCTACCTTAGCTGAGTTATCTGATAAAGAAAAAGAACTGGACAAGAAAATAGGCTCACAAACTAAAAAGCTTCAGAGGATTAAAGAGCTTTATAACAGCATAAACTACAGTATAAAAAACTACTATAAATCCGATACACATTTGATTGATCAATACAGCACTGAAGAAGTTGAAGCACTATCTCCAAGTGTAATTCTAAAGCTACACCATATGGATATTATGGATCTAAGACGAGCTTTTAAGGATAACGATAAGATAATAGCAAAAACTCTAGTCGAGTATGAGTCAAGGTATACAACTAAAGCTAATAAAACAATATACCAGCTATTAGTCATAGCTTTAAGAGCAGAATTACAAAATATACTTTATAATTTACGATATGAAAAACTTGATAAAGCAATCGACAATGTAAAGACAATGACATCCAAATATCTTAAAATAGCTGGAGAAGGTAATCAGGCTATACTTCCTACTTTGGTTAGATTTATTGGTGAGATAGAATACCTTTTCATAAATTCCGTTAAGATAGAATATAACTATTATGTAAAACGAGAGCAACAAAAACAAGAACAAGCTGCTTTAAGAGAGCAAATGAGACAAGAAGCTGAAGAAAGAAAAGCTTTAGAAGCTGAACGAAAGAAAATAGAACAAGAAGAACAGAAGTTTAATTCTGAAATAGAAAAACTGCAAACTTCTATGACAGCTGCTACTGATCCAAGTGAATTAGAAGCTTTGCGAGCTAGAATTTTAGAATTACAATCACAACTCTCAGATGTAATAACAAGAAAAGAAGATGTTACAAGGCTTCAAAATGGTAAAGCCGGCAATGTCTACATAATAAGTAACTTAGGTTCTTTTGGAGAAGATGTATTTAAGATTGGTATGACTAGAAGATTAGAGCCGCAGGATAGGGTAAACGAATTAGGAAGTGCTAGTGTACCATTCAAATTTGATGTACATAGCTTTATTTTTTCAGATGATGCTGTAATGTTAGAAAACTCTTTACATCGCAGACTTAATAGTAATAGGGTTAATAAAGTTAACCTCAGAAAAGAATTTTTTAGAATATCAATAGACGAATTGGAAAAATTAGTAAATGAAATTGATCCAACTGCTGAATTTAACAAAACTATGTTAGCTGAGGAATACAATCAATCGCTATCAACTGATGAAGTTTATGATAATTCTGAAACCGGTATCTATGAAGATGATGACGAAATGGAATAAAAAGCTTTCAGGTTCAAGCAAAGCAATAGCCTTCCAAAGTGATGTGATATAATCAATTTTAATAGGAGAAAATACAAATGGATTTTATGGATAAAAACATACCGGTATTTGCATTTAAAATACCTACTTTAAATCTCAAACAAGATTTCTTTTATGCCATGAGTACATTGTATGATGGTATTTGTAATTCTCCACATGACACTATAATATTCGACTTTAAGGAATGTAAATTTATCAACCCTGCATTTATAAGCTATCTTGGTGGATTAAAAGTGTATTTTAGTTCCAAAGGTAAGACAATTATTTTTTCTACTCCTAATGAAAATAAGGCAATAAATGGCTTTCTGATATCTTCAGGGATAAGAGGATATTTTGATAATAATTTCAGTAAAGGTTATGCCTCATCTAATGCTATTCCATTCAAAAGAATAGATATGTTAGATGAAAGTGCAATATTGGATTATATCGGTAACATAACTAATCTTGCACCTATAAACATCAGCGAAAGAGCTAAACAACAAATTTTTCAGAATATATATGAGATTTTTAATAATGCAATAGAACACTCTGAACATACAGAAGGGGTTTTCTCTTCCGGGTACTGGTTGCCTAATAAAAAAGAATTAATCTTTTCAATATATGATACAGGTATCGGTATATCACAAAAAATAAGGAACTCATACCCTATGATGTCTTCTTTTGAAGCATTTAATTGGGCAATGCAATCAGGTAACTCTACTAAGCAATTGGATTTAGGTGTTCCTAGAGGGTTAGGATTGCACACTCTTAAGCAATTTATATTCCTTAACAAAGGTGCTTTGCATATATACAGTAATGATATATACTATACATATCCTAATATAGGGTATGTAGGTGTCCTACCGTTTAGCACAGTAGGGACGCTTGTGGCAATAAAAATAAATGCAGATTATGGGCATTTATATAAAATGAAAGGAGAATAGCCATGGCTAATATACTATTATCAGATATTACTAACGAAGCTGCTTCAAGAACTTCAGGTATTAAACTAAAAGAAGTATTGCTTGATAAAGTAGATAAGGAAAATGAAATTATTGTAGATTTCAATGGTATAGAAAGGTATGCCTCGCCTTTCTTTAATAACAGTTTCGCTGCATTATATATAGCACTTGAACCGGCACAGAGCAAAAAAATCAAAGTAATGAATATCAGTGATGTGGGTAAATTGATCTTTGATACATCCATAAATAATGCTAAATTTTTACTGAATAATCCCGATTACAAAGAAAAAATCGATCTTATAACCGGACAAACTCCCAAGGATGTATAGGCACTATGATAAAAGATATCCGAACATTTAAACCTATTGACAACAGTAAGGAGTTTTTTATTGATACTAATGTACTATACTGGTACTCATATTCTAAGTATGATTTATTTAATACATCAACTAAGAAGCAGGCTCAACCATATTTAGACTTCCTTGAAATGTTAATATACAATAAGCACCCCATTTTTACATCTATATACAACTTATCAGAATTGTTGCATATAATTGAAAAACATGAGTTTTCTATTTATCAGGAAACTAACAAAGAATTAAAACTAAGTATAAAAGATTTCAGAAGACTAACTTCAAGGAAATATGTAAAAAATGAACTTCTTACGGCACTAGCTAATACCAAGAATTTATGTACCATATTAAATTATTCTTTTTCGTTATCTGAATTAGAAGAATTTATAGATACTTCTGATAAACATAGATGTGATAACTACGACTTTATCATTATTAAAAACTGTATAGAAAAAGGGAAAATAAACATTATCTCAGATGATAGTGATTTTTCTACTTTAGATAAAATAAACCTTTATACAGCAAATGAAAATATATTGGATATTAAATAAATAAAAAACACCCCTGCACTGTTGGAGCAATGCAAGGGTACGACCAAATACAAGTCCTGTGTGGTCAGCACAAGAACATTCAACGGTCATTGTATCACACTAGGACACCTCATTCAATCCTGAATAGGTGTTCTTTTTATACTCAAATTCAATGTTTTTAAGGAGGATATGATATGGCTACAGCAAGAAAGCTACCATCCGGCAACTACAGATGTCAGATCTATGACTATACGGATGAAAAAGGTAAAAGACACTACAAGTCTTTTACGGCATCAACTAAGAAAGAAGCGGAATATCTTGCGACTGCATATAAGCTTGAAGAATCCACCTCAAACGATAACCTAACCATAGGCAAAGCCACAGAGCAATACATTAACAATCGATTAGCTATCCTTTCACCTACTACAGTAAGAACATATAAAGGCATAGCAGCTAATCAGATCAGCAAGATCGCTAAGTTAAAGATTGACAGTATTACTCAAGAGCAAGTACAAGTATTTATTAACTCAATTGCCGGCACTATATCTCCTAAAACGATCCGTAATGTTCATGGATTGCTTAATGCTGTTATTACGACCTACAGACCCAATTTTTCACTTAAAACGGATTTACCTAAGAAAGTTCAACCGGATATACATATACCTTCAGATAGTGAAGTCAGACAGCTTGTATCTTATGCAAAAGGCTCAGAATTGGAAGTACCTATACTGCTTGCTGCTTTCGGTCCTATGCGTAGAGGTGAGATCTGTGCATTAAAAGCAGAGGATGTAAACGGCAACATAGTTCATGTTAAGAATGCTATGGTAAAAGCTCCTGACGGTTCTTGGGTTATAAAAGCACCAAAAACTTATAGCAGTGACAGATACATAGAATTCCCGGATTTTGTTATAGAACTGCTTCCAAAAGAAGGCAATATAACAAACCTTCACCCCAACATGATAACGGATCGCTTTGCCAACTTATTAAAAAAAGCAGGTCTTAAACATTTCAGATTTCATGACCTAAGACACTATTCAGCTTCCATTCTTCATGCAATGGGAATACCAGATAAATATATTATGGAGCGTGGCGGATGGTCGACAAGTTCGACACTAAAGACAGTTTATCAACACACTATGAGGGGTAAAAACAAAGAAATTAATAATAAAATAAACAGTTATTTTGAAACTATGCAACATGAAATACAACACGAATAAAAAGAACCCCTTGAAATACTTATGTTTTTAGGTTTTTCGTAGGGGTTCAAGTCCTGTCACCCGCATGAATTTATAAGATAAGTAAAATAGGATATCGTAGGTTAAACCCTTGCAAATAGGCACTTGCAAGGGTTTTTATTTTGCCTTTTTGAGTCTCTATTTTACCGCTTATAAACCTCACTTTTCTAAACTATGCAACACGAAATATCACACGGAAAAATAAAAAATATATACAGTCATCTAATTCTTAAACATCCTATATAAAATTATATTTATAAAATATAATTTTATATTGACATATATGTTATACTATGGTATATGGGAGGTAGTTAAATGTTTAATAATCTAATTGATGAATATGCTAAAAATACAATGAATAGTCATTTACAAGATTTAGAAGAGTACTTACAAGCAGATGTTATACTATTTTATGGAGAAATTTATGAAGATATAGATTCATCATTCAAAGAAATAGTAGAGCAATTACAACAAGATAAGAAGTACAAAGATAAATGTTATGTTATTCTTACAACAGTAGGTGGTAGTTTAAATCCTGTTACCCGAATGGTTTCTACTTTAAGACACTTTTACTCTGAAGTTAACTTTATTGTTCCTGATTATGCATATAGTGCTGGTACCATATTTTGTATGAGTGGTGATTCTATATTAATGAATTACTATAGTGTATTAGGTCCTGTAGATCCTCAAGTCCAAACCAAAGATGGTAAACTTGTAGCTGCTTTAGGATATCTTGACAAAATAAATGAAATGATTAAAAAATCAATAAATGATACATTATCTCCAGCTGAATTTTTAATATTAAAAGATTTTGATTTAGCAGAGCTGAGAGCTTATGAACAAGCACAAGAATTTGCAATAGATCTTATAGAAAAATGGTTATTTAAATACAAATTTAAGGACTGGTTGCACCACTCAAACGGTTCTCCAGTAACAGATGAAGAGAAACATGACAGGGCTAAAAAAATAGCTTCTGAACTTAGTAATAATCAAATTTGGAAATCCCACAGTAGAGGGATTAGTATGAATGAGTTAATGACTATGAAATTAAAAATCGAAGATTATTCTACAGATGAGGAGCTGTCTAAGAAAATAGATGCTTACTTTTCCATATTTAGAGAATATATAACAAAATATCAAATTAATATTCTTATTCATACAAGGAGGTTTTTATGATGGAATTAACAATAGAAAAAAAAATTAAAAATATAACTTATGATGAATCTAAAATTAATCCAAAACTTATAGAAGCATTGGAAATTTATCATAATCTTATAAAAGAAGGCATTATGAAACCACGTGAAAATCAACTAAATAAGAGTGGATACCCGAAACATGTTTTAAATATAAATAAATAAAGTCCTAATTTTGTGTAAAACAATTTAAGATTATAAAAGTGGAACTAAAGTTGTAAATACTTAGCTCCACTTTTATTTGTTTTTACATCTATTCTATACAGAAGCTACAACTAAAACGCCATTCTCATCAGTCCTTAACATGCAACACTCAAATTCACCGTTTATAGTATTGTCAAATATATACCTTTTACCGTCTATAACCCGTAAACCTGTTACTGCATATCCGTCTTCACCAAAATAGTACCAGTGACTATTTATAGTTTTCCAACTTGACTTTATGTAGCTGTTGCCGGTATCTGCATACCACCAACCCCTGTCATCTCTATTCCATCCAACCTCATATCTGCTTTTGCTTTTAAGCAAACTGTAATCAGGTCTACCGTATCCGGCTATGCGTGAATTATCTATGTCATATTGCTTATAGCACACACTGCCGCCGTTTGGGATCACCTGTGATCCGAGAGAAGTATTACCCTCTATAGTATACACAACATTTCCGGCAACCTTATATACCAAGCCTATATGACAGATACGCACACTGTTTTTGAAAAATATCAAATCTCCTACCTTAGGTCTATTATGCCACTGCCCCTTATCCTTAAACCACTGTGCGGATGTAGGAGTGTAGGCACTAAAAGGACCTGTGAGTTTCAACGTTTGAGCCTTTCCAAAAGTCTTTACAAAGCACCAGTCAACGAACATGTCGCACCAGGGTTGACCCTGTAAATGAGGGTATAAGTCTCTCGCATACTTTGTATAATTGTTTTGCCCTGCATTGGCATTCTTATCATCTAGGTTGTTGGCATTCTTCTTTTCCATATATCCTACTTCGGCTCTTGCTATTTCTATTAGCTGTAGGATATTGGGATCTGTATTGTTTTGTAACATATTTACTCCTTTTGAATATGATCTTGTTTAAGCTTGTTTTAATTTCTTTTCTACTGTATCAAAACAAACTTTTTTCATAAAAAAGAGAGCCGAAGCCCTCTTTCTATTCTTTATCCTCAATCTCTATAAATTCACCTGTATTCTTCTTTAGAAAGCCCTTTACTGTAATCCATATTTTGCGGACCGGTAATCCTGATAAGGTCATATTCTTTAATACGGATAATATTTCATAGATAATATACAGTAGTGCAAAAAACTCCATCACTGTAATGTCTTGTAAGTGGATGTAACTCCTAATAGTTTCCGGTATAAAGCCAATTAAATTTACCGGACATAAGATATCTACAAATACTAAGCATACAAGGGATAGCAACATACCTACTTTTCTTATACCCCCATCAATACCTACACTTGAGTTAAAAGCTTTGTCCTTTGTAGCTCTTAGACTTCCAAAGATTACGTCCATAACGATCATAATTATCACAAGTTGAAATAATGCATTGCCCCTAATTGCTTCAAAAACAGGTTTGAAAATATCAAAATACATACTATTTATCCTCCTTCTTTTTCGCATCACTATCAGTTGCCAAATCTTCTCTGCCTTTTTCCTTTAACTTTCTTGCAACTCCTGCTTTTAGCTTTGCCATTACTTGGCTAAACTTGTACACTCCATCAATTATCAGATTAGCTATTACTTCGAATAAATGGTCCATAAAGTACTCCTTTCTTGAATTTTAAGACATTAGACTAGTACTTAACTCTACTAAAGCTAAGTCGGTTGTCTGTTGTTTACTTTTCAATTCCTCAATTTCTTTTGCTAGTTGCTCTTCCTGAGTCAAGGGTCTGTCGATGTAGATCGGCTCTATCTTATCTCCGTCTACATCAAACCTGATTAAATTTTTCCCAATTGGAACATCTACTTTAATAAACTTCAAACCGCCCACCGGGTCCGGAGCAACATCCATCATCTGATAGTAGATATTGCCCTGTTCGTCATATATTACTTTCATATATCTCCTTTCTGTGTTTTTGAATTAAAAAAAGCACCTAAGTGCTAGTTTATGAACTCTATGTGATTTATAACAACCTCAGCCGACAGCGGGTAAAAGCTCGTTCCGTCCGCATAAGCTAACATAAAGCATTGCTCGTTTATGCCCGACACATCTACCTCCGCCCACAACTGCTGAGCTGTAAATCTGCCGTACTCTCGCCCTTTATCATCCTGTGCCCCGTCAGCGAAAGAGGCGTGTACGCCCTTGTAGTTGTTATTCAAATCAACTACATAGTTATAAAGGTCAGGATATACTATTTTTGACACATTCTTTTTACTAACTGCCACGATCCCGAACTGAATCTGTGATAAATCGTTAGAATTACGCCTTTTTTGATATGAGCCGCTTAGTATCTTTGCGCCGATTTTTATTTTCCGAAACGGCGTTAAATTTACGCTGTGAGTAAAGAAGACCGCTAGAGGGTTATTGCCCCATCCTGTATCGCCCTGTGCGGTTATACTAAACCTTAAACCGCCGTCACGGATACCTAAATAATTGATTTTTTCACTGTAACTGACAAATCTTTTACCTTGCCCAAACGATAAATTACCGTTTGCGTAAACTTCGCCGAACCTTATTAATCTATCTGCACTCGCCACTCCCGACAATAAATTCCCGTCGAAAGTGGCATTATAAAAAGCCGCTCGACCTGTTCCGTAATCGACCATTTCTCCCGACACACCAAACATATTTACACCTTGTCGGATGTTCGATCCAATCAGATCATGTTCAGCAAGATACACCCAGTTAGCATTCTCGATCAAATAGCCGTTGCCGATTTTTAGAATAACGCCTCTCCCTCCGATTGGGTGATCTACATAATGCCCTTCATTATTCCATGCGTAAAGCATATCGGAGTATCCGCTTCTTGCCGGGTTCCACAAGGGTATACTGCCCTGTATATTTGCGATTCTTTTATCACCTCTTATGTTTTCCGGTCTAAGATCAGGCTCCGGCTTAAAAACAAGTTCAGTGTTGTTATCCAGTGCGTACTTTTTTCCGTCCGAAGGTTTTACCGATATCGCTAATCCTCTTCCATGACCTGGGCTATCAATAGCTATCCCTTGTCCGATGTCATCAGAGCGCTGATGTGCTAATCTCATATTAGCCACGTCAAAACCGTTTCTATCCAATAGCGGCATAGTGCCCTGTACTGCTTCGTCATTACTGTCAGCCGTAAGTGCGGTTTTGCCTGCAAGCAAATCAGCTCTTGTGGCAGTTACATCCTCACTATATGTCCCTCCGGTACTGCCTATTATTATACCCTTTCCCATATGTTACACCCCCTTTAGACCAACTGAAAATGTAATAGTCGGTTTTTTAATCGCATAAAATATGATACTGCCGTCTGTGGTCTTTGCTGCATATAGGTAAGAAAAATTTTTATTATAAGCTTTTATGTTCTGATAAAGACTTGTTTCATTTAAAGTACTAAACACAATAGGGTTATCTGTTGCTTTGATATCACTTAGTGTTAAAGTCTGCTGCCACATGCCGTTTACCGGCAACCAGTTATCAACATTTAGCGATACTATTAATTCTCTCAAAACCTTTTCAATTAAAAAGCTTTTATCTTCTGTTATAGCTTTATCCAATAACTCAAAATTAGTATTAAAATCTTCCACATTATAATTATCGGACCTATCCGGCATATTTAATTTTAGTTTTTCTGTTTTTCTCATATTCACCTACCTTAAATCAAGCCTTGTCAGCTCCTCATGAGTGTAAGTTTCCAAGCTTCCATAAGTCTTCTTTTCAAGCATTCTGTGTGTTGTGTACCAAAGTGATACTGATAAAAGCATATTAGCAGGAACTATCCTATCCGCAAGCTTTTCTATTTCTTCTTTTAGTTCACTTGATGACAGGGCAACTGTTATTTTTACAGAGTATTTGTCATTATCGATCTCTAACTTAAAGTCCTTCTCATTCTTCACCATAGCAAGTAGGTTTTTGTACAGAACTCTGAAAGTATAGGGTAGCTTACCTTGCATAACTGACAGGATCCTGAAATTCCTTACATCGAGCTCATCTGTGTCTTTACTTGTTATATGCAGTATTCTTTCCCACCTACTCGCTGTAGACTCGTCTTGAGTGAGAACAAAGCTGTTGTCTATATACTTATCAGCCTCACTCCATAACCATTCTACTTCCGGCTGCTCTGATTGCATGAGCTGATCAAATTCTTCTATATTTTTAAGAATGTCCGGCAAGTAATTGATTAGTTTTCTATCCATTTATCCTACCTCTTACAGCTATCGCATTCTTATCAAGTACGACATTTGAAGCTGTTCCGTTTAATTTGGTATCTGATATATCTTTTACACCCTCTATCGCAAGTATTCGGCTCTCTATATTGGATATTCTAACAACTAAGCTGTCATTCTTATCCCATGTCAGATTTAATTGATGTAAATACTCATCTACTGCTTTTGTAATATGTGATTGTAAAGCTTGAAAGCTAAATCCTGTATCATAAACAATATTTGCATCTATATTGATACTTGTTCCGTCTGCAGCTTTCACATGACAAATGTGCCCTATAGGGGCAAGTCCATCACCGGCTTGATTCTGAAAAGGATCAATAAGTTCTTGTACTTTAGATACAAGTGTATTGTTTGCCACGCCATGCTCAGCATTAGTTATAACCAATAACACATTAGCCCCTGTCTCAACTCCTTCAGCATTAACAGACCTATAAACCTTACATCCACCTACACCTTCTATAGTGGTAACTTTTTGATAATAATCTTTTTTATTACCCCCAAAAGCTTGACTTTCAAAAGATGAAAAGTATCTTTGCCTAAAAGCTTCTGTATCCTCTTCATCTTCCCCATAGATTTCTATATTCTCTATTTGAGCGGTTTCAAGTCCGTTTATATATTCAATTGGTATTAAGCTTCCTCTTTCTCCATTAGGAGCTGCTCCGGAAGTTTCACATGTTATATAAAACCTACCTGTGCTTATTTTTTTACTTACGATCCAGTTGAATTTTGTACTTGAAAACCTGCTACCGATTTCCACATCAATATTAAATATAGCTATAGCCTTGGCAAAAGTAGCCGGATTGACTACTAAACCTCTTTCAGAAGCTCTTCTTATTAAGTATTCCCTTGGGGCAGTATCGGCAAATGTGCAGCTCATAAGATAGTTTAATGCTATGTAGGCTTGTGCAAGCTCTACACATACCGGAGCAACAGCAGAATAAATTACAGAACCTTCTCTTTTATCAAGTCCTGTATCCACCCTTGACAAAACTCTGTTTAATATATTTTCATAAGTATGTTCTTCAAACACTACAAACTTACCTCCGTTTCCGCTTCAACCACTCCAAATATAGTATCTACTTTAAAAGTAACTCTGATAGAGTCCTTTACTCTTTTAAAATCAAAATCATATACAGCCTTTATTCTATCATCTTGAAGTAATGCTTCACTGATAAGCCTTTCGCACTCGTCCTCTACTATATCCGGATGAGTTCCTATGAGTTCTTCTAACTCTACACCGTAATTCCATGAGTAAATTAAAAACTTATACCTCTCGGTATTTAATATAAGAAATATAGCCTGTTTTATTGCTTCTTTTTCATCTACAAAGCCTGTTATCTTATTTGAAATAAAATCTATAGAAAAAGTATTGCTTGGATATGTTTTTTCTTCTACTTGCAAAATACTGTTATTTACAACCGGCAACATATTTCTACCTCGCTCTATCTAAAACTATATACTTTTGTCCACCGTCAATTCTTATAAGTATGACCTTATCTCCTACTTTTAACTTTTGATTAAAAGTTAAATTTCTTTTACCACCCTCTAATCCGTCTACTTCAACAGAATAATTACTTACTTGACTTGTTAAAATCAAAGCTTGTTCAGGTATCGTAAGTTTTTGGTCTATCCGTATTTCAAGCGGCTCTACCTTAATCACCTTGCCAAACCTAAAACTCATAGGGTCTTGATTATTTATTGCTTCAACTGCAGCTTGTTTAACCGCTTCCACTAGGTTATACACTAAATGATCCCCCTCTCAGTTTCATTGACATTAAATGCTCATCATTCTTAAATGTATGTGTTACTTGTTCAACTACCATATAGTTGGATATCTTACTGTCTTCTATTTCAAGCATGACTACTACAGATGATCCGGCTCTTACCCTTATATCTCCAAATGCATCTTTAATACTTAACGTTTTAGACACCTTATTATAGTATTTAAGCAATGCCTCAGCTTTACCTGCACCGGATTCTTTATTTTCTACGGTTTCATTAAGCTGTAAGACACCCCATTTATTGATATTTTCACTGCTCTTCACTAAGAATATATCATTAGACTTGTTAGCGGTATTTTTATACTCCACTTTTACCTGGTTGTATGTTTTATTATCAATAGAACTGTTATACTCATAGCCCTGAGCCGTATTGGCACTTATAAGTAGATCAAGCTTCATACTTTCAATGTGCTTAAGTGTAAGTTTACCTACATCATCATAAAATACATAAAGCTTACCTGTGTTTTGTAATGTTTCATCTATAGCAGTCTGTATAATATCAAAAAGCGTTTTATTTGGTTCTTCACGATAAGGTATCTTATAACCTGTCTGCTCTAAGCTACCTACATTTAATCTAAAGTCTTCTGCAATAAGCTTTATGACTTCGCCCGCTTCCAAGTCTTCATATGAATAAGTGTCCTTATTTTTTAAGTACCTTAACTGATCATACGCTGTACATTCAACAAACTTCCTGTCCTTGCTTGATATCTTTTTACTGAATAAAAATCCAAAAAACATATCTGTACCGTCTATGGTAAGCTTTACCTGGTTACCTTCTTCTGTCTTTATGTTACCATCATCAAAATATGTAAACTTAAGTTTCCCCGGACTTCCTTTTCTCTCAAGATCCAGCTGAACGCTTTCCTTTAATGAAGGTAAATATGCTGTTTTACCATCACTGATCATTATCTTAACTGTCATGGTATTATCAGCTCCCAACCGTCTATAATTAAATTAGGGTTCTTTATTCTTGGATTCGCCGCTGCAATCCTAGGGTAAAGAGCCCCATTTCCGTAATATCTTTTTGCAAGCCCCCAAAGTGTATCTCCTCTTTTAACTACATGAGTTTTAGAGGTAGGAGCCGTACTCGCATCTCTATTTTCCGTTACTTGTGCTTCTTCTTTTTTCTCCTCCGGCTTTGTTGTTGTAGTAGGGGGTAAAAATACAACTTTTTTAGTACCGTAATGCCTGTATTCTTTTAATGTTATACTAACCTTTGTATCCAAACCTTCTTTGGCATCTTCAGTGATCGTAAGATCTTCTAAGGTCACTTTCAAGTTCGTTTTAAAGCTTCCAGGTCTTTTTACTATGAACTGAAATGGCTTTTTATTTATTTTCAGAAGATTTAATTTGTTTAAGTATCTCTTAGGTTTCTTAAAGCTACTTGTTGCTAAAAAGTCATACTCTTGAGAAGGTAGTAGCAACTCAAAACTTATCTCCTTAAGCCCTGGGGTTTTTAACATATTTACATCACCCTCATTGACAAGAGTAACAGTCTTATTTGTATTCTTTGTTTTTATTGTAAGTTTCGAGGGGGTAACAGGAAATAATGTGCCGCCTAAAAAGAACTTATACATTACTTATGCACCCCCTCTGCACTCATTTGAACTGCTTCAACGAACCTTACTGTAAGACCATCTATTACATTATCAAGATCCATATTAGAACTGATCTGATTAGTCATTCCCGAATAATCTATTTTTATTTCAGCTGTAGTAAATCTATTAATAGCCTCTTGTTCTGCAATGTCTCTTAAATACTCAAGATTTTCTTTTGTATCCGACAATGCTCCTGCCGCTGCCGCTGTATTACCTGCTGTTTTTCCTACATTATCCGCAACCTCTGCTCCTGCACCTGTCTCAAAGCCCAAAGAATCTATACCGTCTCCGTTACTTATTGCCATTTTTTCAGCCTTAAATTCCTGGTATTTTCCTTTCAGTTCGGAAAGTTTGCCGTTCATATCACTTCTTAAATTTGAGAGTTCATCTGCCCTTGATTGTTTGTTTGCATCAAGCTCAGCTTGTGCTGTTGCCAATGAATTTGCATTTGCGGTTTTTTGAGCTTCAAAGTCAGCTTGTGCTGTTGCTGCAAAAGATACTTTTGCAATAGCCTCAAGGCTGACTCCGGGTATGGTATTTAGTGCACTTATGAATCCGTTTATTATGTCAATCGCACCGTTTACCATATTTTGAATGCCTGTAAGTACGTTAACTTTCATCTGACCAATGAAATTTGAAATAGCAACACCTGTTTTTTGCCAACATAGAGACAAATTACCGGCAAGATTTATAATCGCATAAACCCCTGTCATAAAAGCTAATTTTAAAGCAGCAATACCTACTCCAATAGCCATCTGAGCCAATGTCCAAGCATTTTTCATTCCGCCTACCGACTGAATGAATTTATATATTGCAGCAACCACAACTGCCACCGATACTGCGATCCATAAAAATGGATTAGATAACATGCTTAACAGAAGTGCTTGATTTGCTGCTACACTCAGCCATGTCACAGCTGTATATATTCCCCATGCAGTAGCGGCATAAAGTATACCTATCGCTACACCCGCCAAAATAGGCTCTATATTACTCCAGTTATCAACTATCCATTGTGCACCCTGTCCGATTAGCTGTATAGCCGGTTCAAATGAATTGAACAGTATATTTTGAATCATTGTACCTACCTGAGCATATGTATATGGCATAGCCTCAAACTTTGAGTTTATTTCATCTGCCGATGACAGCATTGCACTTTTAACTACATCTGCTGTAATTTTGCCTTCTTGTGCTAACTGTCTTATCTGACCTATTTCAACACCTAAATGATTAGCTATAGTTTCTATGATAGTTGGAGCTTGCTCAAATATAGAGTTGAGCTCATCACCTCTTAACACACCTGAGGCCATAGCTTGAGTAAGCTGTGTCATTGCAGAATCCATTCCTTGTGCAGATGCTCCGGCTATTACGAATTGTTTATTCAAAAGTTCCGTAAAAGCAACAAGTTCACCTGTATTCAAAGTCTTATAACCATTTGCGTCTATACTGCTAAAAGCGTCCTTAGCCATAAGACCCATTTTAGCTACAGCATCTGCTGTAGATTGATACGCTGCTCTTGAGCTGTTAGCCGATTCCATTATCGCATCCTGCAGATCCTTAGTCTTTTCTAAATCACCGGTAATTAGATTTAACCTTGCTCTTGTTTGAGTAGCTGTGTCGGCTAATTCAATAAGACTACCTGCCGAAAAAGCGCCTGCGGCAGCTGCAGCCAAACCGATGAAAGTTCCTGTCAGATCCTGAAGCGAGTTATCGGTTTGCTCGCTTTCCTGTCTTACTCTATCTTCCCTTATAATAGCATTATCAAGTTCTCCATTAAGCTGTATAAGCCTCGACCTTGCATCTGACAAAGCAGATGTATCTATTTGATTGTTGGATTCAGACTGCATTTGTTCAAAGCTGTCTATACAAGTAAGTAGAGCTGAATTAATACGTCTTATTACACTTGACATCCCATCGGTAAGCTCTAATTGAGACTGAATTGTAGCCATTTGTTCAACCCTCCTTATCTTTTTGATTTTCTCTTTGCTTCTTTAGCTTGCTTCTTGTCATTTTCTGCTTTAATGTCAATGGCAGCAATCACAAAAGCCTGTTCCTCCTCTGTCATTCCCAAAAAATCAGTAGGTTTCCAGTGGAACTTATGCAAACAGTAATATGCATAATTGGCTTCAGGATCACCGCCATCTATTAGTTTTTTGCTTCTTTAACCAAGTTCTTCTCGTCAGTAAAACCGTTAGTCTCCATAACCTTAGTAGAATAATCTTCAAATTCTCCCGGAGTAAGCATTGTGGTTATAAGATCCTCAGCACTCATAACTCCATAACTATCCTGAAGTTCCTTATCGTTCAGGTTAGGAAATACTGTTGTTCTTACGCATATCTTTGCCAAATAAAGATTTGCATCAAACTCTTGAGTGTATTGACCTCTTTTACCCGCAACCGGTACGGTGTTAAAACAACTTCTTCTAATTCTTGAATTTTCTGTAGCTGTTATGCAACAGATCTCCCAATCAACAGGCTTTCCTTCTGCGTCTACTATTCTGTTTGATGCCGGATAAAAAGTATTTTCAACCTTCTTAACATTTTGCGCTAAAAATGCACTTAAACTTCTTTCCATAAATTACCTCCTATTGCATACCTTTAAGCATTGTAAAGCTTTCCGGCATTTCCCAATCATCGAATGTACCCTCTATATCCTCGTCCAGTGTTTCCGAATCGGCATCAAATTTAGCAAGTATACCTCCTTTGGACAAACAACCTTTAAGCACTATAGTTTGTCTTCCTATAGCAGATGTAGGATCCTCATTAGTTATCTGTATATCAAAACTTGGAAGTCTTCCTGTGTTTTTATACTCAAGCCACATCTGCCTAAGTATTGACTGATTATAATGTGCAGTTCCTTTCCACTCTCCGGTCCACCCACTAGGCTTATTTCCCTTACCTGTTTTGCCTAGTATAGGTACTTCTACTAAGTTTATTTCCATATTTGACTCAAAAGAATAAAGCTGCATAAACTTATATCTGTTACCGTCTGCAAGCGTTATATATGCGGAAGCTTGAGACCCTGCTATGGCATCCATAGCATTCATTATTGAATTATCCATACATCCTCCTTACTACGCTATGATTACATTCATGTAGAGTTTAGTCATAGCACTTATTATATTGACTCCGTTTATAGTGCAAAGAACCGACTTCTTATCGTCTCCTTGCACTACCTCAACTGACTTTGTATCAAAGTTTTCTATAGCTCTGAGCTTTTCAAGTTCCTGATGTATCTTACAAATATCATTCCACAGACTTATTCTACCTGCGGGATCATTTGCCACTGTACCTAAATACCTCGTGGTAAACAATGCAGTTATATCATTACTTATCTGATCTATAACTCTGATAGTCTGGTTAGATTGGAACAATTCCCCTTTGTCATCTGCAAGTGTCACTAAAGAATTTATATCCTCAAGTACCCTTACTTCTCCATTTACATTATGTAATGTAAACTTGCCTTTCTTTATTGCTGTTTCAAGTTCTGATTGTTTATAATCGACATTTATTTTATACTCTCCGTCATATCCGGTATTGGTAAGACTCTTGTTTACCTCACATCCTGCTTCAGCTCCTGCAACCCAATATACAAGTGATTGCTTATCTGCCCCCACTACATCATTCTTAACAGATATAACCCCCTCATGGTCGCTATCGACAGCATGTATAACGGTTTGGAACTTAGCACCTACCTCATCTCTCAACCTCTTTGTATACGCTATAAACAGTTTTGTTACGGTACTATCTGTACTTGGACAGCACAAAACATTGAAAGAGTAAGACTCAAAAGCTTCTAATGCCTTTTGATACATTTCACCCGTGATTGCACCTCCGTTAGTTCCTCCTGTCAACGGCATTCCTGCTGTAACCGATAATGTTGCTGTACTCTTGAAAGATACATAGGCATTGTCTTTAAGATTTGCCGCACCTGCTGCAGTTTGCATATCTACCTGTGTGTTATCAAGATATGTGTATACATTAAAAGAACCCGGTACATCCACGCTTGCAGATATAACGAGTTTCAAATCATTTCCTCTTGGCCCCGGATATTTAGCCTTTGCAATATCATTACTTGCATGAACTGCATTTGCCGCCGCAAGTCTGAATACATGTACTTTTGTAGCGTGTAAAAATACTTCTCTTAAATTAATCAGTTCATCCGCACCCTGCTTATATCCGAATAACTCTCTTGACTTAGCCTGAAAATCTTCCCTGCTTACTGTCTGTACTTTCCCTACTTCTCCCCAATTAAGAACGATAGGAAGTGCTACAACACCCCTGTCCGATAGTGAAGCAGTAGCCTTTTTTACATTTGAAAATACCGTATAAGCTCCCGGCAATATCTTATCCTGCTTAGTCCATATTCCGCCACCTAAAGCCATTATCTCACCTCTCTTTTCAAAAAATCACTGATTATATTATCAACCTCATCCATAGAGTACTCATTATCATCATCCAGTTCTGCGTTGATAATATCTTTGTACCCTGCATATCTGTCAGATAGACTAATCGTCTCTTTAGAATACTTGGATATGTCTTTGATTACTTTATTTGCCACTTTATCCTCCTTGGTTCACCTTTAACTCATCCATTCCCGAATCATTACGATAACTTATTGTGTTATAAGGGTATGAAATCTTAAAATGAAGAACTTCATCTACTATTTCATATCCTTTATTTGTTGCTCTTAATAAATCACCTGTAGGCAATTCAATTACCGACAACTCATGAGATAGCTTATCTCCCATGTTAATACAGTCTTTATTTCCGTTTTCCGGAAAATAAATAACATCAAAAGCAGGAACTACTCTATACAGATCCTCATTACCGTGCTGTATATATTCTGTATTTATCAACCTTACTATGAAATCACCGTTATTTAGCCCTTGCTCAACTTTATCAATGTATATACTTGAAGCAGGAGACACTTTATTAATAGCAATACTTATTGCATCTAATACAAGACTGTTATTTATCTTAGGCATCAAGCACCTCCTGAAGCATCTTCTTTACTTTTCTTTCCAACAGTTTGGGAATTATAGTCCTAAGCTTTTCTTCAGACATTGTAAGCATGAACTGTGGATCTTTGAATCCGCCTCCTCTGGTTCTGTGCCCAAATTCAACATAAGGGGCATATTCAACCGGGTTACTTATAATAACTGTATAAGTATCTCCCTCTTTGGTTACAGTTACATTTTCAGCAGCAGTCCATCCACGCCTTAATGTTCCTCCAACCTTGCCACTTCCGCTAGGATACTGCCCAACCGGAGTCCTAGGTATTACAAGTGCAAGAAGTCTTTTTGCAATTTCCTTACTACACTCAGTGCAAAATGCAGCCATATCAACTTGCTGTATTCGCTCTATGTTTTTCTGCATTGCTCTGATCGCTTCAAAATCAGCACTACCCCATGTTGACATTACGCCCTCTCTTTCTCTATCTCTAAGCATACCTCTTGATGTGTTTCATATATAGCAGGTACACCACTTGATATATAATCAATAGTTACCTCATTTTGAGTTATTCTTAGCTTGGACCCGGGAACTATCTTGATCTCCGGAGCAATAAACAACTTAATAGCTTGCTCTATATTTGATACTGTATCAGTCTGATTCGCTGTGCCGGAGCTACTGTATGACAACCTACAAGGCTGATCGCTTAAAACTGCTATATCTCTCAATGCTGTAGCCTTAGTAGTCTCGTCCTTTACTTTTTTCTTTTCCAGTATAGTGCAACGTCCTTTATACCTACTTTCTATAGCCTTCCTTGCTGTTATCATACATTTATTTACCATTTGAACCTCCTATAGGTATTAAATTCACCTCTACCATAGGTCAAAAGATAATTTATAAAGCTATCAAGTCTTTGCTCATCTGTCTTACTTCCTTCTCCTATTGCAAAAGCTATATTTGTATCCCCTTCTTGTATTTGCTTTATAGCTACTTCAAGATTTAAACTTAGAAGGTCGTTAGGAGCAAATGTCTTTTTTGACATAAGGAACTCACCAACGACCATATCAATTGCAATATTCATAAGACCATCAGGGATAGCGGAGATATTGCAATCGTTTTTTATAGTATTTTCAACCTTCTGCATAGCAAAGTTTATAGCAATATCATCACTATCTTTTACTGTATAGCCTAATGACTGCAACCTCTCTTTTATCCTGTCTAACATATTACCCCCTTGAGATTATGCGAGCTATAGGAATTGCCTTGTGAGGAATAGCTCCTGTTTCACTGTCTATTAAAGACCAGTTAAGACCGTTTTCAAGCTCCGCATTAGTAGGGCTGTTTGTAGCCTGACTAGCCCTGAGATAGGATATACCGGCTACACTTACAGCATTTCTCTTTCTTGAAATAAGTGTATCCTCTCCTCCCTTTGTCTTTGCGTCCCTTACCATCTCATAAGGCACCTTTGCCCCTACATCTTCAAAGCCTATAGCGCCCTCTCCAAGTATATAAGTTGTGTAAAGTGAAACATCTCCACCTGTGGCACCTACATTCTTGACCTCTACCGGCATAGAATCATCAATGATGACCAGTCTGCCGTTCCATGTACCCATACTTAAATCTCTTTGAACTCCCTCACTGTCAGTATACTTAAGATATGCAAGTAAATTAAGGTTCTCAAGGTTTGTTGCTACAGTAGAATGACATACAACAAGGCTAAACTTCTGCTTGTTGTCACCACAAGCCTTCTGAATAGCGCTATTAAGAGTAGTAGCACCAACAAGCATAGTCTCATCAGTCTTCTTGTTCTCTGTAGAAGCGGATATATCAAATGTATGAGCGTCTACAAAAGCTTTGTTTGCTGTTTTTATAGCTCCGGTACCTGTAGCGCTCATAGCAAATATACCTTTAAGTATAGACAAGATAACATCCTGGTCCACTTCGTTCCAGTAGCTCATGATCTGATCTCTCACATTTGCCATGAAGTCAACACCGCCTGTTACATCATAGCTAAAGTCAGCCTCTGTCCATCCCATCATTCTTCCATATGTGAATACACCCTGCTCATAAGTTGTCGTTCTTTCCGGAGTAAGATTTGTCTGACCATCATAATTCTGGGCATTTCCACCTATTCTACCAAAATAAGGTATCCTTGCATAAACTGTACCTGTCTGTGACTGATTCTTGAAAGTATCTGCCAGTCTTTGATCACTAAGTACCGCCCTTGATTCTCTAAGTTTGTTAAGTTTTACATTCGGAATTGCGGACATATAAGCCCCAAATGCCTTTTCATTAAAACTCTTTGCATCAAATTTTGCCATTATTTTTCACCTTTACCTTTCTACTATCCGATATCCGGATTGTTCTCAATATAATTTGCCAGCTCGTCATAAGACATCTTGGACATATCAACCTTTCCTGTAGTAGTTTCTTTCTTTGCTACTCCGGGTTGAAATCCTTTGAAGTTTGGCTTTGTAGTAGTAGCTTCCTCGAATAAATAGCTATCAGACTTTTTTAAAGCCGCTATTTGCTCTTCAAGCCCTTTTATACTTCCGTCATCCTGAAGTTCTGCCTTGTCAAGGTCCTTAATAAGCGCCTTGACCGCTGTTACATTTTTAGCCTTAGAACCGATCAGTGCAGATTCCAAAGCACTATTAATTTTCATTTGCTTGATCTCCGCTGCGTGAGCTTCGTCTTTTGCCTTGTTATCTGCCTGAAGAGAAGCTATTTGCTCCTTCATTGCTTCAACATCACCTGTAGAGTTTTTTAGTGTTTCAAACTGCTTATCTCTATCAGCGATATCATTTTTCAGCTTGTTTTTCTCCTCTATGACTTCTTTAAATCTATCATAAGGTACATAGCCTTTAAGCTCTTCATTACTCGCCTTTTCGCATTTCTTAGCGGTTTCCTCATCAATCCCAAGTGCTATAAAATCTTCTTTCTTCATGTTCTCTAATTCCTTTCTTACATTTTTTAGCGTGGTTCATTCCACTTTCTGTCTTTGTTCTTTATCGTCTGCAAAACTAAAAGACGGCAATAAAAAAGCACCTACTTCAGTAAGTGCCTTAATCATTCCTTTATTATTTATTTCTAATTAGAGTACTTCTCTATAAAATCATTTTCCACAAAATTACGTTCTTCCCAAGTAAGGAGACGCAAAGGACATTTTTCCATATCATCATCTTCAGTGATTGATACACTGTCCATATATTCTTTCCATTTTTCCATAAAATCAAAACCCAATCTATTATTAATAGTTTCATACGAAATCATATAACAATCTCCTTCCTTTAAAGTTTTTCTATCCTCACTCCTGTATTTTCCTCTATCTCTACAAAAAATTCTTCTATGCTATTGTACTCTCCTGAGTTAAATTTGTCAAACCGGTTATTGTATACCATATTCTCCATATTTCCAAAAGGTCTACTTACTGAATATTTATATATATCTCCATTATGACATGCAATTAATCCATACTTATATTCCCTGTTATAGGCAACTGCTAAATCACTAGCACTTGGCAATGTACTATCTGGGTGGTTATGTATTGCTATTATAGTTCCAGCCGGCTCCTTTTCTAACATTTTCATCATCTTTTTAGAAGGAGCAGCTCTCTGTTTTACATTATAGTCCATTCGTTTTATCATATCACCTGTATTTCCATTTATAAACACTATATCCTCATATTTTGAACCATCTCTATGTTTAAGTATATCACGACATCCATCTTTAATACTTCTTGTTACATCAGGATTTTCGCCTAACTTATTAAGTTTTTTATCATAATCGTTAGAATTTATAACGGTTCTATCTATTCGAGAATCACGGATTATTCCTTTATGACTACTTTCTTTTTCAACAAATTCTTTTTCCCACTCCTTATATGTCATATCTGCCGGCACATAATAGTTATTACCTTCTTCATCTCTTGCTATCCGCTCAGGATCTACTCCTAGTTCTTCCCAATCATCAAAATAAGGTATTGTAGTTGTTCTACAGTTAGGATGAAAAGGCGGGGCGGTGACCCCTGCTTCATAGTCTTTCATATCGAAAGCTTTTCCATCCAACTCTGAGCAAATCTCAGATGTCCTGTTATCAAGGGTTGCCACTATTTGATATTTTTCAACATCAAGTTCATTAAACATATCCTTTTGAGCTACTGAACTAAAATAAGCCGACTCCGTCATTATGAGTCGACCCGCTGCGCTTCTTGATACATTCATTTTATTTTCTATTTCTTTTATAGCTTTTGCAGGATCTGAACCGCTTATTATATTCCGTACTAAAGTACTGTGCAGCTCATTAATAAGTTTTTCTTTATTTTTCCAAATCCTGTTCGAAAAGTTTACACCATCCATAGCCCAAGGCTTACCGATCACCTTACTTAGCCTATTCTCATCCAGTTTATCGAACGCAAACCCTACACCAAAGCCTTTTTGTACTTCAAAAGCAGTTCTGTATAAGCTTTCAGAATAAATATTCCTCATGGTTTTGTCTACTATGTCCAGCTGATTGCCATATAATACTTCTAGGCTTTGCTGTGTCTGAAGCTTTAGAAATTCAAGTCTTGATATATGAAACCTTGCAGACGCATTCTCAAGTTCTTTTATCCATTGCTTGTTTAGTGCATTTTCTTTACCGTATTTTATATAATCCTCTACAGTCCACTTAAGCTCCTTTAGCTCCTTTGCATTAAGCATCTTTCTTGCTTCTGCCATAGATACATCATTATTGATTGCGAATCTTTGATACCAGGTATTTATTTTGTTCTCAAGCTCTCTTTGTGCCTTTTGGTAAATATTTTCTATCTCACTGTAAGCTTTTATACCCTTATTGTGAGCAACTGCTTCAACTTGTGTGAACCTGTTTTGCCAATATGAGCTATTCGGCATTTACATCACCGCCTTCAGATTGAGCATTAGAATCCACAAATGCCCCATACTGGTCTTGCATTTGCTCTTCTTTTTGCTTTTTTATGCGCTCAAGCTCCTTTTGAACATCATCAACCCAAGGATGCTGCTCTATGATAGTCTCGTCTGATAAGATGCCGACTGACTTAACACAACTCTCTATCGCCTCAGTCTCATTGATCAGTATATCTCTGTTAAATGTGATAGTTGCTTCTTCATTTTCAAAATCACCGTATCCCATATTAGATAGATGCACTTTTACAAACCAAAGCAGATCTTCAAATGCCGCTTGCAGCTCTGTTTCCATATCGTTCGCATCTAAGTCAATGTCACTGTACATGCTCTGAATATTCATCTGATTAGGATTGCCGGACATTCTATCATCTTTAGCGTCGTAACCCATTCCGTTCTCAATTAAGGCTTTTTTGAATATCTCAATAATAGCTTTGTAGTTATCTACATTGACCTTGACCTCAAGCGTATCAACTCCGCCCTTTTCAGAGTCATTGCTTTTCACCTTGACTGCTCCGTACAGTGCAAGCTTCTGCCTAAACTCTCCCAGATCCTGTCCGTCATAATTACGAATAACAAGAATAGTATTCCTGGCATCTTCTTGCATATTGTTTTCAAAGTCTGAGAGCATTATGTTAATTCCGTCTTGAAGTGACTTGACCCTCTTTATAAGCGGAGTCCCTTCATGATACTTAAGAGGTACTAAAGGAATCCTTCCCCAGTTGTAACTATCGTTATCGGTGTTTACATATGTGCTGTAAGGTGTGGTATTATCGCTCTCTATCGTTTCGCCGTTTAATATAAATTTATACACGCCCAACGGCGTATACACCTCAGCTCTTTCAACTTCTGTCTTGCGACCTGCAGATGTATACTCATCTGTCTTATACACTCTTACCGCAAGTCTTACCCTTGTCTTTTCGTCATCTTCCCAGAACGGTAATATCTCATATCCCGGAAATATCTTGAAGTTGAGTTGACCGGAGCTATCATAATTTGGGTAAATCCACGCCATACCGGTATTCAGCATAAATTTGCCGGCTTTTTTTATATTACGCATGAATTTTTTGTTGAATATCTGCTTTAGGCACTCCATGTAGGCTACATTATCCGTGCTTACTACAAAAGGCTGACCTAGCAGATAGTTAGCTTTTTGATTTACAAGCTTAGCATACTGGTTATCTATGATTCTATTGTTCGGCAAGTTGGTTACTTCTTGCAGTTCTCCGCCCTCGCCTATAACAGTTCTTTTTCTTGCCAGAATATCATGCACACCCTCGTAATACATCTCACCTTTGAGTTGCATTGTTCTTTCCGGAGATGATCTCCATGTCAGTATTTCATTCTTCAGGATATTGATTCCATCAATACCGACTATGTTTTTTTTATTGAAAAATTGGCTGATCGCCATAATTATTTTTTTTATGAATTCCACATCTTCACTCCTTTAATCAAAACTGTATACAGATCCCATTGAAATATCCTCAAGTGCATATCTCATTGCGTCCATCAAGTGATTAAAATCATCAATAGGTTTATTTATCATATTTCCTGTCTTGCTATCTTTTGCCCAAGTATAATTAGATATCTCGGTAATGAAATTAACGCACTTGGGATGGATTATTATGTGATAGTCCTGTATAAAGTCTATACCGTTTATTATGCTGTCAGGTCCTTTCCTTGCAGGAGTTATGTGCGATAACCCTAAGGTGTAAAGCCTGTCTATACTTTTCTTCTCTGCACTATCTGCCCTGATCCGCTCTTTAGGGTATCCCATCTTAATAACCTCATCCGCTATTGCTTCATTGCTCATGCCTTTTTTATACATCTCATCAAATACCCATATTGTCTTGCTCTTCGTATCTACAAGACCGCAGAACAAGGCGCTTGGGTCGTTTGTATAACCAAAGTCAAGACCAAATGCCGATTGAATAGTTGATATCTTCTTGACTTCGTTTATATCAAAGGCTTTTTCTTCCCAGTTTTCATATACAAGCCCCTCAACTATCCCCCACTCTCCAAGACCTGCAACCTGATACCTTCGTGGGTTATTCTTCTTCATTGACTCAAATACTTTTAAATCTGCTTTATCGAGCCACTCATTGCAGAGATAATTTGTAGTCATGGCTAAAACTTCATCATCCGGGGTATCAAAGAACCTTTTCTTTATCCAGTGATGTTCATTCCAGGGATTTAATGTGATCGTAATCTGCTTAAATAGTTGCACTTCATCCGGTATAGCTCCTCTTATCGACTCGTCAAGCATATTGAAATCGTTTTCGTTTGATATCTCATAGGCTTCTTCCAGCCATAACCAACAAAGATACCCCTGCTCTACTGTGATCGATGTGATCTTAAGCGGATCATCAAGACCTCTAAAGTAAATTTTCTGTCCTGTAGGTATATAAGTCATCTCCAGCGGTGATTCCTTTACTTCCCAGTAGTTCTCTACATTAAGTCTTCTTATCGCCCATTTAAGCTCTGTAAAGCAACTGTCTTTTAGGGTCCTGAATACCTTACGGGCTACAAGTAAATTAGCTTGTGGGTACTTCATCAATGCCCATATATACCATAGAGCCGTTGTCTTGGACTTCTTACTTGCACGGCTACCCTTGCAGACCCTGTATCTGCCTTTATATCTCCAATATGTGCCGTAGCCTTTGCCTACCACCTCTGGCAGATGAATCTTAATGACATCAGTCTTCAAGATCATCACCCCCGGATATGATTACCGGCACATTAGCTGTAACATCTAACTTGTCTTTAAACAGCCCCATCCGCTTGCCTAAAAGTTCCGCAGCCTTTAAGCGCTCTTTCTCATCAGGTGCTTTTTGTATAGGCTTTGCCTTACTTACACCTTCTCCTTGACCTTCTATGACAACCACTTCTGAGCTACTTTCACCTCTAAGAACTGATGTAAGGTACTCCAGTACTTCTTGCTGATCAGCAATCTTTTTGTCAGATAATTCCTTTAATCGCTCATCAATATAGGATTTTATAACAGGTTTTGACAAGTTTTCAGTTGCTATTCTGTTAGCAGTTTTCTTACTGTAACCTGCTTTTATTGCTGCCTCTGTAGCATTTCCGCTGATGATATATTCATCAGCAAATCTTTGTTGTTTTAATGTCAACTTCATATATCATCAGCTCCTTTCTATTTACATTTTTATACTAAAAAAGACCATATACAAATGCATACAGCCTTTTTATCATTTTTATTCTTTTTCTATTATTTCCATAAGTGCATCTTGCAGCACTTGAGAAAAGTTTATATTTTGCGCTATAGCCACTTCATTCATCCATTCCGGAATGGTTAGTGTTTTCTTAACAGCTTTGTTGTTGTGCATACGTCTATATGTATCAGTATCACCAACAACATAGGATACAAATGATTTATTGTCAATTTCTATACTTGCTATATTTGAAGGTTTCGGAATAGCTATTCCATTCTTCTCATAGCGATACAATACCATTGATAAAACATCCTGAGCATTTAAGATTGCGTCATTAATATCATCTCCACAAGTATAGCAGCTTTCCAAATCCTTAAAATTCACAGAATACATTCCGTTGTCTTCTTCAGTAAATACCGCAGGATATACATACTTTTTCATATTGAACCTCCTTTGTATATTTTTTTTGGGGAAACTATTATGTTTTACGCAAGGGCTTTATTTAAGCCCTGCGTCTTTCAGTATTGATAAGGCCGTTCCTTTGGGAACTTCTTTATTGTGTCTAGGCACCGGGAAGGTTTTTCCTGTTATAGGGCTAAACCATTCATCATGCCTGCCACCGTGTCCTACTAAAGAACAACCAATTTTCTTTAGTAGTCTTACCAATTCTGAACCTTTCATAATTGTTTCCCCCTTTCCTTAACTTCTGAATATATTGTAACACGTATTAATACGTATATCAAGGGTTTTATAAAAATATTCCGGAGGTTTTTATTTATTTTCAGCGAACAAAAAAGACAGCCTGTTGACTGCCTTCTTTGTGCCCGAAGTATTGTTATATCTGTAAGGAGGGTTTATGTCCTGCGGATTTTCCTTAAAATCCACTTACATAATATCACAGAATCAATATGAACTACTATGAACTGTATAAAATTTTTTCAAATTCTTTTAATGCCCTGCCGTGTAATTTATGAACCCACCTGAATGACATTTCCGTCAATTCTGCTACTTCTTCAAAAGTTTTGTTTGATAAGTAATACATTGATAATACAATTTTATATTTGTCATTAGAAATCCTGTTTATCTTATCCCCTGCCTCTTCTTTCAAGTACACAAGCTTATCTATATCTTCGTTTATAAGCTCTTCAAGCTCCACCAGCCTTACAACCACATCATCCATTTTGTTTTCGAAACTTGTCTGTACTTTCTCAGATAAACTTACTGTAGTTTTTTCAGCTATTGTTCTTATCTGTTCCCGCTCAAGCAGCTTGGCATTTATTCGGTTATCTAAGTATTTTAGCTGCCTTAAATACTCTTTTGCTGTCATTCATCCACCCCCTTTTTAGCTTTTCCAGTAGCACGCTTAAGCCTGACTAAATTCACGATTACTTCTTTTGCCTATTCTGTTCTTCTATTCTCACAAATTCTTCACAAGTATCTTCTTCGTCTCTGAAGTCTGCTACCCATTCGCTTTTATAACAACAGCATACACCATTGTACGGCTCATAATATTTGCAATTATCACAAATTTCTTTATCATTCATAATAACACCTCATTTTTAATTATTCTGATAAGCTAATCTTAATCTGTCCCGGAATAGAGTCATCCTCCATCCACCACCTATAAACAGCTTCTTCATCAGTCCAACAATCAATCGTTGTTTTGCCTTGCAGTTTTCTAGTTTCCAGCATACGAGCAAAAGCTTTTTTATAATTTTCTCTTATTTCAGGAAAGTTAGTCTCATCTCGTTTTTTTTCTAACCTTCGTGCCATAGGACATAGAATACATCCAACTCTACTATAACCCATGTCATAAAGTGGATTATATTTGATTTTATTTCCTCTGATATATGTCCACACATCATTATCAATCCATTCGTAAATAGGATTTACAATTAAGTTTTTATGATTTCTCGCATTTGCAACAATTGTACAGTCCCAAACTAGATCCTGCTCAGTAGCGTCTTTAAACACTTCTTTCACATGTTCCAAGTTAAAATGTTTTGCTGCTCTTCCTCTTCCGCTTGAAAAGTCTGACCTTCCATGTCTTTTTCTTGACTCTGATGCTCTCACGCCAACTGCTGTAATGCGATATGGTGTAGAGGTTTCTTTAAATACACTACAACAATATCTCATAATTCTAGTAGGTGGTGTGCCTTTTTGCTGAATCAACGAAAACATATTGACAGGCTTTCCTTTATATACCGGTTTCGTCTTTCCGGCTTTTATGCCCATGGCTTTTAGCTTTTTAAAAACCTCATTTATATGCAACATTGTTTGTGGTGCATCTACAGTCGTTGTACTATATAACACTTCAAATTCAATATTTGCTTTTATAGCTAAATCTAGCATTACGTCACTATCCTTACCGCCGCTATAAGCAATAATAAGAGGTTTATTGTAGTATGTATCAGAGATATAAGCGGCTTGCTTAAGTACTTCTATTGACTTATTTATTTTTTCTTTTAAGCTTTTACTTATTTGACCCATTATACTATTCCTCCCAGTCTCCCATCAGCATATCTGCTTTTATCAACTGATACAAAATGTCTATTGCAGTGCGATGATCTCTGTACTTGCAATTGGGTACGCTATGTATCCTTGGATCATCACGCTTCCAATCTTGTATGTCGAGCATTGTCGGACTTACAAAAATAACCTTACTATCTCGTGCTACGCACAAGTAGTAAATAGGCAAGTCACTACAGCCTTTACACATTCTAAATCCGAATGATTTTTCAAATTCTTCCATGCTTTTTTTAGGCTTTAACATCTTGCTACCTCCTTATTGTCATCAATATCTTACCGCTTCTTCTCTTGTTATGAAAAAGTGTATCCCTGGTGCACATTCGTTCCACCTGTCATCATCAAAATCATCAACTGTCACTACCTCTCCAACTCTATAAATGAAAGTCTTATCATAATTTGAGTTAACTTCTGTAATATGGCTTTCCGAACCATCTTTTTTCTCTATAGCTACCACCCTTGCTTTGTCACACCTGCATTCCCTGCTTGTAGCACTTGATCGTTTTGCATCTTCAAGAACTTCGAGCTTTATGATATATTTTTTTGCTTTTTTCCATGCTGTAAAAGTTCCGGATTCAGGACAAGCAATCGGGTAGTATAATTTTACCCCTCTGAGGTCTGCCCATCCGAGGTTTGCATTACTGAGATCTGCATCGCTGAGATCTGCACCTCTTAGGTCTGCCTCAATGAGGTCCGCACCTCTGAGGTCTGCACCTCTTAGGTCTGCACCTCTGAGATCTGCACCTCTTAGGTCTGCCTCAATGAGGTCCGCACCTCTTAGGTCTGCACCTCTGAGATCTGCACCTCTTAGGTCTGCCTCAATGAGGTCCGCACCTCTGAGGTCTG
>ERZ773065.155-NODE-155-length-43005-cov-6.265891_pt1 | contig 43005 bp, 43 predicted proteins | sample MGYA00580623_ERZ773065 | MGnify/ENA primary metagenome ERZ773065 (study PRJEB29015, sample SAMEA2738017) | human oral metagenome | biome: human oral; feature: human-associated habitat; material: dental | place: China | collected 2047 ... | reverse complement strand
GCGCGCTGCCGCTCAGCGCAACGGCATCAAGAGAAGTCTCGTGGGTGGAAGTCAGTACGCATGCTTTAGTAATTCTTATTTTTTAGTTTCAGGATACCTGTTCGCTAGCCCACGTATTTAGGGCATCTCCAAGGTGGATGCTCTGAAGCCCTTTATCCACGCGGGTTTCAGGGGAGCGCCCGCCCGGAGGAATGCGGGCGTTTATCCGAAGTCGCCGGCGACTTTGCATTTGCCGCCCGCCGCATTTTCTCCTGCGCGGCCTGCAAGGATTTTTCGAGCATGACCGCCTCGTCCGAGCCGGTTTCAAGCAGCGGCAGCAGGCGCTGCCAGTGCGCGATCGCCGCTGCAAAATCGCCACGCTCGTTCGCGGCAAGACCGGCTAGGAACAAAGCCTGCGGTTGCTGCGGTTCAAGTTTGAGCGCGGCGTCGATCAGCGCCTCGGCGCGCGGGCCGACCACGCCGCCCTCCGCCCGGATTAGCGCATAGGCATACTCGGCAAGCAGCGCCGGGTCGCCATCGACCCGCGCACGGCCTTTTTCAAAAGCCTCGGCGGCTTCGGGAAAACGCCCCAGCACTTCGTAGGCGCGGGCGAGCGCCAGCCATCCCTCGGCATCACCGGGGTTGGCCTTGAGCTGCGCGACGCGCCGAGCAAGCGCCGCCGTGTCCTGCCGCGCGGCAGGCGGCGGCGTCAATGCCTGCGGATTACCGATCCCTACGTAGATCAACACCGCCGCCAGCGGCATCGCCGCGGCAAGCGCCCACGCACTGCGCCCGCTCAGGCCACGCGATGCGGCGTCAGGCGCCGCCCCGACGGCCGTTGCAGCCGTCGCATCCATTTCATCCGTTTCATTTATTTCCACCAATACACGCCGCCGCAAATCTTCCCGCGCCGGGTCGAAATCTTCCGCACTCAGCAGCCCGGCAGCCCGGTCGCGCGCCAGCGCCTGCCATTGGCTGCGGTAAATTTCGAGGCCCGCCGGCGCCGATTCTGACGTCCGCTCTGACGCCCGCGCCGGCAAGCGCGCCCAAGGGCGCAACAGAACGGCCACGACCACCAGCGTCAGTGCGGCCGTCAGCACAATAAACAGCAGAACGGCGCTCATCGGTCTTTCTCCACGCGATCACTGCCTTCATCGGCCAGAAGCCGGTCGGCGCGCTGCCGGTCGGCGGTGTTCAGCGGCGCTTCGGCAGCATGCCGCTGACGGCGGAGCACAACGAGCAAGAGGCCCAGCCCGCCCACTAGCCACAGAAACGGCCCCACCCAAAGCAGCCAGGTCGAGGGTTTGAACGGCGGTTGGTAGCGAATGAAGTCGCCATAACGGCTGACCATGAAATCGACGATTTCACCATCGCTCTTGCCTGCCGCGACCATGGCCAGAATTTCGCGGCGCAGGTCCCGGGCCAAACCGGCTTGCGACGCGGCCAGCGATTCGTTCTGGCAGACGAGGCAGCGCAGTCCGGATGAAATCGCCTCCAGCCGTTCTTCGGCCACATCCGCGGCGCTCCGTTCTGCCCTTGGCCCGGCGGCCGCCGGGGCGCCAGCATCCGCAGCATGGGCATAGGCAGCATACGCGAGAGATGCGGTCAGGCCGCAGCACAATGCGGCGCAAAACAGGGCGCCGCACCGGAATAGACGCAGGAGGCGCAGGAATGAACTCAGAAGGCATAAGGAGCGCAGGCAATCATGCCGCATCAATCGGCTGCTCATCGTGACAGCGCCTCGACCAGCGGCAGAATCCGGTCCGCAAGAACCGCCGCCGTCAGCGGGCCGGCATGCCTGAAGCGAATAATGCCCGCCCTGTCGATGACGTAGGTTTCCGGCACGCCATATACGCCGTAGTCCATGCCAACGCGCCCGTCGAGATCGAGGGCGGACAGCACATAGGGGTCGCCGTGGCGCCGTAACCAGTCAGTGGCGCGCGTCGCCGCCAGCGCCGCTTCCGCGGCCGGCGTCATCGTGCTCATATCGGCGCCAGCATCGCCGCGCACCTCCTGATAGTTTAACCCCACCAGCGTCAGCGCCCGATGCCGGCGCATATCGACCAGCACGGAATGCTCCTGACGACAGGCGGAACACCAGGTCGCCCAAACGTTGAGCAGCCAGACCTTGCCGCGCATGGCGCGCGGCGAGAAGTGCTCGCCGCCGCCTAGCCTCGGCAGCGAAAAATCCGGCGCCGGCCGGCCGATCAGCGGCGAAGGCACAGCGTGCGGATCGTGGTTCAGACCGGCGGCCAGCAGCCCGGCAAGCACAAGGAAGCCGAACAGCGGCCAGGCGAGGATACCGATCCGCCGCTTCATCGCCCACCCGCCCGTGTTTTCCGGGTACAGCGCAGCTCGCCACCGACGCGGTGACGGCGATCGCGTATCGCCAGCAAACCGCCGAGCGCCATCAGCGCACAGCCGCCCCAGATCCAGTTGACGAAGGGCTTGTACTGGATGCGCAGCACCCACGCCCCGTCGATCTGCCCGCGTTCGACCGGCTCACCCAGCGAGACATACACGTCGCGCAGCCAACCCGTGTCGATCGCCGCTTCCGTCATCCACATGCCGGAAGCCGGATAAAAACGCTTTTCCGGCGCAAGCCGGCGGAACACGAGGCCATGACGCAGCAGATCCACTGCGCCCGCCAGCGTCTGGTAATTTGCGCCCGGGACTTGACGAACGCCCTGAAAGCGAAATTCGTAGCCCGCCAGAGCCACACGCTCACCCGGCGTCAGGCGGATTTCACGCTCGATCTGATAGCCATTGACCAACGCCACACCGACGACGAATACCGCAACGCCCATATGCGCCAGATGCATGCCGAGAAAAGCGGCCGGCAGCACCAAACGCCCGGTGTGCGCGGCATGCACGGCACGCACGGCACGGAAGCGCTGCACGATATCAAGCAACGCGGTCATGACGATCCCGGCCGCCAGCAGCATGCTCAGCGCCACCCACGGTTTCCACGACGCGCCGCCGCCCAGTCGCGCAGCCAGCAGGCTGGCGGCGAGCGCGAACACCGCCGAGGCCGCCAGCGGGGCGCACAGCGCACGCACCAAATCAGCCGCGCGCGTGCGCTTCCAGCGGACCGACGGCGACACGCCGATCAGAAAGAGCGCAGGCATCATCAGCGGAACAAAGACCGCTTCAAAATACGGCGGCCCGACGGAAATTCGGCCCCACCCGAGCGTATCGGCAAGCAGCGGGTAAAGTGTGCCGAGCAGCACCGAGCCGCAGGCGGCCGTGAGCAACACGTTGTTGATCAGCAGCAGCGACTCGCGCGAGCATGGCGCAAAACCACCGGCCGACCCGGTCTTGCGCGCACGCCAGGCAAACAGCGCCAGGGCGCCGCCGGTCAGAATGACGAGCAGCGCCAGGATGAATACGCCGCGGCGCGGATCGATCGCGAAGGCATGCACCGAACTGAGCACGCCGGAGCGGACGAGGAAGGCGCCGAGCAGCGCGAGTGAGAACGTTGAAATCGCCAGCAAAACCGTCCAGTTTCTGAAACCGCCGCTTTTTTCCGTCACAGCCAGCGAGTGCAGCAGTGCCGTGCCGGCCAGCCAGGGCATCAGAGCGGCATTCTCCACCGGATCCCAGAACCACCAGCCGCCCCAGCCGAGTTCGTAGTACGCCCATCGTGAGCCGAGTGCAATGCCGAGCGTCAGGAAGGCCCAGGCGGCGAGCGTCCACGGTCGCGACCCGTGCGCCCAGACCATATCGAGCCGGCCGGCAAGCAGTGCGGCAAGCGCAAAAGCATACGCAACCGAAAAGCCGGCATAGCCCATGTAGAGCATCGGCGGATGCAGAATCAGTCCCGGATCCTGCAACAGCGGATTAAGCTCACGCCCTTCGGCGGCGGCAGGCAGCAGGCGCACGAATGGATTGGATGCGAACAGGGTGAAGGCGAGGAATCCGGCCATCACCAGCCCCAGCACGCCGATGACGCGGGCGGCCATCGCTGCCGGCAGGCGCGGCGCGCTACAGGCGACCGCGCCGCCCCACAGGCCAAGCATCACCACCCACAGCAGCAGCGAGCCTTCATGCCCGCCCCAGACGCCGGCGACACGATACGGCAGCGGCAGGCGTGTATTGGAGTGCTGCGCGACGCAGGCGACGCTAAAGTCATTGAGGACAAACGCGGCCGTCAGGCAGCCAAACGCAATCAGCAACAGCCATGCCAACACCTGCGCCGCCGGCCGCGCCAAGGCCATCCAGTCCGCCCGCCCGTACTGCGCGCCGAGGAGCGGCAACGTCCCCTGCACGAGGGCGGTGCACAGCGCGAGAATGAGTGCAAAGTGCCCAAACTCCGGGATCATGCCGCCCCCGCCACCAACCGCCGCTTCGGCACAACGCCCGGTAAATTGCTGTCAAAAAAGCCGGTAGAAAAGCAGCGGCAGCGGCGGGCGATCGCCTGCGCCGAACCGGTGCTTCCCGCCCACGTGCCAGCCCTTCCAGAACCTGCCGGTCCCGAAAGCAGGGAAATGCCCGGCTCCGGTGCGTTCTTCCGCGTATCCGGCGCATCCCTGCCGCGCTCGTCCGCACGCTTCATGGGGACATCACCGACGGCAAGGTCTGCCCGGCCTTCTCGCGCGGCATCTGCCCGCCGCCCACGATCTGCGCGGTTTCCGGCGGCGTGTAATTTTCATCGTGTTTGGCGAGCACTTCGGACGCCACCAATACCCCGCCATCAAGCCGCCCCTGAACGACCGCGCCTTTTCCTTCCCTGAACAGATCGGGCAGAATGCCCTGATAGCGGACAGGCACATCGTGCGCCCTATCGGTGATGACAAAAGAGATCGTCACGCCATCGGCCTCACGCCGGAGCGTTTTTTCCTTGACCAGACCGCCGAGACGAAACGTCCCGCCGCCCGGCGCCTCACCCGCAACCACCTGCGAGGGTGAAAAAAAGAAGACGAGGTTGCTGCGCAAGGCATTGAGCACAAGCGCGGCGATCAGCCCAAGTACGCCCAAACCGGCAAATATCAGCAGCAGGCGTTGCCGGCGCGGATTCAAAGGTGCGCCTCGCCGGTGGAAGATGGGGATTGCCCGCTGGCCTGCGGTTTGGAAACGCCAGAATGGACGCCAGGATAGCCGCTGGCCGCAGCTTCACACCCTGATCCGCCTCGTGCCCAGCGGCGGCGCAGACGAGCAACCAAGCGCCTGTGGGCGCGCACGAGCAGCAGCGGTTCGAGCGTCATGACCAGCGCCATGACGGCAAATGAACCCCAAACGTAAACGCCATGTCTGCCCATGGCGAGAAAATCGGCAAAACTATGCCAGTGCATATCCACGCTCCGTGTATGCCTTCCCCAATCCCGTATGTCTATTCCGTATTTTCCGTGCCTTCCATGCTTTCCATATTCCCAGCCGTTGTGTATTTGCGACCGTTTTTGCCGCCGTGCTTTCCCGCGTCTTCCTATCTCCACCGCCGGCCGACCCGACATCCCGGATGCCCGGAATCCCCAAACCGCCGGCAGCCCGCGCATTCACTGCGCGTGCGCGATTACCTTGCATCCTCCGGCCTGTTGTCACAAATCGTACTCCAGCATCTCGCGCACCCACGGCGCATGCGGCTCGCGTTCGAGCATGAGCCTGCGCACACGCATCAGCGCGACGGCCAGCGAATACATCCAGCAAGCCAGCGCGCAGAGCAGTATGCCGGTGAACATCACACCGGCCAGGGAAGATTTCTGGAGATTGATCGTCGCCCCTTGATGCAGCGTATTCCACCACCTGACTGAAAAGTAGATGATCGGAATATTCACCACGCCCGCCAGCGCCAGAATTGCGCCCGCCCGATCGGCGCGATGCGGGTCGTCGATAGCGGCCTGGAGCGCAATGAAGCCGATGTACAGAAACAGCAGGATCAGCTCCGAAGTCAGGCGGGCGTCCCACACCCACCACGTTCCCCACATCGGCTTGCCCCACAGCGCCCCCGTCCACAGCGAAAGAAAGGCGAACAGCGCGCCCGTCGGCGCCAGCGCCTGAGCCATCATCGCCGGCAGGCGGGCGTTGAAAGCCAGCCCCAGTCCGGCCCAGAAAGCCATCGCCAGATAGATGAACATCGACAGCCACGAAGCCGGCACATGCAGGAAAATGATGCGATAGCCCTCGCCCTGCTGCGCATCAGCCGGCGCGATCAGAAAACCGACCGCCAGACCGGCGATACCGAACAGCGCCGCCAGCGCCCAAAACCACGGAATCATCCGGCCAGCGAGCAGATAAACGCTTTGCGGACTCATCAAACAGTCAATATTGAAGCCTTTCAGCATGAATCCGGCGACTCCAAAGCAATGCGGACAGCGGCGGCGGCAGGCCAGGGCGCAAAAAACACGCCGCCCAGCGACAAGGCCGCCAGCAGCGAAAGATGCGCTTTGGCGCCGACACCGGACACGGCGGCCTCCACGGCGCCCGTCCCAAATAGTAGCACCGGGACATAGAGCGGCAGCACCAGCAGCGAGAGCAGAATACCGCCGCCGCGCACGCCCAGCGTCAACGCCGCTCCGATGGCGCCGAGGGCGGACAGCGCCGGTGTGCCGATCAACAGCGAAAGCGTCAGCGTCCATGAAGCTTCCGGGGAAATGCCGAACGGCACGCCCAGCGCCGGCGCCAGCAGGCTCAGCGGCAGCCCGGAAACCAGCCAGTGCGCAAGCGTTTTGCCCAGCACGACCAGCGCCAGCGGCTGCGGCAGCAGCGCCAGCTGTTCCAGCGTGCCATCGCGAAAATCCTCGGCAAACAGGCGCGGCAGAGAAAGCAGCACCGCCAGCAAGGCCGCTACCCACAGCGCGCCGGGCGCTATCCGGCGCAAAAGCATCGGTTCTGGCCCGATGCCGAGCGGAAACAGACTGACGACGACAATAAAAAAACACAGCGTCTGCGCCGCGTCGGTCCGCCGGCGCAGCGCCAGGCGCAGGTCGCGCCGGATCAGTGAAAAGACGAAGCCGGCCATCTCACGCCCCCAGCGTCAGCCGCCTGGCTGCCGTTACGGGCATATCGACAGTCTGATGCGTAGTCAGCACCACCACGCCGCCGCATCGCACATGGCGGCCGATCAATGCCGCGACGCACCCCGTGGCCGCAGCATCCAGCGCGGCGAAAGGTTCATCGAGCAGCCAGAGCGGCTGCCGCGCGCAAGCCAGCCGCGCCAGCGCCACACGCCGCCGCTGGCCCTGCGACAGGCGGCCGCAGGGAATTTCTTCCGTTTCCCCCATCAGGCCAAGCTGCGCCAGGGCATCACGCGCCGCCGCCTCATCCAGCCGGATTCCGGCCAGATGCGCCGCCATCCGCACATTCTCCAGCGGCGTCAGTTCATTCTTGAGCGCATCCCGATGGCCGATGAGGCACAGCTCACGGCGAAAATCCACGCCCAGCCGCGCAATCGGCACGCCCCGCCAGCGGATTTCACCGGCCGCCGCCGGCAACAGTCCGCACAGCAAGCGCAACAGGCTGGTTTTTCCGCTGCCGTTATCTCCCTGCACGTGCAGCAGTTCGCCGTCCGTCAGACGAAAAGACAAGTTGCGGAACAGACACCGCCCGCCGCGAATGCATTCCAGGCCGAAAACGTCGAGCATGAGGAAAATCGGAGAAATCAAATAGCGAAATCACGAAAGCGCGCCACTGCCCGCTACGGACGACAGGGCCGTATGGACCGGACAATTCAAGCGACACGGCCGACGCGGCAAAGCGGCTGACGCACCCAACAAATGCAGGAAATGCGGGGAGTGTATACCAATCCCGCCCAGACCCACTTCCAGCCGCAATCTCGCTTCGGGTCGCGGCAACCGCTTACTGCGCCTGTAATCAGAAAAACATATGCCGAGATTATGGCAAAACAGCACGATCCGGATTCTCACTCCATACGCCACAGCACACACTGGACAAAACGCACGAAAAACGATCAAGGCTATTGACAATCAACTACTAAAGTTTGAGAATAAATCTCAATACTATTTGATTTTGTAACCGTCCGTCCCGTCCATGGTTTCAGAATGCTACTAATTACCCCCCCCCCAAACTTTCTTATATCTCCGTTCCCTAGGTACTGCCCTATGCTTAGCATGCCTGTCCCTTGCCGGAACCGTACATGCCGACGAGCGCAGGGAGTCGGACTCTCCATTCAAGATCGAAGATTTCGCCCCTAAAAAAGGGCGCTACACGCTCAGCGCCGGACTCGGCTATGCCGTGTCCGACTCAAAGAACGTCAATGTCTCAAGCGTCATCATCCCGGTCACGCATAATTACGCACTGATCCTGCCGGACGTGACGCTTGACGATCGGCGGCGCGATAGATTTTTTACGCGCATGGGCCTGCGCTACGCTCTGCGAAATGGCCTCAATGCCAGCCTCGGTATCCGTGCCGACGCATCGCGCAGCGTCATACGCGGAAACAACAATGTGACACGCACTGAGCACGATGCCGGCTGGCGGCAATTAACGGCCGGCGTTGACTACCGGCTCTCTTCCCCGTTCGATCAACCCTACGTTCTGGCGTTTGCCGATGTGGCTCTCGCCGAGAAAAACGGCGACGACACGCTGCATGGCAAAACAGCCGCCGTCGGATTAGGCGCCCACTGGGCGTTCGACCCTGTCATCCTTTCCTTAAGCGGCTCCTACAGTTATCTGGGAGTGCGCAGCAGCAGCGGAAAAACCTACGACCCGGGCGATATCGTCGGCCTTTCCGGTTCTTTTGGCATTGCCGTCAATCCGGAAATTACCTTCCGCGCCGGATTCGCCCAGAGCTTTAGCAGCGGCGACAAGGTTAATGGCCGCAAAGGCGCGTGGAAAAGCAGTTCGGCCTTTACCTTCGGCTACTCCCATCGCCTATCTCCCCGGTTGGTAATGAACATTGATGCGCAGGCCGGTATTGCCGGGAATGACACCGGCCAAATATCGGCAGGTTTTACCTGGCGTCCGTAACCCCTACGGATGCCGATTTTCGTTGTATGTCAACTGAAAGGAACAACCCATGAACGCCCGAAACACATCACCCAAAATGCACCTCGCTGCCATTCTGTTTTTTGCCGCAGCATTCGGCGCTTCCTCACCGGCGCTGGCCTTGTCCCCAGAAAATTCGGCTATGACGCCGCAAACGCTGACACAGGAGGAGATCCGTTTCCTGATGGGCAATAGCGCACCTCAAAACCGCCCGGCGTCGCTTGCCTATCTCAGTCAACAGGAAATGGCAGACACCGAAGGAAAAGCTGGACCTATCGGCGCTGGAGTTGGTGGCGTTTTAGGTTTCTTTGAATATATGGGAGAAGTTGCAGCCTCTGGAAAAGAACCTAATACAATCGATGCAGTAAAAGCAATTGCTGGTGGAGCCATATTGGGATTTTTTGGTGGAGAAGCGATCGGCCTTGCGGAAGGCATTGCATCTAAATATATGTTGTCCTTTTCTGCCGGCGTAGCAAAATCAACAATAGAGCGAATATGGAATGAATGGGAAGGGCGCGTTCAGAATAGATGCATTACAATGCAAAGTACCGACAAAGATAAAGAAGACATTTGCGATGGATATTAATCATAACTGGAGCTGGTGTAACTATATTTCTCTTTTTATTGAAATAGGAACAATTGTATGCCTTGCTTTCTGCATTCTATTTTTTATTAATTTTTTAATTGTTATATACCGAAAGGAGCATTTAAGTAAAATATTAAAATATAACATAAATAGTGCAACACCAATTATTGCACTGGCAGCTGCTTTATTTATTGAAGGTATTTTTTGTCCAAAAATAGACTTTTATCTTTGTGGACACTCAACAATAGAGGCTCGCACTTGTCGGTAATTAAAAAAAATATCCAGCAGCCAATGTTTATTAAGTTACAAACTCATTGGCTGCTGATCTTTATTAAAAATAATTAACATGATATAAATACACTACTATGCATAAACAGCATTGGAAAAGTCTGAAATATTAGATATTGCTTATAGTGCTTATTTAATTGCAAAAACTATTGGGAATTTTACTTCATATCATGTATTGTATTAGCTTCACTTATTACTGCATGTCTATTATTAGCAATAAGCTAGCTGATAGCCTACAAATGAGCTTCATAAAACTTCAATTTCCTTTGACACCAGTTTCTTTTACTTTTAGCATTCAATACTGAATATTGTAATCATAGAAAAATGGAACTGTACTTATGAATGTAACCCTTCATACTGTATGTCTATTTTTAATGCCATCAATCGTCGGTATCGGTATTGTTTTAATAACTGCTGCACTGATTGCCATAGTGAGGAAAAAACCATGGCGCAACATGCTGAAGCTCTCCGGCGCTGAATCGATTCTGGCGTTCCTGGTAGCTTTTAATACCCAGCCCCACGTCACGCCGATGCTGGGGCGTCTTTTTTGCCGATAGCGGAAGATGCGCGTGATACCCGGCCGTCTTGGACTATGCATTTGCCTTGCCGCATTGAGCCTCGGAGCGAGTAATTGTGCCTCCAGTGCGGAAATCGACGCTTTCGGGCGTTTTACCGATTCGATGCCGGTGCGCTCCTGGAGCGAAATCCGCTATACCGGCATGGCGAAGCAGCAGTTCGATTTTTCCTGCGGCGCGGCATCGCTGGTCAATATGTTGACGAATTATTATGGGGTGCCGGCCAGCGAACTGGAGATCATCGCCCGGATCGGACCCAAAAGCGCGTATTCCATGACCGATCTGGCGCGCATTGCGGAAGACTACGGTTTCAAGCCCGTCGGGCTGGCGCTCGATTACGAGGGATTGATGCGTTTTCGCCGGCCGCTCATCGTCTATCTGAATTACTGGGATGACGGGCATTTTTCCGTACTACGCGCCATTGACCGGCACGGCGTCTGGCTGGCCGACCCGGCCTGGGGCAATACGCGTCTGCGCCGGACGCGCTTTGAGAAATTCTGGCGCACCCGTGACGATCCGGAGAATCCGGGGCGAGTGCTCGCGCTGCTGCCGCGCGCCGGCGTCAAGGTGACGATAAACGAAGGATTCTCGCGAGTATCCGGCGACGATGCCGGCATCGTTCCGCCGCCGTCGGCAATCGAATGAGTCCAGATGGCGGGGGATTTCACCAGACGCATGGAATCTGCAAAACCTTAAGGAGAAAACTCATGCGACACACTGATGCAAACGTGCAAAATTTGCCGAAATACGCTGGGCTGGTCGCCGGCCTGTGGATTGCGGCCAGTCTGTGCTGCCTGAACGCACCGGCGGCGCGTGCGGAATCCGCCGTCCGGACAAAGCCCGCCACCACGGCTGAGCGTGCGGCAACAGCGGATGCACAATCCACCCAGCTACGGGCACTGATGGAAAAATCAGGCGCCAGCGCCGCCCTGGATGCCGTCCCGGAAAATATGAAGAGGGGCATCGACGAAGCACTCAAGAAAGCGCCGAAACGCCCGGATGTCGAGCAGTTGCGCAGGCTGTACGCGGTCATCGACACGGCCTATGCACCGGAAAAAACGAAGGCGATGTTCTTCCAGCGCCTTTCCGAAAAAATTCCACCGGAACTGGGTGCGAAGGTTCTGGCCTTTTTGGATTCGCCGCTGGGCAGACGCATCGTCGAACGGGAAAAACGCTGGCAGGACCCGAAGGTTTTTGCCCAAATCCAGGCCAACGCGGCCAAGCTGATTGCCGAGCTGGGCGGCAATACGACGCGCCTGGCGCTTTACCAATCGCTCGACCAGGCGCTGGAATTGACGCCGAATGCGGTCAAAAGCTTTATTTCCACCGCTATGGCCGTCAATGCCGCCCTGCTTTCCGGCCAGTTTGAAATGCAGAACCGGCCGACGCTGGCCGAGATCCAGAAAAATCTGGAGTCCCAGCAGTTCGCCATTGCCAGCGCCATGTCGCAAACAATGCTCAGCAGCATGGCCTATGCCTACCGTAACCTGTCGGAAGCAGAACTGAACGCCTATCTCCAGTTCGCGCTTTCGCCGGAAGGCAAAGACTTCACCCGCGAATCTTCCGCGATTCTCTCCCAGATCATGATGGAGTGCGCCTACGACGCGGGCAAACTGGCCCAGCCCGAACAGCCGCCGATTTAAGCTTTTCTGCTTCTCGTTAACGCCGCCTTTTCCCGGAATTCTCATATGACCCTGCCACCGCAATGTGAGATTTTTGTCGAGTTTGCCAAGCTCGGCCTCATGATTTGCATAAGCTTGGGCATCATTTTTCTGCGCCATCTGTTTTTTTCCATCCGTCGAAAGGAAACGCTGCGGGAAACGGTCAAAAAAGCCCGGACGGAAAACACGATCTTCATTTTTGTGTTTGCGATCAATGTGTGCCTCATCGTTCAGGGACGCATCAGCGCTCACCTGGAAAGGCACTTCTGCGGGGACGTCAAAACGATACAAAGCCCCTGTCGATAACCAGGCGCTCCGATAACGAGAGCGTAACCGCATGGTTCGGTCTGCAATATCAGGGAAACCGGGATTAGGCTAGAATCGACGGCCATGACCGTCGGTGCAAAACCGGCGCGCCGCCTCGGCTCAAGGCCGACAGCGGATTTTTCCGCTTTTGCCCATACCGCCCACCCTCCAACGGATTTCAGGAGTCGTCCCCGTGCAAACAACGCGCCATCCGTCGCCTTCGTCACTCACCTGTCAGCGCATCCGCGTCAGCGGCATCGTCCAGGGGGTCGGGTTCCGCCCCACCGTCTGGCGGTTGGCCAAGGCGCTTGGCCTGACCGGCTGGGTGCGCACTGATCCACGCGGCGTCGAAATCGAAGCCTGCGGCACGCCGGACCAGATCGAGTCACTGATCAAGCGCCTGCGCCACGATGCGCCGCCCATGGCGCGCATCGATGCCATCACCTCGCGCTTTGCCGGATCGGTCTCGGTCTCCGAAGATTTCTTCATTCTCGATAGTCTGGGCGGGCGCGCCGCAACGATGATCGGCCCGGACATCGCCGTCTGCCGCGACTGCCTAAGCGAGATGTTTGATCCGGAAAACCGCCGCTGGCGTTACGCGCTGACCGACTGCGCGCACTGCGGCTCACGTTACTCGGTATGCAACAGCCTGCCGTTTGAGCGGGAACACACCAGCTACAAGCCGTTTTCCCCCTGCCGCAAATGCAATGCCGAATACCGCCGCCTGGACGGGCGACGCGCTCATGCGGAAATTCTGTGCTGCCCGAAATGCGGTCCGCAGCTCCGGTTTCTCGATGCCTCCGGCAATGAGGTCGCCGGCGATGCCATCGCCCATGCCTGGCAAGCCATCCAACGCGGCGAGATTGTCGCCGTCAAGGGCACGGGCGGGTTTCACCTTTTTGCTGACGCCCGCAACGCCGAAGCCGTCGCGCGGCTGCGCGAACGCAAACATCGCCCTGTCAAACCCTTTCCGGTCATGTTCGCCAATTCCCGCTCGGCGATTCCTTACGTGCAGTTCAAGGTCGGCGAACCTGGCTGGCTGACCTCTCCGGAGCGGCCGATCATCCTGCTCGACAAGCGGCCGCAATGCGATGAGCGCCTGCCCGGCATTGCGCCCGATCTGCCGCGGCTGGGCGTCATTCTGCCCTTTGCGCCGGTGCACTACCTGCTTTTTCACGAGGCCGCCGGTCGGCCGGCCGGAACGGCCTGGCTCGAACAGGATCAGGAACTGGCGTTGCTGATAAGCAGCGCCAATCCTCCCGACGAGCCGATCGTCATCGGCAACGACGAGGCGCTGGCACGGCTGGCGGGCATTGCTGACGCCTATCTCATACACAATGCCGACATTGTGACGCGCTGCGACGACAGCATCGCCTATTCGGCCTTGGGCGGCCTGCAACTGTTCCGGCGCGGACGCGGCCATGCACCGGCGACTGTCAAGCTGACGCACCCCGGCCCGTCGGTGCTGGCGGTCGGCGGACCTTCCGGCAACGCCATCTGCATCACGCGCGGTGACGAAGCGTTTCTCTCCCAGCATTTAGGCGAACTGTCGAACCCGGCGGCGCTTGCTGGTTTCGAGGAAACGATCCGGCATCTCCTCAAAATGCTGGACGTATCGCCGATGCTCATTGCCCACGATCTGCATCGGGATGTCTTTTCGTATGCGCCGATACGCGATATGGCCCGCCAGCGCGCGATCCCGATGCTTGCAGTACAGCATCACCATGCCCACGTGGCAGCCGTTCTCGCGGAACACCAGCTGGACGAACCTATGTGCGGCCTGGTGCTCGATGGCGGCGAGGCCGGCGTCGACGGGACATTGTGGGGCGGTGAGCTATTGTGGGTCGACGGCGCGCATTTCGAGCGGCGCGCGCACCTTGTCCCCATCGGCCTGGCGGGCACTAGCGAAGCGGCGCATGAACCGTGGCGGCTGGCGGCGGCCGTTCTCCACCATATCGGCTGCAACATGGAAATCCCCCGCCGCTTCGCCGCGCAGGCAGAAGCGCCGCGCCTGGCGGCACAACTGGATTCCGATGCCGAGAAAGCGGATTCGAGCAGTCTCGGCTGCCTGTTCGATGCAGCGGCCGCGCTCCTCGGGCTGACGCAGACATCGGCCTTCCCGTCACACGCCGAACTACTGATGGAAGGCGCCGCCGAGAACTTCGGCACAATCGAGCCGCTAGCCAGCGGCTGGCGGATCACGGCGGAAGGACAGCTTGATTTCTCCCCGCTGTTTCTGCACCTGCGTTCGGAATCGGATGCGCGGCGCGGCGCGGCGCTGTACTTTGCGACGACGGCGGCCGCGCTGGCGGACTGGCTGCACAAGCTGCTGCCGGCAAACAGCCGCGTTGCCCTCAGCGGCAGATGCCTGCAAAACCGCTCTTTTGCCCGGGAATTGCGTTTTCGCATCGGCGAATGCGGCCTGCAAACGCTGGAAGCGCGCCGCGCGCCGCCCAACGACGGCAATCTGGCACTCGGCCAGGCATGGATCGCACAGCACTATCTGCTGGATGAAACCCTTTAGCCGCACGGCATACTCAAAACGGCCGTGCAGCCCGACAGCGGCCAAGGCGGATCATCGACGGCCATAGTGCAGCGTTCCCGCGTGAAGACGGCGCATGGCCGGGAAAACTGGGAAATGGGAAAACGTGCCCGCTGCCTGGCCTCTGCAGTTCCTCTGCAAGCTATCTGTGGAGCAGAACTGCCGCTGCCACCTGTCCGCCACGCGACAACGAGTGCGCCGCGAAAGCCCCCAGGACGCCGGGTTCAGCGGTTATAGGTCACGAGCCGCGGTTTCTGCCCCCCATACGTCCTATGAATTTTTTCAGCGGCCTGCTCGGCTTCGTTGCGCTGGGCGTAGGGGCCGACCTGAACGCGGTATAGCCTGCCGCTGGGAATTACGTGAATCACACCATTGAGCCAGTCCAGCTCACGCGCCAGGTGCGCGCGCAGGCTTTCAGCATTGTCGCCGCTGGCAAAGGCGCCGATCTGCAAATAAATGCCGGTTGCGGGCGCGCGGATGGGCGCCTCATCGTCTGCAACCGCCGCGCCGTGCGCTTTGTCCTTTTCCGCCATGATCCGGGCGATGTCGTCGCGTTCGTCGGCAACGGGTGACGGAAGGCGGGAAATGGAAGACTGCGATGGTGGCTGATTGTAGGCATAGACGGCGCCTGGCGCGCTCGTGGCCAGGCGGGCTTCATTGAGACGACTCATGTCATCATTTTTGCCCGGCACAATCGCTTCGACTTCGACCAGCGTGCTGCCCGTTTTGATATAACCGAGGCGATGCGCTGCCGCGTAGGAAAGATCGATGATCCGGTTGGAATGAAAAGGGCCGCGGTCATTGACGCGGACAACGACGCTCTTGCCGTTGGCCGGGTTGGTAATACGCGCGTAGGAAGGCAGCGGCAGCGTCGGGTGCGCGGCGGTCATCGCAAACATGTCGTAGCGCTCGCCGGTCGAAGTCTTCTGGCCGTGGAATTTCTTGCCGTACCAGCTGGCAACGCCGCGCTGGCGAAACGGCCGCACGTGGGAAGCAGGCGTGTAGTATTTGCCGAAAACGTTGTACGGCCGGTTGGCGAAGCGATGCAACGGCTCCTGACGCGGCACGGCGTCGGGCAAGTCATCGAGATTGTCGGGAATTTCGTCGCCCGGGCCATCGTCCTTGTAGTAGCCGCCGCCACGCCGGGTAGAACGGGCGTCGCTGCTCTCTGCCCTACCGGAGGCAGCGACCGCATCCGTCCCGCTTCCGCCGCGTACGCGCTCCCCGCCGCCACAGGCGGCCAGCAGGCACGGCGCCAGCACCAGAATGAAAAACCTGCGCAAAACCACGCCGACGAATGCGGGTAATGCAGATGTCGGGGCTGCTAGCGCCGATATTTGACGGGTCATCGTCACCTCCTTTCAATCATCTGCGGTTGAGCGAGCGATGCGACTGAATGCTCATCAAAATGCCAATGCCCAGAAACAGCATCACCAAAGCCGTACCGCCATAGCTCATGAACGGCAACGGTACGCCGACGACGGGCAGAATGCCGCTGACCATGCCCATGTTGATAAATGCGTAGGTAAAGAAGCTCAGCGTGATCGAACCGGCCAGCAGGCGGGAAAAGAGGGTCGAAGCGTTGGCTGCGATCATCAGTCCGCGCAGGATCAGCAACGCATAGAGTGTCAGCAGAATGACCGCCCCCAGCAGCCCATGCTCTTCCGCGAAAACGGCAAAAATGAAATCTGTGTGGCGCTCTGGAATAAATTCCAGGTGCGTCTGCGTTCCATCCAGCCAGCCTTTGCCATACGACCCGCCGGAACCGATGGCAATGGTTGACTGGATGATGTGGTAACCCGCACCGAGCGGGTCGGTCGTTGGATCAAGCAGCGTCAGAATCCGCCTGCGCTGGTAGTCATGCAACACACTCCAGAAGAATGGCGCGGCGGCGGCAGCAGCGGCAAGCATGCCGCCCATCACTTTCCAAGGCAAGCCGGCAAAGAAAATCACATAAAAGCCGGCGGCGCCGACCAGAATAGCTGTGCCCAGATCGGGTTGCCTGGCGATCAGCGCAAACGGGACAAGCAACAGCAGGAAAGCAACAGCGTAATGGCGCAGGCTGAGCACCGCTTCATATTTGTGGAAATACCAGGCCAGCATCAGCGGTGTGGCGATTTTGAAAATTTCCGAGGGCTGAATGCGGATGATACCCAGGGAGAGCCAGCGGCGCGCGCCGTTGACGACGACGCCCAGCGGAAAAACCAGCACCAGCAGAATGATGCCCACGCTATACAGCGGCAAGGAAAAACGCATCAATCGCTGTGGCGGACACTGGGCGGCTCCCCACATGACCCCCAGGCCGACCGCCATGTTGAGCAGATGGCTGAACACCCGGCTCCCCGTATCATAGGTAGCGCTGAAAACCGTGGCCAGACCGATCAGCAGCAGCGGCAGAACGATGCCGAACAGACCCAGGTCAATATTGGCCAGGAGCCGGCTGAAAAAACGGCGGACATATTCACCAAACATCGTTCATTCCTCCTGGCCGTCTGCACGCACGGGATGCGCCGGTTGGGCCGGGTCAGTCGGAACGCCTGGTGCCGCTGGATGGCCGGAACGGCTCGAATCAGGCGGCTCCGTTGCCCCAGCATCGATCGATGCCCGATGAGGGCGCTCTGCCGCCGATGGGGCGGCAAGCCCCGGGGCAGCGTGCGTCACCGCGGCCTCATCTTCGCCTTTCTCGCCGCCATCGCGCGCATCCCGCGCCTCTTCGTGTTCTTCGGATCCTTCATGCACATCATCGTCCTCGTGGGCGTCTTCGTCCTCCTTGACAGCGCCTTTCGCGGCTTTGCCGAGCAGGTAATAGTCGAGTACCACACGCGCAATCGGTGCGGCGGACTGTGCACCGAAACCACCATTTTCAACCAATACGGCCAGGGCGATTTTCGGCGCTTCAACCGGCGCGAAAGCGATGAACAGCGCATGATCACGCAGTTCTCGCCGGATACGGCTAGCCCGGTATTCTCCGCCTTTCAGGCTGAACACCTGCGCCGTTCCTGTTTTGCCGCCCGAGGTATACGGAGCGCCGGCAAACGCACGCGCCCCCGTGCCTTCCCTGTTGACGCCCATCATCGCCTTTTTAACGATGTCGAAATGCCGCTGTTTCCACGGCAATTTACGCAGCGGCTCCGGCTCGATCAGGGTCTTTTCGCCCGTTCGGGCATTGACGATATGCTTGACCAAATGCGGGCGGTACATCACACCGTCGTTGGCGAGCGTCGCCGTCGCCTGCGCCAGCTGCAACGGTGTATAAGCGTTATATCCCTGTCCAATGCCGATCGAAATTGTCTCGCCGGCGTACCATTTTTGTTGCTCAGGACGCCGGAAGCGCTTGCGCTTCCATTCCGGCGAAGGCAGTACGCCCGTCGACTCGCCTTCAATGTCGATGCCGGTTTTCTGCCCAAAGCCCAGCTGCGCCATATAACGGGCGATCGTGTCGATCCCCATATCGTTGGCCAGCGCGTAGTAATAGGTATCGCAGGAATGGACGATCGACTGGTGCATATTCACCACGCCATGCCCGCCCCGCTTGCTGTCGCGGAATGTATTCCCGCCAAACCGGAAATAGCCGGGATCGAACGTCGTCTGGCCAGGCGTGCGCTTGCCGCTTTCCAGCGCTGCCAGCGCCATAAACGGCTTGAAGGTCGAACCCGGCGGGTACGCACCGTTCAACGCACGATCGACCATCGGCCGATCCGGCGATTTATAGAGCGCCTCCCAGTCTTCCTGGCGAATACCGTCGACAAATAGATTGGGATCAAAATTGGGCATCGAGACCAAGGCCAGAATGCCGCCCGTCGACGGTTCGATGGCAACCAGCGCGCCGCGCCGATCACCAAAAGCCTTTTCCGCGACCGCCTGAAGTCCGGTATCGAGTGTCAGCGTCAGATCACCGCCCGGCGTCGGCGGCGTGCGCGCCAGGCTGCGCAGCGCTCGCCCGCCCGCATCGATCTCGACTTCCTCGTAACCCGTCTGACCGTGCAAATGAAATTCGTAGGATTTTTCGAGGCCGATCTTACCAATGTGGTCACTGCCCTTGTAATTGGCCGTCTGCTCCTTCTTGTCGATATAGTTCAGGTCATCCTTGTTGATGCGCCCGATATAACCAATGGCATGCGCAGCCACCGGCCCCAGCGGATATTCACGGAATTGCCGCTCTTTGACTTCGACGCCGGGGAAGCGATAGCGATTGACGGCAAAACGTGCGACTTCTTCTTCGCTAAGACGTGTGCGCAACGGCAAACTTTCAAAAGATTTGTTTTTCTCCCCGAGCAGACGGCGGAAACGCCGCTTGTCCTTCGGCTGGATGTCGATGATCTCAGCCAGTCCTTCAATCGTCGCCTCTAGATCATCGACCTTGGACGGCGTGATCTCCAATGTGAACGCCGAATAATTACGTGCCAGCACGACACCGTTGCGGTCGGTAATCAGGCCGCGATTAGGCGGCGCAGGGATCAGTGCAATACGATTATCCTCGGCGCGGGTAACGTAATAATCATGCCGAAGGATCTGCAGATAGACGAAACGCGCCGTTAGGAGAGAAAAAGCCAGCAGCACCGCGCCCGCCGCAAAATAGATGCGAAAGCGGAAGCGCCCGGCTTCGCTATCCGTAAAATGCTGCGGGATGAAATAGCGGGAATCACTGAACAAAGAGAAAATCCTCGACTCAGATTGGCCGGTTGGCGTCGCGTTCGATCGGCTGATATTGCGGCAACAGCAGGATAAAAGTCAGCAGCGGCCATAGCGCGGCGGCAATGCATGGGCCAGCAAAATACGGCAGCCCCGGAAATTCGACGCCGAGGGGAAGACGCACAGCCAACTGGACGGCCGGCGCAATCAGGAGCAGCGGCAAGGCATGCAGCGCCTGCTGCCCCAGCGAGAACCAAAGAATACGCCGGGAAAGCAATATGGCCAGATAGGCGATGATGACATACGCCAGGGCGTGCTGCCCCATCAGGCTGGCATCGGCCACGTCCATCGCCAACCCAAAAAGAAAGGCGTATCCCATCCCAACGTAACGCGGCTCGCGGACACACCAGAAAACAAGCGTCAAGGCGACCCAGTCGGGTATCCACAGCCAGGAAGACGTCGGCATAAAATTCAGTAACAGCGCAACCAGCAGGCTCAACCGGATAAACCAGGGATTGGCCGGTTGTAGGATACGCGATGAGGCGTGAGTCGCTTGCATACATTAACCCCTTTTGGGTCGTTTTTTCTTCCCGGACTTGCCACCCGCCGACGGGCGCGGAGTCCGCAGTTCTTCTGGAATCGCCATCGGCTCGCGCACGGCCAGCACCATGACTTCGTTGTAATTTTCCACTCCGGCCAACGGCTTGCAGAAGATCCGCGGAAACGCATAGGACGCATTGCGTTCGATATGCGTTACCCGTGCCACGGGCAAACCGCGCGGAAACACGCCGTCCAGGCCGGACGTGACGATCAGGTCACCATTATTGATATCGGCGTTGGCAGGCATAAAACGCAGCTCCAACTGTCCGTCGCCCAAACCAAACGCTATCGAACGCAGGCCGTTGCGCACAACCTGGACGGGAATCGACTGATCTTTGTCGGTCAGCAATGTAATCTCGGCGGCAAAAGGAAAAACGCGCGTCACCTGGCCGATGACACCCACGTCATCGATGACCGGCTGCCCGGCGCTAACCGTCGCCATCTGTCCTTTGTCGACGACGATACGCTGGGTATAGGGATCGCGCACGGCATGCAGAATCTGCGCAACGACCCCACTGGGATGCTCGCGCTCACGAAGCTCCAGCAAGCGGCGTAGTCTGGCATTTTCACGCTCAAGCTGCTCGGTACGCGTCAGGCTAGCGGCATTATCAAGCTGCTCGCGCTTCATCCGGAAATTTTCTTCTTGCAGACGTGCAACGCTAGAGAGATAAGCGCGTGCCTGAACCAACAAGGCAGCAGGCATCTGCGCCGCCCGCTGTAACGGATCAGTGATCAGGGAAAGGCTCTGGCGCGCCAGATCCAGCGTATGAAAGCGCGCATCGATCACAATCAGCACCAGCGACAAGGTCACGTAAAAGAACAAACGCGCTAGCGGAGCGGGGCCTCGTTTAAAAAATGGCGGCGGCTGATGATCCATGCAAAGTTTCGAGAAAAAACTTCAGCAATAGCAAAATGACTGAAAAAAACAGTATGCACCCGGGCACATCACTCCGGTCATCCTGACCACTCCGCTAACGAATCACGCCGGCAAACGGACGGATCAAAACCGCGCTACGCACTGTGGGCGCGCGCCGAATTGGCCGGGCGCGCATCCACGATGATCCACCCCGGTCAATCCGAAGCGAAAATGCTGCCCAGCTTGTCCATGCGTTCGAGCGCGATTCCGCAGCCACGCGCAACGCAGGTCAGCGGCTCTTCGGCAACGATCACCGGCAGCCCCGTCTCTTCCATCAGCAAGCGGTCGAGATCGTGCAGAAGCGCACCACCGCCGGTCAGCACCAGTCCCTTGTCGGCAATATCAGCGCCCAACTCGGGTGGCGTCTTCTCCAGCGCTGACTTGACGGCAGAGACAATGCTGTTGAGCGGATCGGTCAATGCTTCGAGAATTTCGTTTGAGGAAATCGTAAATTTGCGCGGGATACCTTCGGCCTTATTGATACCGGAAACCTCCATTTCCTGCACTTCTGTGCCGGGGAAAGCCGAGCCGATCTGCTTCTTAATGCTTTCCGCCGTATTCTCGCCGACCAGCATGCCGTAGTTACGGCTGATGTAGTTAATGATCGCTTCATCGAGTTTGTCGCCGCCGATACGCACCGAACCGGAATACACCATGCCGCCCAACGAAATCACGCCAACCTCCGTCGTGCCGCCGCCAATATCGACAACCATCGAACCGGTTGCTTCGGCGACAGGCAGATCGGCGCCAATTGCCGCCGCCATCGGTTCTTCAATCAAGAACACCTGCCGGGCACCCGCATTCTCGGCCGAATCACGGATAGCGCGGCGTTCCACCTGTGTCGAACCGGACGGCACACAAACGATAATGCGCGGACTGGGCGAAAGCAGGCGCGAGTCGTGCACCTTGCGAATAAACTGCTTGAGCATCTGCTCGGTCCACGTAAAATCAGCGATGACCCCATCTTTCATCGGCCGGATGACAGTAATTTGTCCGGGCGCCTTGCCAAGCATTTCCTTGGCGCTCTGCCCCACCGCTTGAATCACCCGCTTGGAGTTCGGACCGCCATCCATGCGGATGGCGACCACTGAAGGTTCGTCGAGAACGATGCCCTTGCCGCGCATGTAAATCAGGGTATTCGCGGTACCAAGATCAATGGCAAGATCGTTCGAAAAATAACTGCGCAAGAAACTGAACATGCCTAAGTATCCAAAAACGCCGCCATACTGCGGCTGGTAAAGCTTTTATGATACCTTATACAGCCATTATTTTGATAAGTTGACCTTTTGATTTTTCCCACTATTTTTATTTTTTCTACTTTTCTATGTCGATCACCCATGAACACGTAAAGCGCGTAGCGCAATTGGCGCAGCTTGAAATCAGCGCCGACGAAAACGAAACGATTCGCGCGCAGCTCGATGACATCATCGGACTAATCGAACAACTCCAGGCTGTCGACACACATGGCGTCGAACCGATGGCGCATGTACTTGATCTCGGCCAGCGTTTGCGTCCTGACATCGTCACAGAAAGCAACCGGCGCGAAGATTTTCTGGCAATCGCACCGCAGACCGAAGCCGGACTCTTTATCGTGCCAAAGGTGATCGAATGATTCCGCATAACATCAAATCACTGGCCGCGGCGCTGGCGAACAAAGAAATTTCCAGCGTTGAACTGACTCGCAGCTATCTCGACCGAATCGAACGCATCAATCCGGCACTCAATGCCTATATCACTATCGTTCCGGAAAAAAGTTTAGCGCAGGCGGCAGCGGCAGATGCCCGCATTGCCGCCGGGCAGGCCACGCCATTGACCGGCATTCCACTGGCGCAGAAGGACATTTTCTGCGCCAAGGGCTGGCTGACGACCTGTGGTTCAAAGATGCTGGGTAACTTCGTGAGTCCCTATGATGCCACGGTGATCGAACGGCTCAACGCCGCCGGCGTGGTCACTCTGGGAAAAACGAATATGGACGAATTTGCCATGGGTGCATCGAACGAGACTTCATATTACGGTGCAACCCGCAATCCTTGGGATATGGAAAGGTCGCCAGGCGGCTCTTCGGGCGGTTCGGCAGCCGCGGTGGCGGCCCTGCTGGCGCCCGCGGCGACAGGCACCGACACAGGCGGTTCGATCCGTCAGCCGGCGGCACTCTGCAATCTGAGCGGCATCAAGCCAACATACGGCACGGTTTCACGCTACGGCATGATTGCCTATGCATCCTCGCTCGACCAGGGTGGGCCGATCGCGCATACGGCGGAAGATTGTGCCATGTTGCTCAACGCCATGGCCGGTTTCGATGAGCGCGATTCGACCAGCCTTGACCGTCCGGCCGAAGATTACACACGCGATCTCGATAAACCTCTGGCCGGCCTAAAAATCGGCCTACCCAAGGAATTTTATGGAGAGGGGTGCGACGCCGAGGTCATGGCGCGCGTCGAAGCCGCCGTGGCCGAATACCAAAAACTGGGCATGACAACCGTGGAAGTCAGCCTACCGAACCTGAAACTGGCGGTACCCACTTATTACGTCATTGCCTCGGCTGAAGCCAGCACTAACCTGTCGCGCTACGACGGCGTCCGCTACGGCTATCGTGCCCCGAAATACGCCGACCTTAACGATATGTATGCAAAAAGCCGCTCGCAAGGCTTTGGCATCGAAGTCAAGCGGCGCATTCTGATCGGTACCTATGTATTGTCGCATGGCTACTACGATGCCTATTATCTGCAAGCTCAGCACGTCCGCCGCCTAATTGCGGCAGACTTTGCCGAAGCGTTCAAACACTGCGACGTCATTATGGGACCAACCTATCCAACCCCAGCGTTCAGACTGGGTGAGAAAATCGGCAACCCGGTGCAAATGTATCTGTCGGACATTTACACCGTGGCCGTCAATCTTGCCGGCCTGCCCGGCATGTCGATCCCTTGCGGCTTCTCCGGCCAAACATCCCCATTGCCGGTCGGGCTGCAGTTGATCGGCGATTATTTCAGCGAGGCGCGGCTACTCAATATCGCGCACCGTTATCAGCAAGCCACCGACTGGCACCTGCACCAGCCGCCGGCACTTGCGGCATAACGAGGCAAACGCCGCAACACAAAGTTACTAACAGCATGGGTTTGACTGGAGAAAAACACATGTTTCTGACGATGGCCGAAGTTTCCCGAAACAGACGGCATGCTGGCTACGCCGGAAGAATTCCCGGCATACAGCGCCTATGCCTTGCCGCCATGCTGACAACTTTGCTGGCAGCGTGTGCAACCACCGATCAGGCCACTGGCGATAAGGCTAAAAAAGAAACATCGGCCTCTGGGCATATCCAGACGGGTCAAATCAGCCCGCAAACCCTGCGCCGGCTGCGCGGACGAAAGATGCAGCAAATTCACGACCGGGCGCTGAATGTCAAGGCGGCGTGCACGTTCAAGGACGTCAACGGCGGCAAGGGCCGCCTTGATCTATTGGTGGAACACGCCGAAGTCAAGCGCTTGAGTGCAGAAATCGGCATTCCTAAACACGGTGTCTGTCGCTTCGACTTGCCCGCATTCACACAAACATCCCGCATGCCCAATGTCGAATTGCACAATCCGACCAATGCCTGCCTGATTCGCCTATGGGAACAAAACAAGGGCGTCACGATCGCCTTTCATAATTGCCGTGCGCAATGCAGCGGCGACGCTGTCGATTATCTGTGGCCGATCCTGGTCAATCCGCGTAATGGCCGTTGTGCCTGAATACAGAGAGAAATAAACGATGAAATCATGGGAAGTCATCATTGGCATTGAAACGCACGTCCAGCTGCTGACCCATTCAAAGATTTTTTCCGGCAGTTCGACCGCCTTCGGTGCCGAGCCGAACGTGCAGGCCAACGCCGTCGATATCGCTTTGCCGGGCGTGCTGCCGGTGCTCAACCGCGGTGCGGTGGAATGCGCCATTCGCTTTGGCCTGGCCGTCGGGGGCAACATCGCGCCCAAATCGGTATTTGCCCGCAAAAACTATTTTTATCCGGATTTGCCCAAAGGCTATCAGATCAGCCAGTTTGAACTACCCGTCGTCAGCGGCGGCCAGGTGCACATCCAGCTCGGCCAAGGCGAGGATACGACGGAGAAAACGATCCGCCTGACGCGCGCGCATCTGGAGGAAGATGCCGGCAAATCCATCCATGAAGGGATTCACGGCGCTTCAGGTATTGATCTCAACCGTGCCGGCACCCCACTGCTTGAAATCGTCAGCGAACCGGATCTGAGATCATCGGCGGAAGCCGCCGCTTATGCGCGCGCCCTGCACGCACTCGTGCGCTGGATCGGCATCTGCGACGGCAACATGCAGGAAGGCTCGTTCCGCTGCGACGCCAACGTATCGGTACGTCCGCTTGGGCAGCAGGAACTCGGCACGCGGCGCGAAATCAAAAATCTCAACTCATTCCGTTTCCTGCAACAGGCCATCGATTACGAAGTGCAGTGGCAAATCGCCGAAATCGAGGAAGGCCGCGCCATTCGCCAAGCCACCGTGCTATTTGATCCGAGCACCGGCGAAACACGCGCCATGCGATCCAAAGAAGACGCGCACGACTATCGCTACTTTCCTGACCCCGATCTACTGCCGCTTTTTATTGACCACGACTGGATCGAGCGTGAACGCGCCGCTTTGCCGGAACTGCCCGATGCCAAGAAACAGCGCTTCAGCGCAGACTATGGCCTTTCTGCCTATGATGCCGCTGCGCTCACCACATCACTTGAAATGGCCGACTATTTCGAGGCCGCGGTTACCGTTGCCGGAAAGTCTGCCGCTAAAATCTGCGCCAACTGGGTCATGGTCGATCTGGCCGCACGTCTGCACAAAGAAGACAAAACCATTGGCGAATCGCCCGTCAGTGCCGCGCAGCTCGGCGGTCTGGCAGCGCGCATTGCCGACAACACGATCTCCAACGCCATTGCCAAGAAGGTTTTTGAAGCCCTCTGGAGCGGAGAAGGCGCCAGTGCCGACGCCATCATCGAACAGCGCGGCCTGCGGCAGATTACCGATAGCGGCGCCATCGAAAAATTGGTCGATGATGTGCTGGCCGCCAATGCAGTCATGGTTGCCGAATTCAAATCAGGCAAGCAGAAAGCATTCAATGCATTGGTCGGTCAGATAATGAAAGCCGCCAAGGGTAAAGCCAACCCGCAACAGGTCAATGAGCTGTTGCGACGCAAATTGACAGATTAACCAAGAGGACAAAGGCAAGGCGCTACGCTATTCATGCCGCACCTCGTGCATAGGGCTTGCCTTAGCGTACGGTCAATTGCGACCGATCAGAAAAATACAAGATCAACGAGAACGCGGACGCTTGCTCAGCTCAACGAAACGCGCTTTCTCCTCGCCATATTTGGCGCGAACAGTTTCCAGCTCTTTTTTCTTGGCCTCAATCAGTGACGTTTGCGCATTGATTTCGACGTCACCTTCCTTTAGTCCTTTCTGCACTTCAGGTGGCATAGGCTTTTTTTTATAAAACTCGGCTTCTTCTTCATATTTCTTACGTGCCTGTTTGGCGCTTTCTATTTTGGCTTCAGCATTCTTGATCGACTGCAAAATGTCCTTCTCGGCACGCGCCTGCATCGCATCGATCTCGGCTTCGCTACCGTAGGTATTGAGCAATGCCCGATCCTTCAGATCCTGCTCTTTACGTTTTTCTTCCTCGATCTTGCGCTTTTCTTCCTCGATTTTTCGCTGCGCCCGCTGTTCTGCGGTCAGCGGCGCAGGAACCTTGCGGATAGTCGATCCGCTACGGCCAACCTCGCGGTAGGCACGGCCAAAGCACGCCTGGGGCAAAAGGTCGCCGCAAACCTGCCGCCCACCCGCATCATTACAGCAATACACCGCGCCTGATGACTGGCCGGTCGTTTTGCCAGCAGAGAACACCGCACCGCCAAATAAAGACAAAGTGCAGAAAATGGCAAGATTCGTAAACAGTTTTTTTGACATACTAATTGACACCATACTGACGACGATATTGTAAAACCGCATTTTCATGCGCCTTGAATTCCGGATGATGGCTCAGAAAAGCCATCAAGTCATTGAGCGTCGCCACGGCGACAACTGGGATTCCAAAATCCTGTTCGACTTCCTGCACGGCAGAGAGGGCGCCCGTCCCCCGTTCCATGCGATCGAGCGCAATCACGACACCACACGGCTCGGCTCCGGCAGCACGGATGATCTCGACCGATTCGCGCACAGAGGTACCGGCAGAAATCACATCGTCGATGACCAACACGCGCCCTGCCAGTTTCGCGCCAATGATATGGCCGCCTTCGCCATGATCCTTCACCTCTTTGCGATTGAAGGCAAAAGGCACATTACGACCAGCGCGCGCAAGTGCCAAAGCGCTCACGGCAACCAGCGGAATCCCTTTATAGGCGGGCCCGAACAGCATGTCCATCGATGCGCCGCTGGCAAGGATCGCCTTGGCGTAAAATTGCGAAAGTCGGTCGAGCGCCGCGCCGTCATTAAATAGCCCGGCATTGAAGAAGTACGGTGACAGGCGGCCGGCCTTAGTCTTGAATTCGCCAAAACGCAGTACATTCAGGTTCAAGGCGAATTCGATGAATTCCTGACGAAAATCCATGAAATACCAAGCATTATCTGAGTCACGACTTGTATGTTACGCATCATTACCCTAAATCTCAATGGAATTCGCTCGGCGTGGCGCAAAGGCTTTGCTCCCTGGCAAGCCTGCCAGAACGCCGACGTTGTTTGCCTGCAGGAAATCAAGGCGCAGGCCGCCGATCTGGCGCCTGATATGCTTTCTCCTGCCGGCATGCACGCACACTATCATCTGGCTGAGAAAAAAGGCTACAGCGGCGTCGGCATCTGGAGTCGCCACCCGCCGGATGCGGTTCAACAAGGTATCGGCATCCCTGAGTTCGACGCTGAAGGCCGCTACCTGCGCGTGGATATCGGCCGGCTGTCGGTAATTTCACTGTATCTGCCTTCCGGATCGAGTTCGCCTGAGCGACAAGCGGCTAAATTTCGGTTCATGGATGGTTTCTATCCCATCTTGTCCCAGTTAGCACGTGAAAAGCGTGATATCGTCGTTTGTGGTGACTGGAATATCGCCCACCAGGAAATCGATCTCAAAAACTGGAAAAATAACCAGAAAAATTCCGGATTCTTGCCGGAAGAGCGTGCCTGGTTCGGCAAAACGCTCAACGAAGCAGGCTGGGTCGATGTTTACCGTCGTCTGCATCCGGATGCGACAGACGCCTGCTACACCTGGTGGAGCAATCGCGGTCAGGCCTGGGCTAAAAATATCGGTTGGCGGCTCGACTATCAATTGGCAACACCCGAACTAGCCAATAGGGCGCGTTCCGCAGAAATTTATAAAGCCGAACGCTTTTCCGATCATGCCCCGTTACGCATCGACTATGATTACGCATGATGAATTTTAATTGATTCAAAACGCCAAATTCGTTACCCTGCATCTGAATGCCGTATACGAATTTATGTGTCATGAAAGGCATCCCAGCATGCCCTGGCGATAGATAGTACGGCGCCTAGAGCAACTCCGATTGACTTTTACTTAACTCAACGCAAGGAAATCATCATGCCCAGACAATCCAAGTCCAAACAGAGTGAATCCGAATTTTCGATTAACCTGAGCAAGCAGAAGCTCGTCGAAGATCTGAAAATTGTGATTACCGACGCCGAGGAAATCTTGCGCGCCACCGCCGACCTGGCGGGTGAAAAAGTTGTCGAACTGCGCGGGCAAATCAGCGAGCGGCTGGAAGACGCCAAGACGCGGCTCATTGATGTTGAAAATGAACTGATCGGCAGAACGCGAGCCGCCGCGCACGCCACAGATGTCTATGTCAAGGAAAATCCTTGGCAGGCCGTCGGCATTGCCGCCAGCATTGGCTTGTTGATCGGGATTTTCGCTAGCCGTCGTTGAATCTGAAGTTTCTGGGATTTTTTGCGCGGAATTTCATGAGTACCACGCCTGGCTACCGGGGCAGCCTGTTTTCCGCCCTGAAAAATCTGGCGGCCACATTGCTGGCGAGCGGCAGAACACGCCTCGAATTGTTGGGCAATGAGCTGGAAGAGGAAAAATTACGGGCATTCCAGCTCTTTCTGCTAGCCCTTGGGCTGGCTTTCTGCCTAAGCATCGGCCTCCTCATGCTGGTCTTGTTTCTGACGGTGGCATTCTGGGAAAGCCGGGTACTTATATTGGGAATTTCCTGCGCAGCATTTCTGGGTGCCAGTATCTGGCTAGCGTTCGGGTTGAAACAGGCCGTGCAACGTCCCAGGCGGATGTTTGACGCCAGCCTCTCCGAATTGGAAGAGGATCTCCGTCAATTGAAAGCTGCGATAGGGCAACACGATGCGCCGGCTGAATGACATCCAGCTGCAGCGGGGCATGCTACTTGAACGCATTACAACACAGCGCTACTTCCTGTCCGCGGAAACGCAACCGGTGCAAGCCGCCCTCAACCGTATTGATGTTGCGCGCACGTACATTAATACGGGTATCAGCTACGTCAAACGTTACCCACTGCTCGCTGGACTTGCCGTTGCCACGTTGACTATTCTGAATGGTCGCCGCGTATTTCGGCTGGCACGGCGCAGTTTTTTCGTCTGGGAAACCTGGCGAACATTGCGGCAAAGATTCCCCTATCTTTGACGTATATGATGCGGCATAAATTTCCGCAAAATTAGATTAATGGTTTTAGTAGTATGTTAGATGGCACTGCGCGGCCGCTTAAATAAAAAAATAACTCAAAAAAACTAGGCTCCAACATCCAAACCAATACAAGACAAATGCGGCAAAAGAAACTAGAGCTATTTTTTATTCGCCGCCGCTACGCTATCTAAACAGCCAGATACAATTAAAATCAATGGATTGGCTGAGTAGAACATCATTAATTTATACGCATCATTCTTAAGTACTAGAAACGGATCGAAATAGGTAGTGTCTGAAAATAAGTAGCTGCCGAACCTTGGAATCGCCATTAAGAGGCGTTTTATTTAACTATCCCAAAGATAGATCCGTATACGAATAATTTCCGTAGTTATTAGTTATCTCACACAATATCTAAGACAACGGTTTCTACTTATATTTTTTGGAATAATCTAACAAGAAAATAGCCCAGAAAATCAAAGACGGCCGGAAAGGCCGTCTTTACTGGGTTTGGCGGAGACGGAGGGATTCGAACCCTCGATGCAGGTTTTGCCCGCATGCTCCCTTAGCAGGGGAGTGCCTTCGACCTCTCGGCCACGTCTCCGGAAGGGCGCGATGATAGCCGTTTAGCAGCGCCCGGTCAATTCAACGGAATTGTTCATTCTTTATCAAGGCCGAATGTGCGGTGCAGAATGCGGACGGCCAATTCCAAATATTTTTCTTCAATGACCACAGAAATCTTGATTTCCGAGGTTGAAATCATCTGGATGTTGATGCCTTCCGCGCCTAGCGCACTGAACATCTGGCTGGCAATACCCGGGTGGGAATGCATGCCGACGCCAATAATGGAAACCTTGCAGGTTTTGTTGTCGCCGGTCACGCCGCGTGCACCAAGTCCGGCTGCGCTCTGTTCGAGAATTGCCTTGGCTTTGGCGTAGTCGCTGCGATTGACGGTGAATGAGAAATCCGTCAGCCCTTCTTGACTGACATTTTGGATGATCATGTCAACGTCGATGTTAGCGTCGGCGATCGGTCCAAGAATCTGGTACGCGACGCTGGGCTTGTCGGGCACGCCAAAAATGGTCAGTTTGGCGCCATCACGGTTGGAGGCAATGCCAGAAATAATCGGTTGTTCCATTGTTTTTTCTTCCTCAACAGTAATCAGGGTCCCCTCACCTTCGTCCTCGAAGCTGGAAAGCACACGCAGCTTAACCTTGTATTTTCCAGCGAACTCGACAGCGCGGATTTGCAGTACTTTTGAGCCAAGACTGGCCATTTCCAGCATTTCTTCGAAGGTGATGGCATCGAGTTTGCGCGCTTCCGGGACGATACGCGGATCGGTTGTATAGACGCCATCCACGTCGGTATAAATCTGGCATTCGTCGGCATGCAGTGCAGCTGCCAACGCCACCGCCGAAGTATCGGAACCGCCACGGCCGAGCGTCGTGATATTGCCTTCGGCATCCGCTCCCTGGAAACCAGCCACAACGACGACATAACCCGCGTCCAGATCCTTACGGATTAACGCGTCGTCGATCTTCAGAATACGCGCCTTGGTAAATACGCTATCCGTCAATACCTTGACTTGCGGACCGGTATAACTCTTGGCTTTCAGCCCCAGTTCCTGCAACGCCATGGAGAGCAGACCGATCGTCACCTGCTCGCCGGTTGAGGCAATCACATCCAGTTCACGCGGATCGGGCGAGGCGGAGATTTCTTTAGCCAGTGCAATCAGGCGATTCGTCTCCCCGGACATGGCCGACGGGACGACGATGACATCATGGCCCCGCTTCTTCCAGCGAGCAATGCGCTTTGCCACATTCTTGATACGTTCGGTCGTTGCTACCGAAGTGCCGCCAAATTTCTGGACGATTAATGCCATTCCTGATCCATTCCCTATCAATAAACGCAAGGGATTCTACCCGAATTCCATCACGGGGCAGATGCCCAAAACTGATTTTTTACGATGCCTGCGTTTTACATTAACTATTACGCGACTTCATGTTCACGCACATTCAGGGCGTCATGATGACCTTGACGCCAAGTGCTTCGATCCTGTCTGCAACACCCTGCATGATCGCCGGAGGCACCGCAGAGATGCGAAACGATTCAGGCTGCAAGGAAGGGCGAGCCGGCCCATAAAGCAGAACACCCTGAATATGCGGCCGCAGCAGGTCAATGCACGCCAAATAGGCGTCCTGTTCCAGCGCCGACGGCGCTTCGCCGTCCAGCGCGAACCAGCACGTCTGAATCCAGATGGGCACAAGTTGCGCACACTGACGTACCGTTGCGCACAGCCGTGCTGATGAAAAACGGCCGACGCCGTTGATACGGCGCACGCCCGCAGCCGTCGCCCGATCCAGTTTGAACCAAACTTCACCGCCCAGCCGGGCGATACGGGCAAGACCTAATTGCACGTTTTCACGATGCATCAAACTGCCGTTGGTAATCAAGCGTACCTTGAGTACGCCGAGCAGGGATAGATCCTGTAATACACGTTCCAGCCGCAACACGGCATCGGCAAACTCGACCGCACTGGTTGGCTCACCATTCCCGGAAAACGCCACATCCACCAGGCGGCGCGCTTCTGGCGGCGCGTTGCGCACCAGATAGTCCCCATGTACGGCTTCCCGCAAAAAACAGCGAAGCTCCATTTCCAGCCGGTCGAGATTGATCGGCGGCGGCCCGCCCCGCTTCAGCTCCGGTACCTGGCAGTACAGGCACGCCCAGTTGCAGGCGTTATTCGTATTGAGGTTGATGCCGACGGAAACACCGCCCGCGCGGCGAGAAACGACAGGGTATACATAAGTCATTCCGGCGCTGTCGCGGCGATGGTCGGAGACGGTCAGCATGGTATGTGACAGATATTACGGGGTAATCAAAAATGTAATGATAGTCGATGGTCGGATAGTCGAATGCTTGCACGCACCGCCATACACGCCTACAGATCACATGCGCTTTCAAAAACAGTCATGGCGATTCCGATATAATCAGCGCGCTGATTTTTCCTCCGGATTTTCCCATGTTCATCACTCGCCGCCTGGAGTTTGACGCCGGCCACCGTATCCCCGATCATAAAAGCCATTGCCGTCATCTTCACGGTCATCGTTACGTTCTCGAAATCACCCTGGCCGGCAACATCATCCGCCATGACGGCGAAGCAGCCAACGGTATGGTGATGGATTTTGCCGACATCAAGACGCTGGCAAAACGGCATCTGGTCGACCACTGGGATCATGCTTTTCTCGTTTATGCAGGCGATACGGCCGTCGTCGAATTTCTGAAAACGCTGCCTGGTCACAAAACCGTCGTTCTCGAATGTATTCCAACGGCAGAAAATCTGGCCGAAACTGCTTTTGCCATTCTCGACCACATATTCTGCGACAACTTTGGCAACCATCTGCGGCTAGAACGCGTCAGGCTCTACGAAACACCCAACTGCTGGGCAGATGCGGTGCGTACAGACCAGCATTCAGCTAAAACCTGCCGCTAGGCCGTAGCCGCCTTGGTTTTCTGATCTTTTTCCTTATTTCTGGCAGCATCGAGCACCGGGGCGATGTGCGTTTCGTAATCGGTAATCGCCGCACCATAGACCGATCCCAACAAAGCGCCGAGTTTTTCCGCCAGTACTGGGTAATGCGCCTGCATCCAGCGAAAACGAGCCAGATCAATGCGCACGGTACAGTTCCAGCATTCCAGCGAATCGGCCAAGCCCGTAGCATATTGCTCGGGCAATGGCACACGCCAGCGCTGGCAATAGGCCAGCACCTCCTCAGCCGTCCAGTCACGCAAAGGCGCCACAATCCGCCTACGCGACAAGGGGCCCAGCATGGCTGGAAATGAGGTTTTATGATTTAGCAAATCTTCGGCCGTCTGCCCGTGCAAGACCAGATCGGCTCCGTACTCTTTGAGGTAGCGCGCCAAGGGTTTGTACTGGAGCGCCTTGCAGCAATACCCGTTGGACTGAATGAGGATTCCCGGATTTTTCTCGTGCGGTCGGTGCCGCACTGGAATCAGCGCCGACGGAAAACCGTGCGTCGCAAAATAAGCGGACTGGTCACTGACCAGTTCCTGAAAGTCCCAACCGCGCGTTGCTTCGCGCATAAAATCGACCATGTGCGGAAACGTTTCGCTTGTCCGCGCCCAGACAACATGCAAACGCTTACGATACGGTTTGCACAACGCCAATAACAGGAGCGAGTCCTTACCACCGGAAAGCGCCAATGCCGGCCGTTGTGCGTCCGCCATGGCTGCTTCGATCATCTGCCGGGTCTGCCTGAGTTTGGTCATGGCGCATTACACTTCAGCACAGCCGCACCACACTGTCTGCGTTTACCACGCCACTGAAATAAAAGCATGCTGAATATTCTTGAACGGCTGTTTTGCTTCGCCCTGGTGCCCCTGCGCGGAATCGAACCACGACCTGATGATTACAAATCAACTGCACGACCTTCATGCTACAGGGGCGCGAGCTGGATAAAGCGCGCGTATTATAAGCCGAACACGCTTTCCGGCAAGCTGGAAAACCGCGAGCGGCATGCAATCACTTCATCGCAAACGGAAATTGCATACCTGGCAGAAGCGTTCAGCGCACCGCAACGCCTCCCTACTTCATATGTTCAGGGGAATCCGCGAGCCAGACAAAGGGGGAAACTAAAGCAACTAACGGCAGCGGCAGGTAGCCGCCGATACCGGCAATGCCTGTAATAAAAGTATTCGCCGGTACGCTCACGTCCTGTATTTGTAGGTGTTCCGCATTCACAGCCTTCCAGACCTTCATTGCCCTGATACGCAGAACCGCAGGCTCCACGCTACACACGCTACAAATTACTTCACGCTATTTCACGCTATCTGCTCCAGCGCTCTCTGTGATTTCCGCGATTGTCCGGTGTTTGTGGCGGTGTGCCGGGCGGCATTTCGACCACACGGCTGCCAGGAAACAGCGGACGGGGATAAGCCGGCTTCCACGGCGGGATATACGCCGGTGCAGATGGGGGGGGAAGCGGATGAGACGCCGGTGGCGGATACATCGGCGGCCTACCCCGTGGAGGCGGCGGGTACATGGGATACGGAGGAGGTGGCGGATACGGTGGAGGCAGTGAATGAGGCCGCTGTAGCACCGTTGTATAACGCATAAAAAATACCGCAGGCTGCGCATGCATGATGATTCGCCCGGCACTATCCACGATACTGACGTCGAGCTGGGCACGTTGATTGATGGGCGGTACGCCTCCCCAGAATTCGGGCGGAAACATGAATTCGGTAGCAGTAAAACGCTGCCCGACAGGCTGGCCATTAAGACTGATCACAAATGCGTGCCCCTCACCAAGCCGTAATGGCGGATCGACCGCCAGCCGCACCGTGAAACTGCCGGTATTGGCAACAACACTACCATCCTGTTCCGGCGACAAGATTGAGAATGTTCGATAAGGTGTATCTTCAGGCAATGCCTGCTTTCCCGCACGTTCTCGCAGCGTACCGGCTGACGTGCCAGATGCCGTCTTTTCCTGCGGTACTTTTTGCGCCGGAACCACATTTAACGGTTTCAAGCGCATTTCCTTGGCACCGGGCTGTGGCTTGTCGGAAAACACGGGCCCGTTGGCACCCCGCGTCACATACACACCCTGGGCATATAGGGACAGACTGGCCGCCATCACTCCTATGCCCAGCATCAACTTGATTGCACGCGCACGCATCGCCGCCCTTTCCTAACTTTCACACAGAATCGTTACGATTCTACGCTGGATGACTCAAACACAGTGCCGGGATCCATGTATGGCACAAACGGCAAACCGGGGTTACCCAACGTATGTATAACTCATGCGCATTTGCCGCAGACAGCAAGCCAATAACACACTTTTACGCCTTATACTGCAAGCGTTGTCTTAGCACTCCTTGCTGGCAACATTTGACCCTCCCTGACTCATCGCAATGATGAGATTTATCCCGCGTCAAACCGACGCGGGATTTTTTTATCGGCGTTCTGAAGATTCTGGCTCTCTGTCCGTTTTCTTCGACAACGAGGATTTTAGCGATCCCCAGGTACGGCTGAAGACGCCGCCAACCGACCTGGCCGCCTCCACGGCGACATCAGTAGTCTGCCCGACTGTGCTTTTTACTGTCTCAACCGAAGCATCCATAGCAGAGCCGACTGCCCGGCTAACGGCATGCCATGAACTTTTGACCACGCGTTCACCCTGCGTTCTGGCAATGCCGCCAACCATTCCCATGGCCAGAACGGTCGCATTTTTCTTGAGCGCAGACGGTTCCGGTCGGGTTAGAGACGCACAGTACACCCGCGCCATCAGGCCAACACGCAACGTTAGGAACGCATTCGAACAGCCGCTTGCCAGGCTATTGACCAGCAGCGTCGAAACCCCCTGAAATCCGGGCAAAGCACCTTTCAGCGAAGGGACAATCGCTGTCACGATCGGTGCAGCAATCTCCATAAACTCGATCTCCTGAAGATTTTCCGCCACCAACGCATTCATGCCGACATTGCTGTAGAGATACAGCATCTGGCGCGGCGACGGACGCTGCGTATATACCTGCGCAATCCGCCAAACGAGACGGATTTGCGTAAAAAATACGATCAACCCGTCCAGTCGGCCATTCTGCATGACCGCCGTACTGACAAATACCGTACTGGCCGTTTCCTTGATCAATTCATCGACGGTCTTTTCCAGTTTGGCACAAGCGCTGACCACATCCGCCTCATTGTTAATCGTCACCCCGGCAAGCAGCGGATTGACTCGCAGACGCGCAATGAATGCCTGTAAAAATGCCTCATACGCTGGATCAGCGACACTGGGTGGCGGCGTCAGCGCTTTAGGCAAACGGAAAAAGAGTGCGAAAGGCGCAACCAGCAGTAAGAACGACAGGGAAAGCAACCCCCAGAATATGAATACGCCGCTGCCGCCATGCATGCGATCCGCAGCATCCGCGAGACTGACGATATTCGCCAGCAACGCCGTGAGGAGATATACCCCCAACAGCAGGGCAAAAGAGAGCGTGATTGCCCGTAATCCTGAAATAGCCGTTTTCATAGCATAGCGATGTATTTCCAATACGTGTTCAATAGGTGTCTGCGCATTGCCCCGTCTTCTGCTTAATCACCCGGGGTTTTCACGTACTCCGCGCCAGCAATTTTATTTTGCCGGATTTTGAAGCGAAGCGTATCTGAAGGAGAAATGGTGAATGACCATTCCCCCCCTTTTTTCTCGGCATCACCCAATGGCGCCAAAGATGCTGTCGATTGCCCGAGTTTCCAGCGACCCAGCGTCAACGAGCTTTCTGGTTCAAGAACAATGCGGGAAAGCGTACCGCCCACATACACGGCCTGATGCTCAGGATAGAACAAGGTTTCCTGATTAACCTGCTTACCCTCGGCTTCCAGCGTGGTTTGCACGACCTTGGCAGGCGGCCCAAACAAGGCCTGCGCCTTGGCCGGCGTATTGCCAAAATCGAGCAGAATCTGCGCCAGATACGGCATCGGAGCATCGGGAAGGGTCAGGTACTCGCCAAACACCCAGCCTGAACCTTTCTCCTCGGGCAAATCCACCTTGTACCAAGCGCCATTTTCTCCGTTCCACGAGCTGATCAACACCACACGCCCGGCGCCAAGCTGCCCGACAACATCACTCGTCGTGGAAGGTTCGCTCCGCACATTGACATTGCTGGCTGTGCAATACGCCAGTGTTGGCTGGTTGATCAACCCCGCCTTGGTCTGCGGCAGCGCCGTGCGCGGCATGGCGATGGTCATTTCCGAAGGGCCTAGCACAAAATTCCCCGAAGCCAGCACGTAGCGTCCTTTGCATACGATCTCTTTGGCCAATTTAGCGCAGTTCAGATCAATAACCTGCGGCTCCTTGACGAACCATTCATCATTCTTGTTCCCTTCACGAACACCTTTTGACGTACAGTCCGACAACTGCCGCGGATGCCCATCGTCGCCAAAAACCAGCGCACACTGAAAACCGAACTGATTGTCGATCTGTACGGAAAAACTGCCCGGCGAACTTTCGCTGATCGTAACCCGCCGCAGGGAAGCGCCATCGTTATCGTTTCCATACAGCTTACCCGTCAGCCACGCCTTGCGCACTTCGTCCGCAGCACTGCCCTCTACCGCAAAAACCAGCGAAGCAGACAGCCCGCACAGAGCGATTGCCGCCCATCGATAAACAAGTTCTTTCATGACCCCTCCACCAAATAATTATCTCGACAAACACTTCACCAGACATCCCACTAAACACGTGGGTTTCAGGAGCGCTTTCCCGTCCTTCCCCGATCATTCCCAAACCCAAACCCGCTGAACGCAGCGCATCCGGGTATTTCTATCCTGACGATCCTGTTTTTTTGCCCGATAGAATATGTGCAAGGAAGCGACAAATTTTTCATGGAAATCACCCACCCAGATCGTTAGGCGGATGACGCAATCACCCGTAGAATCCGGACGTACGCTGCAGGCTCAGAGCTGCGGGAGCGGACTGACTATAGCGCATCTCCCTGCTTTCGAGAATCCGTACCGACATCCAAGCAGCGCGCGTAATACAAATAATCCGACTGCGAAAAACAGCAGAACACGACTTTGCAGATTTTCGACATTTTCGGCATGGCGTCTATCTCCAGCAAAGTTGCACGCACGCTCGCCAGCGCCAGATCGGCAGCCGCCTCAAAAGGATACCCATACACACCCGTACTGATGCAGGGAAAAGCAATACTCGACGCCCCTCGTTCTGCCGCCAACAACAACGAATTCCGGTAACAGGCCGCCAGCAACGCCGGCTCGCCATGCCCGCCGCCACGCCAAACCGGGCCGACGGTATGAATGACATAACGCGCCGGCAAGTGATAACCCTGTGTCATCTTCGCCTCACCCGTCTGGCAGCCGCCTAACGTTCTACACTCGGCCAGCAAATCCGGCCCTGCCGCACGATGTATTGCGCCATCAACACCACCGCCGCCCAGCAACGTCGAATTGGCTGCATTCACGATGGCATCGACCTCCAAGCGCGTAATATCGCCCTGAATAGCAGACAAAACGGTACCGCCATGCATAACGTCTCTTCCTCGAATATTCATGAAACCCGGTATACCAGACACTTCCGGATATTGTCCGACGATTTTCATCATTTACATAAGCATCCGCACAGAGTCTCTGAGCAAAGTGCCGCAAAAATCACATGGATCACATAAACGATCGCCAATCGATGTTCAAAGCCCTATCACTCGAGCCACATCGCATATCAAGCAATTAAACCTTATTCTTATCTGAGCAAGTTCATTTAATAGAAAGAAATGAAAAACGGTATATTTAGTAGTTCTTTCAAAAGTGATTTCGTAATTACAGAGATTTAAATATTAAATAGACAGCTTACGGTAAGGACAACTTCTATCCGATGCCGTTTATGGAGTATATCGGTGACGGTGACAATCGCCGCAAGGCGCTTATTTTAGCACTTGTGCCAAAAGAGCCACTTTATCCCAAGCGCCGTTTCTACCTCATACACCTTTGGGGTAATGCAATTTACACTCTTTTTAGCTAATAATATCGGAAAAAAGGTACTCGCAAATTTCATCATCTACTCGCATATCTTAGACTCGCGTGCGAAAATCTCGGTGCGACAAGAACTGCAAGATTTGCTGATCCCAAACAAAAGCGACGATTCTAGATAGGTCATCGCTTTTGTTCGGCAAAATTTTATTTCGCTTGCACAAGGCGAGTATAGGCACCGCGCAATTCCTTGCCTATCGTATCTTTTGGGTAAAAATGCACAGTTTTATTCGTAAATTTAAAGACACACTTTACTCGCAGCACAAATTTTAAGGTCTACTTCACAAATTTATTTCAAAATTTACTGATTCAATTTGCTATTTAAAAACCCCTTTGATCTTATCAAAAAGCGATTTTTTACTGCCGCTATGCGAGGCAGGATTCTCGTCGCTATGTTTTTCACCCCCACCGTGCGCCGCCTTATCTCGCTTTATTGCTTCGCTGACTTGCTGCGCGGCAATTTCCGCATAGATCAGCGCGCCTTGTGTATCGCAATTAAAAAGATTTGAAAACGACTCGGACTTATTCAGATCAAACGGATTAGGCTCGACGACCTCGGTAGCCTCAAGCAACCCTATCCCTAGCTCGCGCGCTAAATTTAGCGCCTTTAAAAACACGGGTAAATTCTGCACATAAAATTCGTCGATCGCCTCTTTTATCTCTCCGCCCGCTTCATAATCGCGTAGCAGTTTCTGCACGCTAGCAGCATCCAGATACGCACCGCAGCAGTAACTCTCGATGATCTCGTTGTGAATCTGCCCGCTAAATTCCGCTAGAAATTCCACCGGCAAAACCTCGCACCAATCGCTTATGTAGGGCTTAAATTTAGAATTTTGCTCTGCCAAAAAGCTAAACGCCGTACCGCGCGTGTAAAAATATTCTCTGAAATAGCCCTGTGCCACGGCTATATGAAATCCGTGCGTTTTATTAAAAATGCTGTCTACGCCGTATTCAAGCGCCGAGCGGAAGCTATCGGTGTATTTTTCTACATAAAATTCATCTATCCCGCTTGGGCGTGCAATTTTGGCGATGCTCTCAAAATTGCCCTTTTGCGCACGCTTTAGCGGCTCGAAATACCACTGTTCCATCTCCTCTTTGCCGATCGCGTGGTAGCTTATGTCGTAGCCCATTTTCTCTCCTTTAATTTTTCAGATTGATCTGCGGATACCAATACATCGACTTTGAAATTTTACGAAATATCATCGTGGCATTCAGATCGTTTGAAGTGCGGTAGCTAAGTACCAACTCGCCCTTGTCGCTCTTAGGCGCGGTGATTTTGTAGCGAGTCGCGCTCGCTCAGCGGCGTTACGTTTGCACCCCTGCCGTTAACCTGCACCGCGCGGATCTCACCTCTTTAGGGTAAGAGGTCAACAGCAAAGTTTTATTCTCCGCTACGTTTCTAAGCTCGGGCGTAACTGGATTTAGATAGGTTGCAACGCCCAAATAGCGGTCATTCGCGCGTTTCAACACACAGCCGCCTGAAGGCGGCTGCGAACGAGAGCACGAAAATTACGCCAGCAAGCCAAAGTTTCAACACACAGCCGCCTGAAGGCGGCTGCCGCGCGTCGCATCTACGCGGCCACGTCGGAAACTTATGTTTCAACACACAGCCGCCCGAAGGCGGCTGCAACATCGGCGAGCGGCAATAACAGATACAGGTCGGTTTCAACACACAGCCGCCCGAAGACGGCTGCCTGATCCTTATCAATTCGGCTCACCAGGCGACGGTTTCAACACACAGCCGCCCGAAGGCGGCTGCCTCACCGACCTTTATCTGTGTTTCGTTCCACTTGTTTCAACACACAGCCGCCCGAAGGCGGCTGCCGATTGTCCGGATGCACCACGCAGCCGCCCAGACAAGGTTTCAACACACAGCCGCCCGAAGGCGGCTGCTTGGATATGTTAGGCGTATCTGTGACCGTCCGTGTTTCAACACACAGCCGCCCGAAGGCGGCTGCCCAACCCGAAGATAATAAACGGCACCAGGACTAGTTTCAACACACAGCCGCCCGAAGGCGGCTGCGGGTCAGGTGAGCGCGGATACCGCAGGAGGATAGGTTTCAACACACAGCCGCCCGAAGGCGGCTGCCTGTCTGCGTGGCGTTTTGTGCCGCCTCCGCACGGTTTCAACACACAGCCGCCCGAAGGCGGCTGCCAAACAGGGGCAAGAGGGCCGCGCCAAAAGATGCGGTTTCAACACACAGCCGCCCGAAGGCGGCTGCACTTGCACGAGGGGGGTACTGACGACATAACACTGGCGTTTCAACACACAGCCGCCCGAAGGCGGCTGCGAGCGCCTGTTGATACCACAGGTGCCGACGCAAAGTTTCAACACACAGCCGCCCGAAGGCGGCTGCCTCGCCCGTGTCCGGGTGGATATGATAGGCCACGTTTCAACACACAGCCGCCCGAAGGCGGCTGCACTCGCACTAAATCATAGACCGTCGTATCGCCAAGTTTCAACACACAGCCGCCCGAAGGCGGCTGCGTAGGTGCCGAAGATGTAGATCTGCCCACGCTCAGTTTCAACACACAGCCGCCCGAAGGCGGCTGCTACATTCCGGTAGCCATCAGCTGACGCTCAGCCTTGTTTCAACACACAGCCGCCCGAAGGCGGCTGCAAGCGCCATGCGAAGCAGTTTCACCAAATCACCAGTTTCAACACACAGCCGCCCGAAGGCGGCTGCAGCCCAGGGCAGCAGATAGTCCAGCCACCAAGGCAGTTTCAACACACAGCCGCCCGAAGGCGGCTGCGGATCGGCAGGATGCGGCCAACCGGCGGGCGGATGTTTCAACACACAGCCGCCCGAAGGCGGCTGCCCTGCTGGTATTCGACGAGGCGGCCAACTTCCTGGTTTCAACACACAGCCGCCCGAAGGCGGCTGCGACTTCTTTTGCCGTAATGGATTCGGGATGGAAGTTTCAACACACAGCCGCCCGAAGGCGGCTGCCGATCTTGGCAAAATAAACATCCAGACCCGTGATGTTTCAACACACAGCCGCCCGAAGGCGGCTGCTGATAGGATAGGAGATTTGATATATAAATATTGGGTTTCAACACACAGCCGCCCGAAGGCGGCTGCAACGTCTAAGGTGTTCTTTGTTCTCGGCGGCCTTGGTTTCAACACACAGCCGCCCGAAGGCGGCTGCATTTTGGGATTCGATAGCAACGTCGCAACAAACGGTTTCAACACACAGCCGCCCGAAGGCGGCTGCCTACGACATGCTCACAGAGGAGACACGGACGCGCGGTTTCAACACACAGCCGCCCGAAGGCGGCTGCGATGGGGCGGCATTCCCGCTGCTTGCCATGTGTGGGTTTCAACACACAGCCGCCCGAAGGCGGCTGCTCGATATGGGCATTAAAAGATTTGCCACATTATCGTTTCAACACACAGCCGCCCGAAGGCGGCTGCGACTCTTGCAGCATAACAGCTGCACTTTCTCATATTAGTTTCAACACACAGCCGCCCGAAGGCGGCTGCCTGCCAATCGGCATCGTGTAGATTAGCTTGCCAGTTTCAACACACAGCCGCCCGAAGGCGGCTGCCAAAGCATCAATGTTCCATTCGCTCCCAACGCCGGTTTCAACACACAGCCGCCCGAAGGCGGCTGCTGCAGAAAGTCGCGTACTGACCCCAGTGCCAAAACGTTTCAACACACAGCCGCCCGAAGGCGGCTGCACATAACCGTACATACCAGCTATTACGCGACCCGGTTTCAACACACAGCCGCCCGAAGGCGGCTGCGGTTACAGGCCTATAATTAGGCCGTCTGACA
>ERZ773065.154-NODE-154-length-43018-cov-27.011754_pt1 | contig 43018 bp, 37 predicted proteins | sample MGYA00580623_ERZ773065 | MGnify/ENA primary metagenome ERZ773065 (study PRJEB29015, sample SAMEA2738017) | human oral metagenome | biome: human oral; feature: human-associated habitat; material: dental | place: China | collected 2047 ... | reverse complement strand
TGACTCGTGACCCACGTATGAAAGAACGTAAAAAATACGGTCTTAAAAAAGCCCGTAAAGCAAGCCAATTCTCCAAACGTTAATATTTGGAATACAGGTTATTACACCTGCAGACAATGTCTGCAGGTGTTTTTGCATTTTATATATAGGAAATCCTGTTTACATCTATATTTAATTCTCCTATAATAAAGATATAATCGATTTTTTTCGAAAATAGATTTTCATATAGGAGAAATCATATGATTTACAATACAATTCAATACGTAGTGGACAACGGCATCGGTACACTAACATTTAACCGCCCTAAAGTGGCGAATGGTTTTAACATCGAAATGTGCAAGGAAATCCTTGAGGTCTTAGATAAAGCGCATAATGATGAAAGTGTTCGCGCATTGCTTATCAATGCTGAAGGCAAGGTGTTTTCTGCTGGTGGTGATTTAACAGAAATGGAACGCGCTGTAAACGATGGCGATACAGAGTCTTTATTTGAAATCGTTGAGTTGGTAGCTGAGATTTCTATGGCTATGAAACGTTTGCCTAAACCTGTTATCATGAGCCTTCAAGGTGCCGCAGCAGGTGCGGCCTTTAATATGGCATTGGCTGCCGATTTTGTAGTAGCTGCTAATAACGTTCGCTTTATTCAAGCTTTCGTAAACGTAGGTCTTGCTCCTGATGCAGGCGGTTTATTCTTGTTGACTCGATCCATTGGCATGAATCGTGCTATGCACATTGTCATGACTGGTGAAGCGGTTTCCGCTGAAAAAGGTAAAGAACTTGGCTTCGTATATAAAGTTTGTGAACTAGAGGATTTAGAAACTGCTACAAGACGCTTAGTTGAAAAATTAGCAAAAGGCCCGGCTCAGTCTTATCGCGTTATGAAAGAAATGATGTGGAGAAGCTTCTTGGTAGGCTGGGAAGAATATAAGAAATTCGAAGTAGAAAATCAATGCTCTTTAGGTCTTTCCGAAGACTTTAAAGAAGGCGTAAGAGCATTTACAGAACGTCGTCGTCCTAAATTTGGCCAAAAGTAATACTATTTTGTAATGAAATGTGCTAAATCGCATGTAAATTAGAACTAAATACTCATATAATTAAAACCGATGTGGCTCATATAGTGTGTTACATCGGTTTTTCCTTTTCATACATTGACAAAACGTATATAATAAAACTATTGAGATAGTTTTAGGAGGTCCATATTTTATGGCTCAAGATACAATTAAATGTTATGACACTCCTAGTGATGTAATCGTTGCATTGGCGGAGGATTTTATTGCTTTCACTAATGAAGAAATCAGCCGTACCGAAACATGCATTGTAGGTATCACTGGGGGCACAGTCATCAATGGTTTGTTAGAGACATTGAACTCCCCTGAGTACATTGAGCGTGTTAACTGGGAACGGATATTTTTTGTCTGGACTGATGAGCGATTTTTGCCTCAGTCTCATGAAGATAATTATTTCAACCGTGTAAAACCATATCTGCTTTGTAAGGCGAAGGGGGCGGCCCATTTCTTTCCTATTAACACTAATTCGAAAACTGTTATAGAGGCAGCTGACGAGTACGAGAAAGAAATAGGCAATGTTCTTAAAGCTTGTAAAAAATCTGGCCTAGATTTAGCAATCCTAGATCTTGGTGAGGATGGTCATACAGCAGGACTTTTTGCGGGCTCTCATGCACTGCGTGTAGCAGATCGCAACGTTGTGCCCGTTGAGGATGGCAAGGTGTGGGAACGCATTTCCATGACCTTCTCGTTTTTGGCAAAAACAGATGTCCTTTGGTTCACTGTGACTGGTGAAAGTAAACGGACTGCCCTTACAAAGGTTTTGTACCAACGTGAGGATTATGAAGATACATCATGGGATAAACGTATCGGTCGTGTACTGCCAGGTGCAGTGCTTTCACAAGAACCTATGACATGGTATGTGGACAAAGATGCGTATAATGATGTACACTGATTGATGTAGTATTAAGTAAATATAAAGGAGATACAAATGGGGTCTATAGGAACACCTGAATTAATAGTTATTTTAGTGATTGCTCTAGTTATCTTCGGACCTGGTAAATTACCTGAAGTGGGGAAAGCGATTGGTAAGGGTATCAACGAATTTAAAGATGCTCTTTCCGGCCCAAAGAAAGCTGTCGATGAGACAAAGGAAGCCGTTAAATCTGCTACCACTATTGATGTGACAGCTGGGGCTAAAAATGATGAAAAACATAAGGAAGCTAACGATTAGGAGGTATTACTATGTGCAAAGATTGCGGTTGTGGTGAAGATAATGGCGTTGTAACAAAGGTATTCACTGTACCTGGTATGATGTGTAATAATTGTAAGGAAACAGTAGAAGGTGCTACATTAGGCCTAGATGGCGTACTTAGCTCCGAAGTTGATTTGCCAAATAAAACGGCTACTGTATCTTTTGATCCAGCAAAGGTATCTGTTGAAACGATTACAACAGCTATTGAACGAACTGGATTTGATGTAGAGTCCGTGGTTGATGGTGTTCATAAACATAGCCATGGTTTACTAGGTACGATTAAACGTCTCTTTAAATAATCGAATTCATAGAGCTGTATTGAAACATCGTTTCGATACAGCCCTTTTTGTAATGTGAGGTGATGAGATGATATGCAAGTTTGATTCGGAAAATTTTAAATGGGATGGCGTCGATACATTGGTGTATAAACAAGATGGTAGTCCTTTTAAAGATGTAACACGACAAGTCCTATATGATGGGGCTTATGACATTCCTTGCCAATTTCGTTATTTTGAATGTTTGCCAGGGGGCTACTCTACGTTAGAATATCATGAGCATACGCATATGGTTATGATTGGCCGCGGTAAGGGGCAGGTATTACTAGGTGATGAAATTTATGATGTAGCACAAGGGGACTTTATTGAAATTCCAGGCAATACAATTCATCAATTTAGAGCTAATAAGGGCGACTATATAGGATTTTTCTGCCTTGTTAATAAAGATCGAGATAAGGTTAAATTATTGACTGATGAACAAATGGAGACATTGCGTCAAAATCCTAAGATTAAGGCATTTTTGGAGGGACTATGAGTACATGGACACGAGCGGCCTTAACCGTTTTGATTGGCCTGATTATTTGGTTTTTGCCTCATACAGAGGCGATTAAGCCTGAAGGTTGGCATTTGTTGGCTATCTTTACGGCTACGATTGTTGGTTTTATTTTGCGCCCTTGGCCGACGGGCATTATGGCACTCTTTGGCATTGTTGCTGCTGTGGCGACGAGTTCTATTACGATGGTGCAAGCTTTGGGTGGCTATGCAGAGGCCAATGTGTGGCTTATCGTAGCAGCCGTATTCTTTTCTAGAGGTATTATTAATTCCGGCCTTGGTAAGCGTATCGCCTATACTTTAATCCGTGCATTTGGTACTAGTTCCTTAAAGTTAGCCTATGCATTAGCTTGTACGGATTTGATTATCTCTCCAGCTACGCCATCTAATACGGCGCGTGGGGGCGGTATCATTTTTCCAATCGTCCAAAATATTTCCCTTGCCTTTGACTCTGAGCCTCATGGCAATACAGCACGTCGCATAGGGGCGTATTTGATGACGACGGCCCACACCATCAATACAATTACAGTAACAATCTTTTTAACTGCTTGTAGCGGTAACCTATTGATCACATCCTTAGGTGCAAAATTATTTGGTTATGATATTTCTTGGTGGGAATGGTTCCAAGCGGGTGTTATCCCTGGTGTTATCTGTATGATTTTGATGCCCTGGTTTATCTATAAAATCTATCCGCCAGAAATCAAAGAAACACCAGAGGCGGCTGAGATGGCACAAAAGGAATTAAATGCACTTGGGCCAATTACGAAATCTGAAATTTCTGTGGCTATTATCTTTATTCTGTGTATTTTGCTTTGGGCTACGGCGATTTGGACAAAATTACATCCTACAGTAGTTGCTATGATGGGTGTTCTTGCTTGTGTTGTAACTGGCTCCCTTACATGGGAAGACATATTAGGTGAACGCACTGGTTGGGATATCCTCATTTGGATGGGGACCCTCGTTGGTATGGCTGGCCTTCTTGGTAAACTTGGTGTAGTGGCTGTGTTTGCCAATTTTGTAAGTCAACATCTCGTAGGTATCGATTGGTTCTGGGCATCCTTTATCATCTCTGCAACCTTTGTATACTCTCAATATTTCTTTGCTAGTGGTACGGCGCGTATTACCGCATTATTCTCCGCCTTTGCAGCCATTTTGGTTGCCATGGGTGCGCCGATTCCATTTACCATCTTGCTCTTTGGTTTGATGAATAGCCCTGGCTGTACATTAACGCATTATAGTTCTGGTGTAACACCAATCTACTTTGGTGCAGGCTATGTACCTCAAGGCACATGGTGGCGCGTAGGTCTTGCTATTTCTGTAGTAAGCTTTATGATTCACTTCTGGGCTGGTACATTTGGTATGTGGCTGTTCGGTATTTTTTAATATATACATCCCTCGCTACGGCGGGGGATTTTTGTATATCAAATATTGGTGTATAAACATATATGGGTATAGCTATTGGGTATGGTGAACTTCATTAAAAAAATATAATAAATCTATAGAATATTTATTGCATGACACTATAGAACGTGTTATTATAGTTTTATCGTTACAGATTATTTTAGGAGGAAATATGTTCGGTTTAGTCATTAGCTTGTTGATTATCGCGCTGGTCGTGATTATTAAAAACATTCGAATTATGAACAACAACTTAACATGTTTTTGTCTTAAAAGTTCCGCGAATGGTTTAATATACAATCAATAAGATATGACTATATTGTTTCTTATTTGTATGTATTCCATGGGGTACATAGGTTTTTATGTATGTATTTAGGAATTCTGTAAACAAAAGGAATATCATTTGTAAACTTTTAAGACGGTTCTTTGGAATCGTCTTTTTTTGTTCATTGTGAAAGCCGTCCAAGTGGATACTTTCAAAAGAAGTGAGGAGAATATCATGAGTTGTAGAAGTGACAATTTAAAAACAGGCGTAGCACGTGCACCACACAGATCTTTATTAAAAGCACTCGGTTTTGTAGACGAAGAATTAGGTAGACCGGTCATTGGTATTGCCAATTCCTTTAATGAAATCATTCCTGGTCATGTGGGCTTGAAAAATATTGTACAAGCCGTAAAAGACGGTATCCGCAACGCAGGTGGTGTACCAATCGAATTCAATACAATCGGTATTTGCGATGGTCTTGCTATGAACCATATTGGTATGAAATACTCCTTGGTAACTCGTAATATTGTTGCTGATTCCATTGAGGCTACTGCAATGGCAACTCCATTCGATGCGATGGTATTCATTCCAAACTGCGATAAAATCGTGCCAGGTATGTTGATTGCTGCAGCTCGTCTAAACATTCCATCCGTATTCGTATCCGGTGGTGCTATGCTTGCAGGCGTACACAATGGCAAAAAAATCGGTTTGTCTGATGTATTCGAAGCAGTAGGTAAACATCAAACTGGTGAAATGGGTGATGCTGAGTTAGCTGAAATCGAAAATACCGCATGTCCTACATGTGGTTCTTGCTCTGGTATGTACACCGCTAATACAATGAACTGCTTAACAGAAGCTCTTGGTATGGGCCTTCCTGGTAATGGTACAATCCCAGCAGTATACTCTGAACGTTTACGTCTTGCTAAATTAGCAGGTATGCAAGCAGTAGAGGTATTGAAAGCAAACCTTCGTCCTAAAGACATTATGACACGCGAAGCCTTTGAAAATGCAGTAGCTCTAGATATGGCTTTGGGTGGTTCCTCTAATACAGCACTTCATTTGCCAGCTATCGCTCACGAAGCAGGTGTACCATTGTCCTTGGACGACTTCGATCGCATTGCACAACACACACCTCAATTGTCCAAACTTTCTCCATCTGGTAAATACTTCATCGAAGACTTGTATGCTGCAGGCGGCGTATCTGCTGTGTTGAAACGTTTAGCAGAAAATGGTCGTTTGCATACAGATTGCAAAACTGTAGCTCTTAAAACACAAGGTGAAATTGCAACAGCAGCTCATGTTGTGGATGAAGATGTTATCCATCCATGGAATAATCCTGTTCATGAAACAGGTGGTATTGCGGTTCTTAAAGGTAACCTTGCTGTAGACGGTTCCGTTGTAAAAGCAGGTGCCGTAGATGATGATATGCTTGTTCACTCTGGCCCAGCAAAGGTATTCAACAGCGAAGAAGAAGCTGTTGAAGCTATTACAGGCGGTAAAATCGAAAAAGGTGATGTGGTAGTTATCCGTTACGAAGGCCCTAAAGGTGGTCCTGGCATGCGCGAAATGTTGACACCAACATCCATGATCGCTGGTATGGGGCTTGATAAAGACGTAGCATTGTTGACTGACGGACGTTTCTCTGGTGCTACTCGTGGTGCATCCATTGGTCACGTATCTCCAGAAGCAGCAGCAGGTGGTACAATCGCCGTTGTTGAAGATGGTGATATCATCAACATCGACATTCCTAACGGTAAATTAGAATTAGCTGTATCCGATGATGAAATTGCTCGTCGTATGGCTGCATTAAAACCATTCAAATCTAATGTAACTGGATACCTTAAAAAATATGCTCTCCATGTATCTTCTGCAGCACAAGGTGCTATTGAAATTTTAGAAGACTAATAGGAGAAGTATTGTTATTACTACAAGAGTAGGTGTCTTATGCATAAATTATATGATTTTATGGAAGCCCGTGAACGGTTGAGCACGATTACGGTAACAACTAAACTGCTTCATAGCGATGTGTTCTCTGAAGAGTGTGGCAATGATGTGTACATCAAGCCAGAAAACTTGCAAATAACAGGTTCCTTTAAGGTGCGTGGAGCATACAATAAAATTGCTAAATTGACGGAAGAAGAAAAGGCGCGCGGCGTTATTGCCGCGTCTGCCGGTAACCATGCGCAAGGTGTAGCGCTTGCTGCAAAACGTCTAGGGATTAAGGCAACAATCGTTATGCCAAAACATACACCTCTCATCAAGGTGAATGCTACAAAACAGTATGGCGCAGAGGTCGTATTATCGGGCGAGATTTATGATGAAGCTTACCAAAAAGCGATGGAATTACAACAAGAGCACGGATATGTGTTCGTCCATCCTTTTGATGACGAAGATGTCATCGAAGGCCAAGGTACTATTGCCCTTGAAGTTCTTGAGGAATTGCCTGATGCGGATGTATTACTTGTTCCAGTAGGTGGTGGCGGTATTGTTTCTGGTATTGCAGCTGCTGCAAAATTAAAAAATCCAAGCATTAAAATTATTGGTGTAGAACCTGAAGGTGCGGCTAGTGCAATAGCTGCGTTAAAAGCAGATCATCCTGTACCACTTAGTGAGGTGGCAACTATCGCAGATGGTACAGCTGTACGTCAAATCGGCGAAACTGCATTAGAATATATTAAGAAATATGTAGATGAAATTGTTACTGTCTCTGACTACGAGTTGATGGAAGCCTTTTTGTTGCTCGTTGAAAAACATAAATTAGTAGCAGAAAACTCTGGTATTTTGCCTCTTGCGGGTCTAAAAAAATTAGACTGCAAAGGGAAAAAGGCAGTAGCCATCGTCAGCGGTGGTAATATCGATGTACTAACCATTTCTTCTATGATTAATAAAGGTCTCGTATTGCGTGGTCGTATCTTTACATTCTCTGTAAACCTTCCAGATAAACCAGGTCAATTGGTTGCTGTATCTCAAATGCTTGCAGATGCGGATGCAAACGTTATTAAACTTGACCATAATCAGTTTAAAAATCTTGACCGCTTCCACGAAGTGGAATTACAAGTTACTGTAGAAACCAATGGTGAAGAACATATTCAAAGCATTATTGATACTTTTAAAAAGAATGGTTATACTATTAAACGTTTAAATTCCAGCGAGATTTTATCTGAATAGCTGGTCGAAAGGGTTCCTATGAGCGCAGAAACAATCAATGGGGCACGCATTGTCCTTGAAACATTGCATCGCCTTGGTGTAACCGACATGTTCGGTTATCCAGGTGGCGCGGTAATTCCAATTTATGATGAAATTTATAGCTTCCCTGAAATTAAACATTATTTTGTGCGTCATGAACAAGGTGCAGCTCATGCGGCTGATGGATATGCTCGCGTATCTGGTAAAGTTGGCGTATGCCTTGCCACATCTGGACCTGGTGCAACAAACCTTGTAACAGGCATTATGACGGCTTATATGGACTCAGTGCCGATGGTAGCTATTACTGGACAGGTAGGTCGTCCGTTTATCGGTAAGGATTCCTTCCAAGAGGCGGATATCCAAGGTATTACAATGCCGATTACTAAGCATAACTATCTAGTTCAAGATATTCACGATTTGCCTCGCATTATCAAGGAAGCGTACTTCATCGCTGGTACAGGTCGTCCAGGTCCTGTATTAATCGATATTCCAAAGGATATTCAAACAGAAAAAATATCTATGACGGAATACAATAAATTATACGAAGTACCTATTCATCTTGAAGGGTATGATCCAACATACAAAGGCCATCAAGGGCAAATTAAAAAAGCAGCAACCCTTATCAAGAATGCAAAGCGTCCACTTATCATTGCTGGTGCTGGCGTATTGAAATCAGGCGCTATGGATGAACTTAAGGAGTTAGCTGAAAAGGCTCAAATTCCTGTGACTAATACACTGGTTGGTCTTGGTGGTTTCCCTGGGGACCACGCATTAGCACTTGGCATGGTAGGGATGCATGGCTCTGTAGCGGCTAATAACTGTACAGAGGAGGCCGACCTTGTTATTGCGGCAGGCATTCGATTCCATGACCGCATTACAGGTCATCCTGATTTCTTCTGTAAAAAAGCAAAGATCATTCATATCGATATCGACCCAGCTGAAATCGATAAGAATGTTACTATCAACGTACCTATTGTAGGTGATTTAAAACGAGTATTAACCGAACTTAATGCATTAGTTGAACCTGTTACTCATGAGACGTGGATTGAACAAATCCGCGAGTGGCAAAAGGAATATCCTATGGTGGTTCCTGAGTCTACAAATGGTGAGTTACATGCACAATATGTATTATCTGAGCTTAATAAAATCGCTAATGATGATGCCATCATTGTAACTGATGTTGGGCAACATCAAATGTGGTCAGCTCAATTCTTAACTCATAAAAAGCCACATACTATTGTTACCTCTGGTGGCGCTGGTACAATGGGCTATGGCTTGCCAGCGGCTATTGGTGCACAAGTAGGGGCACCTGAGAAACAAGTTATCCTCGTAGTTGGTGATGGCGGTTTCCAAATGACTTGTGAAGAGCTCATGATGGTTCGCCAGTACAATTTACCAATTAAAATTGTGATCATCAATAATGGCTATCTTGGCATGGTTCGTCAATGGCAACAAATCTTTAATGATCGTCGCTATTCCTATGTAGATTTGGAAATGAGTCCAAACTTCTTGAAATTAGCTGATGCATTCGATTTGAAAGCAGCTCGCATCGATTCAGTTGAAACGTTCAATAAAGATTTTAAATCCTATATTACATCTGATGAAAGCATCGTCTTGGATTGTCGTGTTGAACGAGAGGACAATGTATTGCCGATGATTCCAGCAGGTGGCACTGTAAGCGGTATGATGGGTAAGAAAGGGGTGCTATAAATGGCTAAAGAACATCAAGTCTTAATCATTGCAAAAAATGCGCCAGGTATTGGTACACGTATTTTGGCACTCTTTAACCGCCGTGGTTTTAACGTTACAAAAATGACCTCTGGTATTACAAATCAGCCAGGTTATGCGCGTATTACCATTACTGTTGAAGCGGATGACCGCATCCTCGATCAAGTGCAAAAACAAATCTACAAGCTAATCGATGTTGTTAAGGTTAAAGTTTTTGACGATCATGATGTAGTCTGCCGTGAGTTAATGCTTATCAAGGTAAAAGCCTCTGCTTCCACAAGATCACAAATTGTACAGATTGCTGATGTATATCGTGGTAATGTACTAGACATTTCTCCTACGTCTATGATTATTGAGGTTATCGGTAGCGTAGAAAAATTACGCGGTTTCATCCAAATTATGGAAACCTATGGTATTCTTGAAATTGCCAAAACAGGTATCACTGCTATGAGCCGTGGAGAAAAAATGTAGGAGATGATTGTGTGAGTAGCGAAGTACTACATTATGAAAATGTCAAATTTCGTCGCGATGGTCGAGCAATCCTAAAAGGCGTAGATTGGCACGTGGAAGAAGGCGAAAACTGGGCTCTATTAGGCCTCAATGGGGCTGGTAAATCGACGCTTCTCAGCATGATTCCAGCCTATCAAATTCCAACGACAGGCACCTTGCGTGTCTTCGGTCATGAATTTGGGAAATATGCATGGGTGAAGATTAAGGCCCGATTAGGTTTTGTTAGCTCTGCACTTGGACAATTTCAGTCTACACTGGATAAACAAGTCGTAGAAGATGTTGTTATTTCTGGTGCATTTAATAGTATTGGTATTTATCAGAAGGTAGATTCAGCGGTACGTGAACGAGGAATACAATTATTATCTGAGTTTGGATTAGATTACCTGGAAGGACATCGATTCTATACATTGTCTGCAGGTGAACAACGACGTGTACTACTAGCCCGTGCTATTATGGCGAATCCAGATTTGCTCATCTTAGATGAGCCTTGCTCTGGACTTGATTTGCCCGCTCGTGAGCAATTTTTAAAAACCGTAGAGAGCATGGCACGGGATGAGAGAAAGCCATTTATTTATGTTTCTCATCAAATTGAAGAAATTATGCCTAGCATTACACATGTAGCAATTATTAAAGATGGCCTCATCGTGTATAAAGGCAAAAAACAGGACATCTTAACCGACGATATATTGACCGATGTTTTCGGTATTGATGTATCTGTTGTTTGGGAACAAGATCGCCCTTGGGTTATCGTTAAATAAGGTATGAAAATTTCAGAATTCATATTTTTTTAATACAAAGAGGGTACAAATTTAGTTATGAATTAGTCTATTTGACTATTAGATAAAGTACGATATACGCTGCAAACCTTGCAATTATTTGCAAGATTGTGTACAGTATATATATTAGATATTCTATTGAATATAATATTGGAGGTTGTCTAACATGGCAGGTAAAATTTTAGGTACAACAGTTTACTATGATGAAGATTGCAATTTAAGTAAATTGGAAGGCAAAAAAATTACAGTTTTAGGTTACGGTTCCCAAGGTCATGCTCATGCATTGAACTTGAAAGAAAACGGCTTTGACGTAACTATCGGTCTTCGCGCTGGTTCCAAAAGCTGGGCAGTAGCTGAAGAGGCAGGTCTTCCTGTAAAAGAAACTGCAGAAGCAGTTAAAGGTGCTGATATCGTTATGGTATTGATTCCAGACGAATTACAAGCAGACGTTTATGCAAAAGATATCGCTCCTAACTTGAAACAAGGTGCATACTTAGCATTCGCTCACGGCTTCAACATTCACTTCGGTAAAATCGTTCCTCGAGAAGATATTAATGTATTCATGGTAGCACCTAAAGGTCCTGGCCACTTAGTACGTCGTACATACCAAGAAGGCTCCGGCGTTCCTTGCTTGTACGCAGTAGAAAAAGACCCATCTGGGGATACTGAAGAAGTAGCATTAGCTTGGACTTGCGGTATCGGTGGTGGCCGTGCAGGTATCTTGGAAACTAACTTCAAATCCGAAACAGAAACTGACTTGTTTGGTGAACAAGCTGTATTGTGCGGTGGTTTGACTGCATTGATTCAAACTGGTTTCGAAGTATTAACAGAAGCTGGTTATGAGCCTGTAAACGCTTACTTCGAATGCTTACATGAAATGAAATTGATCGTAGATCTTATCTACGAAGGCGGTTTCCAAAAAATGCGTAACTCCATTTCTAACACAGCAGAATATGGTGACTACTATGCAGGTCCTCGCGTAATTACTCCAGAAACTAAAGAAGCTATGAAACAAATCTTGGCTGACATTCAATCTGGTAAATTCGCTGATGAATTCTTGGCTGACTCCAAAAACGGTCAAAAATTCCTTAAAGAACATCGCGAAGCAGCAGCTGTTCATCCAATCGAACCAGTTGGTGCAGAACTTCGCAACTTGATGAGCTGGTTAAAATAAGAGATTACCGTAGTAATTTCTTGATGAGCATAGGCTTACTGAAAGCGACCCCGTTTGGGGTCGTTTTTTTTATAAGATATTTTATGGTAGCGTATAGTGTTATATCGAAAATATTGGCATAGGATATGGTATAATAAAGAATAATATTCGTTTTGACCTCATTGATGATGGTCAAATTAATCAATTCACTCTTGATGTAATTGAAAAGGATAGAGAGTGGCTTGAACAAGAGATTCAAGCTCAAGGATATACTATTAAGAACGTATATGTTGCGGAATATAATGGTGGTAAAGTTGTTATTTATCCTTATGAGCGCAAAAACGCTTTAAAAAGGTATAACAAAGAGAAAGGGAACTTGTGAATCGTAAGGATTTAATCGATAATTTACAAAACCTATATAGAGATGAAGCAAGTCGTGTTTCTATAAATCCTCACAGTAGTCAAAAGGTAGCGTTAGTGTATCCTAATACGTACTTTGTAGGCATGAGTAATCTAGGATTACACATTATATATGAGGAAATTAACTTACGTCATGACAGCGTATGTGAACGTATCTTCTTACCGGAGAAAAAGGAATTAGAAGCGTACGATAAGACTAAGACACCGCTTATGAGTGTTGAAACACAGCGGCCTATGCATCAATTTGATGTGGTTGCCTTTGACGTGACCTTTGAAATGGATTATTTCCACATACCATTAATGCTACGTCATGGTCGTGTGCCGGTTATGAGTGTAGACCGGACTGACTTTGATCCTATCGTCATTGCCGGCGGACCTTGTGCTACCTTTAATCCAGAACCATTTGCAGATTTTATTGATGCTTTCATCATTGGTGAAGGGGAAGGTATTGTTACCTCCGTGTTAGACCGAATTCATTTGGGTCGTGAGAATGGTGAAAGCCGAGAGAAAACGATTGCTGCACTAGCTCAAATTGAAGGAGTATATGTACCTGTTTTATACACGCCTCAATATGACGATAATAACCGCTTCATTGGATATGATATAGCAGATGGTGCTCCTAAAATTATACGACGCCACTTTGAACCTCTCACGAGTGGAGGTGAAACGGTAATTGCTACGAATTTTACTGAGTTTGGCGCCATGTATATTATCGAGGTAGCTCGTGGCTGTGGCCGTCATTGTCGGTTTTGTATGGCTGGCTATTGTTTCCGCGTGCCACGGGTGCGTCCTTTAGATATTTTGAAAGAAGGCGTTGATAGAGCGGAGAAGCTCGGTAAAAAGGTGGGTCTTATGGGGGCGGCTATTTCCGATTATCCAGAGGTTGATGAGCTCGTAACCTATATTCGGTCTAAGGATATGCGCTATTCCTGTGCGTCGTTGCGTGCCGATTCTTTGACACAAGCCGTTGTAGATGGACTCGCAGATAGTGGACAAAAGACGATTACCATTGCACCAGAAACAGGTAGCGAACGTTTGCGCCGTGTCATTAATAAGGGAATCAGTGAAGAAAATCTCCGCACCGCTGCTCAGTTATCCGCTAAGTCCGGCATTCAACATATGCGACTGTATATTATGATTGGGCTTCCAACGGAAACTGATGAAGATATAGATGCCATCATCGGGCTCGCAGAACGAACGCAAGCTTATATGGCTGAGGTGGGGTGTAAAGGTCGATTAACACTCAGTATTAATCCATTTATACCTAAGCCGTTTACGCCATTTCAATGGATGGCCATGGATCATCAAAAGAGTATAGAAAAGAAATTACAATACATAAAGAAATCCTTACAAAAAAATCGCCGTATCGAGGTGCTCGTAGAATCTCCAAAAGAGGCCTATATTCAAGGTGTACTCGCTCGAGGTGATCGCCGTTTAGGAAAGGTCCTCGCTGCATGTGCGCTAGATCGAGGTAGCAAATCCTTTAAATCTGAAATGAAGAAAGCCGGACTTGATATGGATCACTGTAATTATCGGGAACGCACTTTTGACGATTATTTACCATGGTCTCATTTGGATATGGGCCTAAATGAGGGTTATCTAGAACAAGAGTGGCAACGAGCTGTCGATGAAGCTTACACACCACCTTGTATGGAAGGCTGTAAGCGTTGCGGTGTGTGTAAGTGATTTAAGAAATAAAAGTAGAGGAACAGTCGTATGGGTATTACTGTTGTAAATGTAAATACAAATAATCGTAGATGGTCATTTGAAATGCCAAACTGGGCTAATCAATTTTCTCTAGTTATGGGTGATACATATCGTCATGGTGGTGTATCTAAGACGCCATGTGAATCTCTAAATTTAGCCACTCACATAGGTGATTCATTACAGGACGTATTAGAAAACCGCAGTATTGTAGCTAATCATTTAGGCGTAACGTCAGACCGCATTACGTGTGGTAATCAAGTACATGGACTTAAGGCGGTACGCATTACAGAAGAATTAATTGGAGCGGGTGCGTTAAGTCCTGATACAGCTATTCCAGATTGTGATGCGGTATATACGGACATTCCTAATGTACCATTATTCTTATTTACCGCCGATTGTGTACCGGTAGGGATTTATGATCCGGTTCATCATGTAGTGGCTACTGTCCATGCCGGTTGGCGTGGTGCTATAGGCCATCTACCGGTCATCACCATAGAGGCGATGAAACGGGATTTTGGTACTCGTTTTGAAGATTGCTATGTATATTTAGGTCCAAGTATTGGACCTAAGTCGTTTGAGGTCAATCAAGAGCTAGCGGATACTTTTACAGATGAATGGAAGAAAATAACTGATACTACTAGCGATGAATTAGTACGATATATCGTTCGAGAGGGTGCGTTGCAAGCAACACCTCATGTGGATTTATGGCGTTTTATCGAAGAAGATTTGTTGCAACGAGGCGTTCCGAAGGGTCAGATTTGTATTAGCGGTACAGATAGCATGACAGATGAAAACTGTTTCTCCTATCGTCGTGAACATGGCAAAACGGGGCGTATGGCCTTGTTTGGCATGCTTGAAAAACGGTAAAGATATACATAATTGGTTAAATATTATATAATATAAGTCTATAGGATATTTATTTTTTGTAGATAGATGGGAGGATCATATGATTGAAGAATCCCTTCATAAAATTCAACAACGCATGGCCGATGCAATGGCCAGTGTAGGGCGTACAGATACGGCGTTGCTTGTAGCGGTTACAAAGAACCACCCTGTAACAGCTGTAGAAGATGTGGCCCGCCTTGGATGCACTCATGTAGGTGAGAATCGCGTACAAGAGGCAAAAGAAAAACAAATGCTTTATACGGGACCTAAATTGGTGTGGCATTTAATTGGCCATTTACAAGTCAATAAGGTTCGTCAAGCGGTACCGATGTTTGATTTGATTCATTCTGTAGATAGCAAAAAGTTGTTAGATGAAATCGAAAAGGTAGCTGCTAAGCATGATAAAGTACAAGACATATTGTTACAAGTAAATGTAGCTCGTGAAGCGAGTAAGTCGGGCATGTCTGTAGAGGAATTCCCTGATATACGAGACTATGCTAAGACATTACCGCATGTGCGCGTTAAAGGGTTAATGTGCATGGCTCCGTTTTTTGAAAATCCGGAGGATGCGAGACCTATATTTAGAGTAGCACATGCTTTGTACGAAGATATGAAAGGGTATTTTCCTAACGGAGATATACAGTATTTGTCGATGGGAATGACGCATGATTTCGAAATAGCACTACAAGAGGGAGCTAATATCGTACGTGTAGGTACTGCCATCTTTGGGGAACGTGTATATAACTAATCGGGTAAATATAATAGTGTGAGTATATTAGGAGGATTACCATGTCAATGGGAGAACAATGGCAAAAAATCAAAAATTTTATCGGCATTAACAATGATGACCGTTATGATTATGATGATGAGTATGAATATGAAGATGATGAGGACTATGCAGAAGACGTGCCACCAGTAGCACCAACAGCAGCTGCATCTGAGTTCCATCCACGTAAGGTAGGAGGCACATCCACTATGACACAACGTCCAACAGCCATGAAAGTAGTTGTTATCGAACCTAAGGTTTTTGAAGATTCTGAAAGCATCACTCATCAATTGCGTGACATGCGTCCTGTATTGATTAATTTTGAAAATACAGATCCTCACGAAGCTGCTCGCATCGTTGACTTTGTATCTGGTGCAACATTTGCATTAGATGGTAAATTGGAAAAGGTAGGCAAAGACATTTTCATGTGCGTACCTGTTAATGTATCTATTGATTATAATAATGAATCTGAAAGTGGAACAACTGAGCAACAAGAATTTAACTGGCAAAACAAATAATCCGGTATAGAAGAAGTGGTGATACTATGTTGGGAAAAACAGTATGTATAGGTGTTGGTGCCATGGGTGGTGCTCTGTTACGCGGCGCACTTGCACAAGGCATATTACAGGCTAGTGATGTATCCATTGTGGTGCGTCGCGCTGAACATCGCGATGAATTAGTTGATGAATTAGGCGTTACAGGTTATATAGACTTGCCTGATATGGCACAATTCGATACGATTATTCTAGCTGTTAAACCACAGGTATTACCGTCTGTATTGAGCCAATTAACGTCCGTGAAAGCTGATGCTACGGTTATATCTGTAGCAGCTGGTGTAACACTAGAGACATTGCGTAAAGCGTTACCGATGGCGGTTCTGTATCGGGCAATGCCTAATACTCCAGCCTCTATTGGCTGTGGCATGACTGCATTGACAGCGGATAATGATGCTGATACTACTTCTGTGGAGGCTTTATTTAACGCAGTTGGTGAAGTAGCTGTGGTCAGTGAAGCTGACCTTGATCGATTAGGCGCCTTGTCTGGTGCAGGTCCTGGATATATGTTTGTCATTTTAGATGCCTTGGCTGATGCGGGTGTTCGCATTGGTTTACCTCGTCAATTGGCCATTAAGGCGGCGGCTCAAACGATGTATGGGGCTGGGAAGATGGCTGTAGATACTGGTTGTCATCCAGCTATTTTGCGCGATCAAGTGACTAGTCCAGGCGGCACTACGATTGCTGGCATTGGGGCTATGGAAAAAGGTGGCTTGCGCAGTGCTCTACAAGATGGTGTTGTTGCATGCTTATCTCGTTCCAATGAATTGGGGAAATAATGGCTGATACTAGTAAATTAATTAGATATTTTGAGGCAAGCGGCAGTGGTGAAGAAGCGCGCCGTATGCTTGATTTAGCAGAACAAGTAGTAAAGGGAAAACCATATCGCGTTTGTGATTTTACAAGTCCGGCCGGTCTTGTTATAGCCGATGCGATTAAGGCGGCCTATCCTGAACTACTCGTTCAATCCTATGGCGGCTATGAAGGGGCGGAACGTATTCGTATTGCCTTTGTAGATAGTCATTTTCAAGGTACAGTAGATATGGGCATCGTTCCGTTGAAAGTATCTTGGGATCCACGATTTAGATTGTTAAATCATCGTGATGTACTTGGTTCCTTAATGGGCCTTGGCATTGATCGCTCTAAATTTGGCGATATCATCATGGGCCAAGGGGGCGCACAAATTCTCGTGGATAGCGCAGTAGCAGATTTTGTAGTACAAAATTTTACAAAGATTGCTATGGTTGCTGTATCCGTAACTCCGATGGAGTTAGATGAGATAGCCCCTAAAGAAGAAAAAATAAAAGAAGTGCGTACTACCGTTGCATCACTTCGATTGGATGCGGTCGCAAGCTCTGGCTTTAGCGTATCCCGTACCAAATTGGTGAGTGCTGTAAATGCCGGTTTATTGCAAGTAAATTGGCAACCCGCAAAGGGACCATCCCAAGAGGTTAAAGAAGGGGATGTTATCTCTATGCGTGGTCGTGGCCGAATGAAGGTAGAGGCTATTACCGGTACTTCTCGTAAGGGGCGTATTGGCGTTTACCTTAAACGATTTATGTAAGCAAATATGCAATCGGCTTGATTCATCAAGCCGATTTTTTATACCGCTTATGTATATCTATAGTTGAATATGTAGGTATACATAAGCGGTATCATCAATTATGCGAGGTTCATTATGATTTCTGTAACATTAAAAACTACAACGGCTGATACCATCCTTTTTGTGGGTGGTGGCGCAGTGGCTGAACGTCGTCTAGCATTATGCTTAGACGAGCCCTGTCAATGCATTGTTATTAGCCCTGTTATAACTGATCAGATGAAAGCTTGGCATGAGGATAATAGTTTTATTTGGCACAATACTGTATTTAGTGATGACCATATAGACATTGTAAAACAATGTAAATTATTGTTTATTTGTACAGATAATACAGCTGTTAATGATTATATCGAAGCTATAGCACGCAATAATGGCATACTAGTCAATCGTGCCGATAATGCTGCAGCTTGTGATTTCACAGTACCATCAACAATTGATATGGGTGATTTGCATGTTGCCATTAGTGCTAATAATGGGGGACCCCGTATTAATCGTCTTGTGAAACAAGATATGATGAATCGTTATAATATATTGCAAATTGCCATACCGAGACTTAAAATTATGAGGGAAGAAGTAAAGTTACTCATTCCTAGCGTAGAGGAACGTAGCCGTTTTTGGCGGACTCATCTAAGCGAAACTGAATTTCAGGCCATTCTTAAGGGACAGTGGCCATTGATAGAGGAGAAACTACACCATGCAATTAGTGGTATTAGGACTAAATCATAGAAGTGCTGCTGTTGAGGTGCGTGAACGTTTCTCGTTTGAAAAAAACGAGGTAGAAAGCGCCTTAAATCGACTCTATGAATACGAAAAAATTTCAGAATGCGTCATTCTATCGACTTGTAATCGTACAGAAATTTATGCCGTATTAGAAGATGTACAATCTTCTAAAGCGTATATGTTAGACGTGTTAAAGAATTTAAAACATGCCGATACAATTGATGAAACAGCATTTTTCTTCTATGAAGAAAAGGCGTGTATAGATCATTTATTCCGTGTATCTGCTAGTCTTGATTCCCTTGTGTTAGGGGAAGGACAAATTCTTAGTCAGTTAAAAGGTGCCTATATTGCTGCCTATAGTGCGGGCTTTACGGGAACCGTATTTAATATTCTATTCCAACGTGCTATTAGCGTTGGTAAAAAGGTACGGACTAATACGGGCATTGCGAATACACCTGTGTCTGTTAGCTATACGGCGGTTAACTTGGCTGAAGATAGCCTAGATAAACCACTTTCAGAGGCGACAGTTCTCATCTTAGGGGCTGGCACGATGAGTGAGTTGACGGCTACACATTTACAAGCAAAGGGTGTAAAAACCATATTCGTATCAAATCGAACTTTCACCAAAGCGGAAGCCTTGGCAAAGAAGTTTAATGGACAAGCCATCAAATTAGACAACTATGTAGAACAAGCGGAGCATGCAGATATTATCATTACATCGACGGGTGCGCCTCATTATATTATTGGTGAAAAGGAGGCTAAACGCATTGCTACATTGCGTCAGGGCCGACCAATTGTGATGATTGATATTGCGGTACCACGTGATATTGACCCCGCAGTCGCAGATATTGATGGCGTTTATCTATTTAATATTGATGCACTGGAAAGCATTGTAGAAGAAAATAAACAACAACGCGAAGAAGAAGCAAAGAGGGCTGAACCGATTATTCACGAAGCTATTGATGAAGTACTAGAAAAGTTTAGTTATTTATCTGTACGCCCAATGATGGCGCTATTGACGGATAAAGCTGACCGCATTCGCCGTCGTGAATTACATCGAGCACTTGCTAAATTACCGGATGTTTCCGATAAAGAGCGTCGCATCATTGACTCTATGAGTCGTATGATTGTTAGAAAAATGCTAAGAGAACCGATGATTCATTTTAATGAAATCGCCGGCACACAAGAAGAAGGTTTATATTGGGATTTATTCAAGGATATGTTTAATCTCGAGAAAGAAGGCTCGTAGTATGAGGAACCACATTAGAATTGGAACTCGAAAGAGTGCTCTCGCTTTATGGCAATCAGAATATGTAAAAAGTGAATTGCAACGCTTATACCCTGGTATTACAGTGGAACTAGTCCATTTCAATACGAAAGGGGATCGCATTTTAGATAAGCCACTAGCAGAAGTAGGTGGTAAAGGTTTATTTACTGCTGAATTAGAAGCGGCTATGCATGCAGGTGACATCGATATTGCTGTACATAGTTTAAAGGATATGCCTACGGAATTGCCTGAAGGGCTTACACTAGGGGCCATTTCCAAACGGGAAGTGCCTTTTGATGCATTGGTGAGCCCTAGGTACAAGACGTTGAATCAATTGCCAGAAGGTGCTCGCATTGGTACGAGTAGCTTACGGCGTCAAGCGCAATTACTGCATCGTCGTCCAGACTTACAAATCGAAGTGATTCGAGGTAATGTGCAAACACGTCTTGGCAAAATTGAAACAGAAAATCTCGATGGCGTCGTATTGGCTCAAGCAGGACTTAAACGTCTCGGTTTAGCTGATAAGATTACACAAGTCTTTACGGCGGATGAAATGATTCCTGCTGTGGGGCAAGGTGCTTTGGCTATTGAATGTCGCAGTGATGATACTGAGATGTTAGATATGCTTTCAAAAATCGACGACGAACCAACACGCCTTGCCGTAGAAGGAGAACGAAGTTTTCTAAATCAACTCAATGGGGGCTGCCAAGTGCCGATGGGTGTATATGGAACTGTTGAAAAAGGACAGCTTAATTTGAAAGCGCTCATTGTATCTTTAGATGGTAAAACAGTATATGAAGGAGAATTGTCTGGTCCTGCTAAGAAAGGGGCTATGTTAGGCAAAAATCTTGCAAAAGCCTTATATGAAGAAGGGGGCAAACACATTGTGGAAGCCCTTGTTAAGGAGGGAATCATAAAATGACAGGTTTAGTATATTTGATTGGTGCAGGCCCTGGAGATTCTAAATTAATCACCGTAAAAGGTAAAGAATGCATTGAACGTGCAGATGTTATCGTATATGACTATTTAGCAGATGCTCACCTATTAGAATGGGCTAGACCTGATGCGGAATTGATTTACGCAGGAAAACAATGCAAGGACCATACTATGCACCAATGGGAAATCAATGAATTATTGGTGGCAAAGGGGAAAGAAGGCAAAATCGTGGCCCGTCTAAAAGGTGGGGATCCACTCGTATTTGGTCGTGGCGGCGAAGAGGCGATGGCCCTTCGTGAGGCTGGTGTTCCTTTTGAATTTGTCCCAGGTGTTACATCGCCTATCGCAGCGCCTGCTTATGCAGGTATTCCTGTGACACAACGTGCTATGGCTACATCCTTTGCGGTTGTTACTGGTCATGAAGATCCTACTAAATCGGTGTCTGGTATTCACTGGGAAGGCCTTGCAACAGCAGTCGATACACTTTGTTTTGTTATGGGCGTAGGTAATCTACCTACAATTGCTGAGAAATTGATGGCCCATGGCCGTCCTGCTAATACGCCAGTGGCTCTTGTTCGATGGGGTACCAAACCTATGCAAGAGGTTCTCGTTTCCACACTAGAACATGTTGTGGAAGATGTGGAAAAGGCACAATTAAAGGCACCTGCCATCATCGTTGTCGGTGATGTAGTTAATTTGCGTGAACAATTGCAATGGTTCGATAATAAACCATTATTCGGTAAAACAATTGTGGTTACACGTGCTCGCTCTCAAGCTAGCAAATTCCGCGATATGCTTATGAACCAAGGCGCCAATGTAATCCAAGCAGCAGCTATTAAAACAATGCCTGTAGAATTATTTGATGAAGATAAACGTTTATTACATGGTGTAGATCGATATTCTTGTGTCGTATTTACATCTGCTGAAGGGGTACGCTACTTCTTTGATGCATTATACGGAGAGGGTAAAGATGCTCGTTCCTTAGGTTATGCTAAGGTGTGTGCAATCGGTAGTGCTACGGCTAAAGCTTTGACAAATTATGGCATTACCCCAGATATCATCCCTGTAGATTATAAGGCTGAATCTGTTGTAGATGCATTGAAACAGCATGTTAAACCTAAGCATACAGTGTTATTAATTCAACCTAAGAAGGCTCGTGAGGTCATTCCACGTGAATTGCGTCATCTAGATATTGACGTAGATATTTTGCGCTTGTATGAAACACAACAAGACACATCTCAACAAGAAGCTTTAGTAGATGCGTTGCAACATGGTCATGTTGACTATATTACATTTACTAGCTCCTCTACAGTTACCAATACGTTAGATTTATTGGGTGAAGATGCACTTTCACTATTAGCACATACGAAAATTGCCTGTATCGGACCTATTACGGCTGCTACGGCTATGAGTGCAGGTCTAACTGTAGATATCATTAGTCCTGTATATACTACAGAAGGTCTTGTGGATACAATTGTGAAAGATTGTGCTAACTAATATATTGCCATTCATTAAAGGGAAGAAGGAAATTTACCATGTACGATTTAACCTATCGTCCTCGCCGTTTGCGCACTTCTCCAGAAATGCGTGATTTAGTACGAGAAACAACATTAGATACAACTGATTTAATATATCCATTATTCATCGTTCCTGGTGAAGGAATTAAAAAAGAAATCGACACATTACCAGGACAATACCATTTATCCGTAGACGAAGCGGTAAAGGTGGCGCAAGAGGCTTATGACCTCGGTATTCGTGGTGTAGAAATCTTTGGCATTCCCACCTATAAGGATGAACAAGGTTCCTCCGCATGGGATATGTCTCAACCGGTACAACAAGCAATTAAAGCCATCCGTGAAGCAGTACCAAATCTTTTGGTTATTGCGGATGTATGCTTATGTCAATATACCTCCACTGGTCATTGTGGCATGATTGATCATCATGAAATTTTGAATGATGAAACATTACCTCTATTGTGCAAGGTTGCCGTTAGCCAATCACAAGCTGGCGCTCATATGGTGGCGCCATCAGATATGATGGATGGTCGTGTAGGTGCTATTCGTGAAGCTCTTGATGAAGCTGGTTTCACCAATGTATCTATCATGAGCTATGCTGCCAAATATGCATCTGCCTACTATGGTCCATTCCGTGGCGCCGTTAATTCGGCTCCACAATTTGGGGACCGTAAATCGTATCAAATGGATTCGGCTAATCGATTGGAAGCAATGCGTGAAATCGAACTCGATATCGCTGAAGGTACGGATATCATCATGATTAAACCGGCATTATGCTATTTAGATATTGTTCGTGAAGCGCGTGACCGTTATGAATTGCCATTGGCTGTCTACAATGTATCCGGCGAATATGCCATGGTTAAAACGGCTGCAGCTGCTGGTCTTATCGATGAACAACGCCTTGTTATGGAAACGATGCTCTCCATGAAACGAGCTGGCGCTAAGATTATCATTACATACCATGCCCTTGATGTGGCACGTTGGCTTAAGCAATAAGGAGTGACTATGTTACAACTAGGTAAATCAGAAAAAGCGTTTGACGAAGCGAAACGATATATGCCAGGTGGTGTTAATAGTCCTGTTCGCTCCTATCGCAGCGTAGGCTCAAATCCTCCATTTATTAGCTCCGCTAGCGGTAGCCGTATCTATGATATCGATAACAACGAGTACATCGACTACGTATTGAGCTGGGGCCCTATGATTTTAGGCCATGCGAATCCTGAGGTAGTGGCTAGTTTGCAAGAGGCGATTCCTCGTGGTACAAGCTATGGTGCGCCTACACTGTTAGAAACTGAATTGGCTAAGAAAATCCAAGCCTTCATGCCATCCATGGAAATGGTCCGTCTCGTTAACTCCGGTACAGAAGCGACCATGAGTGCATTGCGTGTAGCTCGTGGGTATACGGGCCGCGACCGTATCGTTAAATTTGTTGGTTGTTACCATGGTCATAGTGATTCTCTATTGGTGAAAGCCGGCTCTGGCCTCGCTACATTTGGCGTGCCAGACAGCCCAGGCGTACCAAAGGGCGTTGCAGAAAATACCATCACATTGCCATACAATGATATTGATGCGGTTAAACAATTATTTGATGAAATGGGCGATACTATTGCTTGTATTATCGTAGAACCTGTTGCAGGCAATATGGGCTGTGTGCCACCAGTAGAAGGATTCCTTGAAACCTTGCGCGATGTAACAAAGGCGCATGGTGCCCTATTAATCTTTGACGAAGTTATGTGTGGATTCCGCGCTAGCAGCGGTGGTGCACAAAAACTATACAATATCAAACCTGATTTGACTTGCCTTGGTAAAATCGTTGGCGGTGGTATGCCTCTTGCTGTATTTGGTGGTTCTAGCAAAATTATGAGCGAAGTAGCACCATCAGGCCCTATTTACCAAGCTGGTACTTTGAGTGGTAATCCTGTGGCTGTAACGGCAGGCCTTGCTACATTATCTATGTTACAACGAGACCCAACCATCTTTAAACAAGTGGAAGATAGCACAAAAGCATTGTGTCATGGTCTTGAAGAATTGGCTAAGATATACAATGTGCCAGCGGTGGTGCAACGTGTGGGTTCTATGTTCACCTTGTTCTTTACAGATAAACCGGTTCACAATTTTGATGACGCTAGTGCATGTAATGCGGACCATTTCAAGACATTCTTCTATCATAACTTGAGCCATGGTATTTACTATGCGCCAAGCTCTTTTGAAAGCAACTTCGTATCTATGTGTCATAAGGGCGCAGAAATCGATAAAACATTGGCTGTCGCAGAAGAAGCTTTCAAAATGATTAGTGAAACACTGTAATACTATTAAATAGAGTCGATATAGGTGATGAACATGCAATTTTACAAGAACTTAAAACGGGCTCGCGTACGCATGGGAAAGAGCCAAATCGAAGTCGCCAAGGCTGTAGGTATTAGTAATGCAGCATTGTCCAATTACGAGACTGGCTATAGAGAACCAGACCTCGATACATTGTGTGCGTTGGCTCGTTACTATGAGCTAACCTTAGATGAACTCGTGAATGTTAATAATGAACAGCAAGAACGCATTTATGACATTAGCACCGCAGTGAAGGATACACATATTAAGTTCAAAGGGGACTTGTATGAATTAAAAGCATCGCAAAAGAAGGTTCTCTTGCGAGAACTGGATACTGTGTTTGAAAAATTTCAACGATCTCGTATAACATCTATCAAAGAAGGTACCTCACATCGCCATCCCCATATCAATCGGGGAGGACTGTTGGGGGCAAACCTTGCGGTGAGTCGCGGGAAAAAATGATAAGATAATATTGACAGCCTTAAGGATATACCCTATACTGAAATTGTGAACATTATAGTGTGTCTTTAGCTAGACTTTGGACGTACTCATAACTGTTTACACCATAAAACAATAATAAAAGGAGCCTAGATGGTCGTTTATAGATTTGCTATGAACGTCACCTAGGCTCTTTTTTTAATTTGTGTTACTATATTAATAAAAGGTTAGTGATGTGCTAAAATCCTATAGGAGGTTAATATGAGTGGTTTCACGATTAAATTTGATAAAAATACAATTGATCATTTAGGAATAAAGTTATATAGTCAATTTCCTCCTGTTATAGCAGAATTAATTTCTAATGCATATGATGCTGATGCTGAACATGTAGATATCGATATTAATTATCGAGACAAACAAGTCACTATTATTGATGATGGGATTGGAATGTCCTATGATGAGATAAATGAGAGTTTTTTAGTAATTGGTAGAAACCGACGAACCGCAATGGGAACAGATGTTTCTCCTATAAAACAGAGAAAGGTTACTGGGCGCAAGGGGCTTGGTAAATTAGCTGTATTTGGTGTTGCTAATGAAATAGAATTGATTTCAATTAAAAATAATCTTAAAAATGGTTTCTCAATTAACTATTCTGATTTAAAAGATAGTGAATTTGATGAATATCATCCTAAAATTATTTATCAAAATGAACAAACTGATGAGCCTAATGGGACACAGATTACTATACGTTCTATATTACAAAAGAATATAACATCAGAGATGAATTTAGCGGTTAGTTTAGCTAAAAGATTTTCTCTTTTTTCTGATGATTTTATTGTGACTATAAAATCTGATAGAGTTGAAATACCGATATCGGTTACAAAGAAACTATCCATCGATGAGTCAAATTATGAATTTACATGGTCATTCCCTCAAGACTTTGAAGCTGATATTAAGGCAAATGATGAATTAGCATTGTTAAATTCATATGGAATTACGGGTGAGATATATACTGGGAAAACTCCACTAAAGGCTACAGATAATGGCTTTTTAGTTTTTGTTCGTAATAAATTAGCATCAGAATATATATTTTTTAATGAACGCTCAAATGATCATTTTAATAGTTATGTAACAGGATTTTTCTATGTAGATTGCATTGATGAATTTAAAGAAGACTTAATTTCTACTGCTCGACAATCAATCTTGTGGGATAGCAATCCAGATATTTTAGCTATACGAAATGCGCTAGATAAATTAGTTCGTATTATAGGAATGCAGTGGCGTGAAAAACGAAAAACTAAAAAAGAAAAGTCTTTGGACCTATCTGATGAATTTTTTGAAGGACTATCACCTGTCGAAAAAGAAGCCATTATTAAAGTAAAGAATACGTTACTAGTCAATTCTCCAGATGTTGATGATATTACTACAATTAAATCTGTATTAGAGAATATGCGAGTATTATTCCAATTTGAAAGTTTCCAAGATTATGTAACGAAAATTAAACCAGAGGATATTACAGTAGAGAATGTAGAGAAAATTACGAATGATTGGGAATATTTAGAATCTAAGGAATTAGCGAAGGTGGCATTAGGAAGAATTCAGGCTATTGAAAAATTCAAAATGTTTATTGAGTCTGATGCAAGTGAGAGCAAGGTTATTCAACCATTTTTGGAAAAATTCCCTTGGATATTAGATTCGCGTATTACTACTTTTGAAAGAGAAGTTCATTTTCGTGATATTTTACGAAGAAATTTTAAAGATGATAGCTTGGCAGAATCTAATCGTCGCTTAGATTTTCTGTGTAATCTTGTTAATGGTGAACTTATTATTATTGAATTAAAGCGTCCTCGAATCAAAATTACAGAAAAGGAGCTTAAACAATGTAGAAGTTATGAGCTATTTTTACAGGAGCACCATAAAGAAGCTATTGAAAAAGGTATAAAAACTTATTTAATTTCAGATCGTTTTGATATGGATAAAGATACAAGAGATTTGTATGATTCTTATGAAAAAAGTGGGAAATTGATGATAAAATCGTATTCCGATTTATTAAATCATGCTATTCAGTATAATAATGAATTTATTGATAGATTCCAAGCCATAGAATCGTGTAAAAAGGCAGGGAGAAAGACTACATGAGAATACTAGATCTTTTTTCAGGAGCTGGAGGATTAACAGAGGGGTTTCGAAATTTTAATGATTTTGATATTATATGTCACGTAGAATCGGATAAAGCTGCTTGTGATACATTGCGCTTGAGAAATATATATTATTACTTAAAGCAACAAAATCGACTTTCTGTTTATAAAAAGTATATACAAGGATATATGACTAAAGAGCAATTATTTTCAGTTGTTCCTAGTGAGTGTATTGAGAATGTTTTAAATATAGAGATATCAACAGAAACATTATCTTTTTTATATGAACAGTTAGATACTTTATTAGGTGAAAATGAGTTAGATGGAATTATAGGGGGGCCACCATGTCAAGCTTATTCGACTGTAGGTAGAGCTAAAAACAAGTGTAAGAAGGCGACTGATAAACGTATATATTTATATGAACACTATGTATCCTTATTAAAGAGATATAGACCTAAATTTTTTATTTTTGAGAATGTAAAAGGGTTGTTGTCTTTTAAGGATTGTGATTTAGAACTTTTATTACCTAAGATTGTAGAGGCTTTTAAATATGTTGGATATAATACAATCGTAAAATTAATTGACTCTAGTGATTATGGTGTATCTCAACGTAGAGAACGCTTATTTATTATTGGTATACGATGTGATTTGGAGATAAAACTTAATTTTTTTGAAGCTATGCAAGTTTATAAAGAATCTCCTCTACCACTAAATGAATTGTTTTCAGATTTACCTGCATTATTACCAGGTGAATGTAAGACGACATATAAGACGAAATCTATAAGAAAATCATTGAAACAGTATTACAGACAGGCTGGAGATGTACTAACATATCATTTGGCACGACCTATTAATAGAAATGATTCTAGGATTTATAGATTAGTAGCCGAAGAGAAACAAAAGGGATATAATCTTGTATACACCAAGTTACCTAAAGCTTTAAGAACACATTCAAATGAAAACTCATTTATTGATCGATTTAAGGCTTTAGATGGATGTAGAATAGCTCATACTATTGTGGCTCATATAGCAAAAGATGGGCATTATTATATTCATCCCGATATAAATCAGAATCGATCAATAAGTGTTCGAGAGGCTGCTCGAATCCAGGGTTTTCCAGATAATTTTTATTTTGAATCCTCTCGGTCTTCTGCGTTTAAACAAATTGGTAATGCGGTGCCTCCTATTTTATCAAAAAAAATAGCACAAACAATTTTAGACATATTTTAAGTATATTAAATGAACACCGATATAGTAACTGTATTGCTATGTCGGTGTTTTAGTATATATTCCTGTTTTTGTAATTCTTTCCTCCTGCGGCATAGTACAACTGTACCCGGGCAGGAAAGGATTTACAATGGCATTCTATTCTGCACAAGATTTTGAACAATACTACGTAACAAATGTAACGCGATTTGAACAGATTCGCGATGAAGCACTGGTAGAGGTATGCCAAACGAGAGTACCTATCTGTGACGTGCCCAATGAACCTATCGATAGCACGGCGGCTAAGATGGAATTGTGTCGGCGATATCGCCCTCTTATCGTAAAATACGAGCGATTATTGGTGAATCGCACCGTCGAGGATGATGTAGAGGCTATGCTGTGGCTCACCTTTATTGAATCGATTTATACCTACAATCTAGCTGGTACGGTACCCTTTACTGGATATGTGAAGATGGCCATTCATTTTAAATATCTCAATCACTATAAACGGATTAAACAACGATGGAATCATGAATTCCATATTCCTGATACGGCGGATGGAGATGAGCAATTGACGATGGATCAAATACCAGATGCTATAGATGTAGCTAACCAGATTGTACATCGTGAGGAACGAGTACAACAATATCATTTATTGCGAAGGGCTTTGCGTTTATTAAAGGTAGACCAACTACAGCTAATGATCGATATATATATGGACGAGGTTGTAATTTGTCGGATGTTGCAAGACAGCAAAATTGTTCACGTCAATCGATGCAACAACGACATAAACGATACGAAAGGTCACTCCCAACGTGGTCAAAAAAATATTGATGAAGCTGTAAACCTCTCTGTAAGTATTGGTAGTACCTCTAAGAAACAAGGACAAGTAGTAGATACAAATACATATCAAGGAGGTACTCTTGTTAGTGATGGTACTGTACATATTACAGCTCGTGATACTGAGCAAAGTGGTATTCATGTAACTGGTGAAACGGTACAAGCTAAAAAACTAGTATTAGATAGTGCTAGTGATATTAACCTTGCAGCCGGTAAAAATACTGTAGATGTTAAGAATATTTATAAGAGCTCTGGTTGGAGTGTCGGTGCTGGGATTAGTTTGACTGGTGGTGGGCTCATCGATATTAATGCGAGTGGTAATATGGCTCGTCAAAATGGCGATACCCATCAAGAAAGCTATGTACCAACGACAATTAAAGCCGCACAATTAGCACCACTTAAAGCAAAGCGAGATACGAATATGATTGGTTCTACTGTATCTGGTAAGAAAGTTGAGGTTGATACAGGTCGAGATTTACATATTCAAAGCTTACAGGATGTAGATAACTTTAAAGAACACACTAAGTCTGCGGGCTTCTCCGTTTCCTCTAAACCTAATTTTAAGGATCCAACTGGTAGTATAAGTGCGAGTGTAGGCCGTATTGATAGCAAATGGAAAAGCGTGACTCATCAAGCCGGTATTTATGCTGGAGAAGATGGCTATGATATTCATGTAGGGAATGGTACTACATTAGAAGGTGCCGTCATTAAAAGTGAAGCTCCAAAAGCTAAGAATACATTGACTACTAAATCTCTCGAGATGAGGGATATCCAAAACGAAGCCGAGTATACCTATAGCAATAATGGGATAGGCTATAACTACTATGGTAGTAAAAAGAAACTCGAAGAGATGAGGCGCAATGATAAAAAAGGCTATGATAAGATTTATAACAGTATTGGTCTAGTTCCAAATTTAGGCGTAGGATCTAAAGGTAAAGCAAACTCTACCACTCAATCTGCAATCTCAGATGGTATACTAACTGTAGATGGTAAAGAAATTGATACTAAGACCATTAATACCAATACAGAGAATACGTTACATCAACTAGATAAGATATTTGATAAAAAGAAAATTGAAGAACGTCAGGAACTAGCACGTTTATTTGCTAAGAATGCTTATGAGCAATTACATAACTGGCAACCTACCACAAAAGAAGGCAAGATTGCTAAAGCTTTTGCTCATGGTGTGATTGGCGAGTGGGCTGCACGTATGGCCGGTAATGCACCTGGTAGTGGTTTTAAAGCTACAATGACCAATGAACTGCTCATAGAAAAGATTAAGCAAATTGCAGATAATGATCCTGCATTAGCACAATGGTTGAGTGCTGCGGTAGGTGGTGTAGTTAATAAAGTGAGCGGAGACCCTGTAAATGCTGGTGCTGCAACTGCATCTTATGCAACAAAGTGGAATTCCTATTCGTTTGAAGATGTACCATATTCGAATTACTATTTGAGTACACAAAAAGATAAAGAAATAAGAGCTTATGACTCTGGATTTTCTGATGATGATGTAGAATATGCTCGACTCAATGGTACATTAATGGATAAAGAATATTTTCGTAATCTTGCTACTTTAGCTACTTTAGCAGGTGGGCCGGGGATGGCTTTAAATATGGCAACTATGGATCATGATACTATTGTTGAAACTTATGGTGATGACATTGTGGTGGTCGGTTATCGCGATTATATTATTAAGCCTAATAATTCATTCTCTCGTGCAATTACAGGGTCAGTTCTATATCAGCAAGCTGTTAATGAAGCTATAAAAAGAACAGTAGAATCGGGTGTTAGGAATCGAAAGGTAGAATATACTGCACATATTAATCATGACGGTATCTTTACTAAGATTTTAAATTTAAGTAGCTTTGTATCTGCTGGTACATATTCAACCAATATTGATGTAATGATAGATGATATAGGGATCCATATTGATACATATACGACAGATAATTTTAATTTTGAAAGAGGTGCAGGTGGAATTAGTGTGGCAAAAGAAGAAAATGATAAAGCAGCTTTATCAATGCAAGCTGGAATATTGTAGCCATATAAATGGCATTTATATAATCATTTAGATTATTAATGAGGAATTTATATGAAAAAAGGTTTGATTTTATTATTTATTACTATAGTAATTGCTAGTATTACTATATATCAGCGTTATTATTGTGAGGAATTCCATAATAATATAGTTATTACTGCACAGTCTCATGAACTTGTAGACACTTCAATTGATGAATCAATTTCTAACCGAATTTTAGCAGTATATCCCATTAAATCTTACTATTATTATTTAGGCTATGATGGAATTGGTCGATATGATATCAAAAATCATATTTTAGATGTTTTAGAGTTCGAGATTTATGGAGATGAAAGTGGACCTTTTAAAACCTATCATCCAAAATCTAAGATGGTTGTTAATAAGAAGAATACACTATATGATTTTTCAAAAGAAGATTTAGATAATTTTGAAAAAATGTTAATGGACTCTGAGCATAATGCACAATACTTTAATAAAAGGTGGTACCGTTCCGGCTATGAAGCTACTTTTTTGGATTTAGATAATCATCTTATTATTACGAATGATGTGAGAGGTGTAAAAAATACACCTACAAAAATTTTAATATTTAATGTGAGTGGCTTTATTATTATTGATAAAGAAACTAATGATATACAAGTTTATTTTGATGAAAGTATTGCGGGTAAAAAAGCTAGAGATTCAGCTGTTTCAATCTTAAAACATGTTTATGGAGAACATCTAATAATTCTAAATAGTATAGATCAAATTGGAGAAGATGAGAAAATTATTTTATTACAATTAAGAGATCAATACATTAGTAAAAAATAATTTGTGCGTAGTTAGAATTATTGGGCTCTAATAGAAGGCGGTTGTACAGTATTCTAGGGTTATAGGACAAAAAGTGTGTGTGACTAATCCCAATAAGTTGGAAAATCTGTAGACATATGTAGCTCATTCCAAACAGGAGCATCACCCCATTGAGGGATTGAACGATCTATTTGGCAATAATCAGATAACCGTTTATAGATAGCAGTAATCGATTCATCTGTAGGTATACAATTTAATATATCTGAAATAGAAAGCGGTCTTGGTGAGTGCATATAGAACCACCAATAGACCGCTTTTAGTCTTCTTTCAAGTGAAGGTCCCCTATGAGTTCGTAACATACTTCTTAGTTGAGCATTTACTCCATCTTCAATACGATTATTTGTTGTAGGTACTGTAATATCAATACATTCCAAAAATATAAATAAAGTTTGTTGCCTAATCAGGCGCCATAATGATGATTTAGCTTTAAGCAAACGCTCATGTGTAGAGCGTTTGTTTCCGAATTCATCAATCGTCATTTCTCGTAAAAAATCAGAATATGTCATTTGCCATGCTGAAAGTTTATTAATCCATACAAAAGCTTGATCCATTGTTTTCACATTAAATAAAGCTTTAACAAGAGTATAAAGATTCTTTCCTGCTAACGTTTTAGGTCTACTTGTTGTATATCGTCTAACCTGACAAAAAATGTGAAATAGGCATCTTTGGTGGCTACTATGAGGCCAAACGTTCCGTAATGCTTTAGGTAAACCATTAGCACCATCAGATACAACGACTTTAGGTTCAGCAATTCGTTCCATTAAACACTGCCAAGCTCTAGCATGCTCATAACGGTAGACATACCATCCTAGAACATGAGTATCATTGCAACAGATCAGCACACATAAATTCCTAGATAAGTAAATTCCATCAAGGTATACCACATCATGTACTTCTTCCACTTTTGGTGGCAATGGCCATATGGACCAAAATTTAGCAGTTTTACGCCTGAATGTACGACCTTTACTAGGCATATCAGCTTGAATATCGGTGCTAAATAACCAATTCAAGAATAGGTTTAACTCTTTACTTAGATTATTAATTTTAACGGTAAATGCCACCTTACAATGTTTACAAAACCAACGCTGAGAACTAGATTTTAAAACACCATGTTTAATACATTTTTCATTACAATTAGGACATTTTATTTGTCGCATAAACTATTCCTTCATATTTGTTTATATATAGGAAGATATAACCTCATTTTAGTCAGTAGATACAAGGGTTAATTGATATTTTCACCCACACTTTTTGTCCACCCCTCAAACTTCTTCAGAAAAAGATTAAACCCTTATAACATTAGATATTTACTAGTGTTATAAGAGTTTTTGCACATACTTTTTGTCCTATAAGCCTATACAGTGGGTGGGACGTTAGGTGTATTTAGTGAATATAAATATGCTGTATTAGCCAAAGAAAAATATAGTAATTGGGATATATTTGTTGTTCATGGGTTAGACAATTTTAGTATTGGTAAGATTGTATTAAATGAACGCCAATGGGTAGATGGCTTTGTAACAGTTTATGATTAAGTGTATATAGTAATAGTACCTATACTTAGGGCTCTATAATAAATGTTGGTGTGGCACTATTACGGTGACACACCAACATTTATTATAGAGTCAACATTTATTATAGAGCCTTTTTATTTATGTTACGTATATTGTTTTTGTAAAACATACAATTTATAATTTAGTTAAGAGTAATATAACTAGTGGAGAATTGTATGATAATAATCGTTTTTGTGGGGTTTTTAGTATTCTTATATTGTATGTATTTTATTAAAAATCCTTATTTTTCATTGAATAAAATAAAAATTAAACGATCGAGATATTTATTAATATCAGAGCTTTCAATGGGTGGAATAATTTTCTTCTATACACTTTTTTCTGGATATTCTAAAATATTTAAATTTTTATTGCAGTTGGGAATGGTAACAATGTGTTTTCTAGAAATGTGGTTAAGAATTCCGGCTATTAAAGAAGATTCTAATTTATCGTCTGAAATTAAAGCAATATTGATAAAAAAAGCAAAACAAGATTTTTATTCTGTTTTACCAGTTTTCTTTATGATTCTATGCATGTTTATTTTCGCAACTAAATAATAAGATATCACTTTTCGATAAAAATGCTCTACTTACTTTAAATGGAGATACAGATGAATCTAGGTCTTTCACTATTCTTACTATGTTTATATTGTCTATATTTTATCAGAAATCCTTATTTTGTATTAGAACGAGAACAGATTAAACGAACTAAAACCATGTTATATACTGAAATAGGAATAGGATGTTTAGTTTTTATTTTTATTAATGTTCCGTATGATGGTGATAATTTAATTCATCTTTTGGCCGTTATAGGAATATTAAATTGGGGCTTAGAATTATATCTAAGAATTTTAGCTGTTAAAAGTGATTCTTTACTTGCTTTAGAGAATAAGCCTATGCTTATAAAAAAAGCGAAAAAAGATTTTTATTCCGTAATACCTATATTAGTTATGTTTGCACTAATAATTATTTTTAATATTATGGGTGATAATTGAAATACGTATGACTTTTTACAATTGATAATGTAAAAGGACTAGTATCAAAACAAAATATAGGATGAAATTTAAATACTTAGCAGATAGTTGATTATCTAAAATCAACTATCTGCTATTTTTATGTTCTTAAAATCGAATAATTTCTATTAAAGTGCCCAGATTTTAACGAATTTATGAGTGTTTTATGATAAAATAAAAGGTATGAATACTTCAACAACTCGGTCTATTACCTATAATGGTGACATAATTGAATATGAATTAACAATCAAGCGTGTAAAGAACATAAACATGCGTGTTCATAAGGATGGTAGTGTCCATGTTTCGGCGAATGCTTATGTACCTGAACATCGAATCGATGCGTTTGTTATCGAAAATATACCTTTTATTGAGCGGGCTCGTTTTAAATTAGAGGCGTTAACGGCACAACGGATAGAGGCGTTGCAATATGAAACAGGTGAAACCGTATCTATTTTGGGCATGCCTGTTTCGCTAGAGGTGCTTGAAACATCTGGTAAGCCGCATATTAAGTTTGATGGTTCTAATCGTATGGTGATGTTCGTTAAAACAGATTATACCTATGAAGATAAGTATAAATTAATGCAAACCTTTTGGCGCCAACTAGGAGAAAAGGTGTTTTCCCATTGGGCAAAGGTCGTGTATCAACGCTTTCACCAGCAACATATTGATGTGCCTATACCAACGGTAAAACAACAACGTATGAAGAGTCGCTGGGGCTCTTGTACGCCTGCTAAGCAGCTCATTAAGATGAATATGCGTTTATTAGAAGGGCCTCAGGCCTATATTGAGTATGTCATGGTTCATGAGTTTGCTCATTTTAAATACTTGGATCATTCCAAGAACTTTCACAATTTAGTGGCCCAATTTTTACCAGATTGGAAGGCTCGTAAGAAATCATTAAATATCTATTTTGCACATAGACCGTAAGGAGGTGTACCATGAAGCCATTTGTACATTTACATAGTCATACGGAATTTAGTTTATTGGACGGTATCAGCCGTTTACCGGATATGGTGCGCCGCGCGAAGGAATTGGAACAACCCGCCCTTGCCATTACGGACCATGGCAATATGTATGCAGCCATCTATTTTTATAAAGAATGTGTGGCACAAGGCATTAAACCGATTATTGGGTGTGAAGTGTATGTCACAGAAGGTAGCCGCCTTGATAAACCAGAAGGGCGTAGCCGTGAGCGATTAAAACATCTTATTTTGCTAGCCGAAACGATGGAAGGCTATCGAAACCTTGTTAAAATCGTATCTAAAGCCTCTACGGAAGGTTTTAATTATAAGCCCCGTGCTGACCATGATTTGTTGTGTCAATACAGCAAGGGCATTATTGCCCTTAGTGCGTGTATTCAAGGGGAAGTACCTCAATATATTCTACAAGATAATATGGAGGGGGCCCGCCGAGCTGTTGAATGGTACATTGAAACCTTCGGTAAAGACAATTTCTTTTTAGAAATTCAAAATCACGGTTTGCCTGAAGAGTTACGGGCTCAGCAAGTGCTATGCCAATTAGCTGACGAATATGGCCTTGGCATCGTGGCGTCCAATGATTTTCACTATGTTATGAAAGACGACGCTGATGCTCAGGATATCCGCGTTTGTATTCAAACGGGTCGACGTCGCGCCGAAGTAGATCGTTTGAAATTCCCTAATGATGAGTTCTATCTCAAATCTGGGGACGAGATGGCGGAGCTCTTTGGACACATCCCTGGAGCCTTAGAAAACACAATAAAGATTGCAGACCGATGCAATGTAGAATTTAATTTTGATGAACATCACTTGCCGCACTTTGATGTGCCTGAGGGTGAAACGTCTAAGACCTATTTACGCAAGGTCTGTGAACGAGAAATACCTCGTTTATATGGTGACACATCGGAAGAGCTCAAAAAACGCCTTGATTATGAGCTCGATGTTATCGGTACGATGGGCTTTGAAGACTATTTCCTTATCGTATGGGATTATGTGCGCTATGCGCGTGAACACGATATCCTTGTAGGACCAGGTCGTGGCTCTGCAGCGGGGTCTGTTGTTGCCTATTTACTGGGAATTACCGGCCTTGATCCTTTACAATATGATTTACTTTTTGAACGGTTCTTGAACCCGGAACGGGTAAGCATGCCTGATATCGATATTGACTTCTGCTATGAAAAGCGGGGCGATGCGATTGATTATGTAACTCGAAAATATGGACAGGCTCGCGTTTCTCAAATTATTACCTTTGGTACGGAAGCAGCTCGCGCCGTTATTCGCGACGTAGGTCGTGTGCTCGATTTACCATTAGCTGAGGTCAACCGTATTGCAAAGATGATCCCTAATGAACTGGGCATCACCTTAGAAAAGGCTTTAAAGGGTAAAGATTTAAAAACCTTATATGATACAGATCCTAATGTAAAGGAATTGTTTGATTTTGGTCAAAAATTAGAAGGCATTGCGCGTAACTCATCTACTCATGCAGCGGGCGTCGTAATTTCTGCGGACCCTCTAGATGACCATGTGCCTGTACAGAATTCTAATGAAGAGGGTTTTGTCACTCAATATGATAAGGATAATATCGAGGAATTAGGCCTGTTGAAGATGGACTTTTTGGGACTCCGTACATTGACCGTTATGGGGGATGCCCTTAAGCTTATCAAGGCAAATCGAGGTATTGACCTCGATTTGGATGCCATTCCATTAGATGATAAAGCAGCTTGTGAGCTCCTTACCAAGGGCGATACATCCGGTGTATTCCAACTTGAGTCCGATGGGATTACCAAGCTTGTTATGGATTTGAAACCTGAGCATTTTGAGGATTTAATCCCTCTCGTTGCACTCTATCGCCCAGGCCCTTTGGGATCTGGCATGGTGGCAGATTTTATCGATCGTCGTCATGGTAAAAAAGAGGTGACCTATTTACATCCGATTTTGGAACCTATTTTGAAAGATACGTTCGGCGTTATTCTCTACCAAGAACAGGTTATGCAAATTGCGTCTGCCATGGGCGGTTTCTCCCTTGGTCAAGCAGATTTAATGCGTCGTGCGATGGGTAAGAAAAAGGAATCCGTCCTCAAGGCGCAACGTGAATCCTTTATACAAGGTTCTATCAATAATGGCATCGAAGAGTCCATTGCAAACGAAGTATTTGACTTGCTCGTTTACTTTGCCGGCTATGGCTTTAATAAATCTCATAGTGCGGCCTATGCGTATATTGCGTACCAAACAGCGTATCTCAAGGCGCACTACTTCCCAGAATTTATGGCTGCTACCATGACCAGCTTTATGCAAAATATGGATAAGCTCACATACTATATCAATGCTTGTAAAAAGCATAATGTGCAGGTTCTCGGCCCCGATGTGAACCATTCCTTGCGTAGCTTTGCCGTACAAGGTGATGCCATTCGCTTTGGTCTTGGGGGCATCAAGAACGTAGGGGATAATGCTATTGATCGACTCATTACAGAGCGTGAGGCTAACGGTCTCTATACGAGCATTACCGATTTTTGTCGCCGCGTAGATAGCAAGGTCGTTAATAAACGGTTGCTGGAAAGCTTGATTCGCTGCGGTGCCATGGACGGATTCGAGGAAAACCGCAATCAGTTATTGCATATGTATGAAAGTGCACAGGCCGTAGGGGCTAAGCAGCAAAAGGATGCTGCCATGGGGACTATGAGTCTCTTTGGTGAAAGCACGGATGATGTCGATATGATTCCAGTACCTAATCTACCTGATTTATCGGAAGATGATAAATTGAAGGATGAAAAGGACTACACCGGTTTTTATATTACGGGCCATCCATTGCAAGGCTATAACAAGGAACTGAAAGGCCTCTTTGAATTAGGACAGTTCCTTGAAAATCCAGAGCGTTTTGATGGACAAACGATTACCTTTGGCGGTCTCATTGCTGAAAGAGGGGATAGACCTACAAAACGGGGCGATGTCATGAGTATTCTTCGCATCGAAGATTATTCTGGTTCCGCTCAAGTGGTGGCATTTCCAAAGGTATTTGCTCAGAGCCAACAGTATTTGGCTGTCGATATGGTTGTTAAGGTGCGAGGCCGTGTTGATGCGGATGAAAAGGGGGTACAGATTATTGCAGACCGCATTGCACCGCTAAAGGTGAACTACAACAATGCACGACAAATCGCCATCCATATTCGCAGTGCCTATGATACGCCAGAGAATAGTAATGCGTTGAAGGAAATACTTTCACAAGCAGAAGGGCAAGTACCGACAGCATTATATTTACATAAACAACGAAAACGAATTAATTTATCACCTCAATTATGCTTTGCACCAACAGATGAGATCATCGCACGTATTGAATCTGTTTTAGGTGAAGGTTCTGTAGAGGTACAATAGTATATATTCAATTTAGGAGGATATATGAAACGTACAAAAATCGTATGTACCGTAGGTCCGGGCACGGATAAGTTCGGTATTTTAGAAGATATGATGCGCGCTGGCATGAATGTGGCTCGTTTTAACTTCTCTCATGGTTTACATGAAGAGCAAGCGGAGCGTATGCAAATGGTGCGTGATGCGGCGATGATCGTCAATAAACCAATCGCATTGTTGCTCGATACAAAAGGTCCAGAGGTTCGTCTTGGTCTATTTAAAGAAGGCAAGGTGTTCCTCGAAGCGGGGCAACAATTTACATTGACTACAGATGATGTAGAAGGCACTTCAGAGATTAGTACTGTAAACCATAAAGGTTTAGTAGGCGATGTTCACGTTGGCGATACGGTTCTCTTAGCTGATGGCCTCGTTAGATTGACCATTGATGCCATTGAAGGTAATAACATTATTACCACCGTTCAAAACAGCGGTGAAATCGGCAATCGTAAACGGGTGGCCGTGCCAGGTGTAGCGCTTAGCTTGCCGCCTGTATCCGAGCAAGACGAATTAGATTTGCGTTTTGGCTGTCAACAAGGCGTGGACTTTGTGGCCGCATCCTTTATGCAACGAGCTAAGGATGTAGTAGCTATTCGCCGCATCTTGGAATCTGAACAAAAGGATATTAAGATTATCGCCAAAATTGAAAATGCGGAAGGGGTTAATAATATCGATGAAATCCTCGATGTAGCGGATGGTCTTATGATTGCTCGTGGTGATTTGGGCGTAGAAATTCCTGCCGAAGAAGTACCGGTATTGCAAAAGATGATGATTGAAAAATGTAATCGTCTTGGTAAACCTGTTATTACGGCTACGCAAATGTTGGAATCTATGATTCAAAATCCTCGTCCTACGCGTGCCGAAGCGAGTGACGTGGCCAATGCAATCTTAGATGGCACCGATGCGATTATGTTATCCGGTGAAACTGCTAATGGCGCATATCCGGTAGAAGCTGTTACAACGATGACACGTATTGCAGAGGTAACGGAGCAATCCGTCATTTATGATCATAAGAGCAGAACGCAGGAAAGCGTTGATGTGACCACTACTGAGGCTGTATGTTTGGCTAGCGTACGCGTCGCCAGTGATTTAGGGGCGGCAGCGATTTTAACATGTACCGAATCTGGGCATACTGCGATTAGTGTGGCTCGTCATCGTCCTGATTGCAAAATTATCGCCATTACACCGCATGATGAAACGATTCGCCGCATGCAATTGTGCTGGGGCGTTGAAGCCATCAAGGGGCGTGAAAATATCAACTCCGATGAAATGGTGAAACAAGCGATTACCGGTGCTCTTGGGGCGAATGCCATCAACTCGGGTGATTTAGTTGTTGTTACTGCTGGTGTGCCATCTGGTTCTACGGGTACCACGAATATGATTCGCGTTCATATTGCAGGCAAGGTATTGTTGTCTGGCAATGGTATTTTGCGTAAATCCGCTACGGGTCGCGTATTTATTGCAGCTAACCATAAGAATGATTATGAAAGCTTCCAATCTGGCGATATCCTCGTAGTAGGGACTATGGAACCAGAGTTGATGAACATTGCTAAACGAGCTGGCGGTATTGTAGCCGTAGAAGATGGTTATACATCAGATAGTGCCATTGCAGGCATTACCTATGGTATTCCTGTCATTTTAGGCGCTAAAGATGCTCATGACGTATTGCTTGAGGGGGCAGAGGTCACCATCGATGGTGAACGGGGCAAAGTCTTTGCAGGCATTGCGAATGCTAGATAAGCAATATATAATGTAAATAGGTTGGTCATAAAAAAGGAGTACGACTATGGATGATAAAGAATGGCGTACCTTTGTAACCGTTGTGGATGAAGGTAATATAACAAAAGCGGCTGAAAAGCTATTTGTTTCGCAACCCGCTTTGAGCTATCGACTGCGTCATTTAGAGGATAGCGTAGGGTACTCCTTGTTGCTTCGTACGACAGAAGGCATTGCATTGACGCCGCAAGGTGAAATCTATTATGATTATTGCAAACGCATGCTGCATGATAGAGAGGCCTTAGACCATGCATTGACATCGTCTACTGGTAAGATTCAAGGTACCTTGAAGATTGCATCATCCATCAATTTTGCAGATTATGAATTACCAGCTTTGTTGAAATCGTTCCGCGAGCAGTATCCAGATGTGCATATTCAAGTTAAGACAGCTTTCAGCCATCAAGTGGTGAAGATGTTTAATACTGGTGATTGTATGGTTGGTTTTGCACGTGGTGGATATGAAGTATCAGGCAATTCAGAATTGTTATTGGAAGAACCGTATTGCTTGGTATATAAAGAATTAGTGCCACCAGAATCGTTAGAGAAGGTGCCATTTATTCGATACCAAACCGATGCATCGGTGGCTAATATCATTGAAAAATGGTGTGCCGAGCATTTTGATGAGCCCCCCATTGTGGCGATGGACGTCAATTCCATGAGTACATGTCGTCATTTTGTGCGGGCCGGACTCGGATGGTCTATTCTAACCTATATGGGGCTTGGATCTTGTAAAGACAAAGATATTTATGTTAGCCCATTGCGTAGCAAGGATGGCACGTATATTACGCGTGATACCAATATGGTATACACAAAAGAGTCGGCCAATTTAATTGCCGTTAAAACATTTATCGAGTACGTACGAGATTACTATAAAAAACATACTGTTGTAGATGATAGTATTTTTAGAGAGTATCAATCATAACATGTAAGTGCATGTATACATCTTATTATGGTGTATACATGCACTTTTTTCATTTATACTTAAAATTCTATGATAAAAATGCATAAAAAGTATGAATGACAGTTATAAAAATTTTTATGACCCCTATAAAGGTAATCTATTTTTCAGAAAATGATTATCAACGTATAATGAAATCATACTAAATACAAGAATTCATAAGTAATAGTCGCGTATTACGAATTACTTGGGTAGTGTTAGGATGAACAGTATATGCCTATGTTTATAAGAAAGGAAAAAACATGGAAAGACTTGTAAAATTAGCCGTTATCGTGCTGATCCCAATTATCCTCTGGTTTACAACTCCACCAGCAGGGCTCTCTGCAGAGGCATGGCGCCTATTTGGCTTCTATATCGCAGGTATCTTAGGTTTGATTTTAAAACCATATCCCATTCAAATTATTTTATTATCTGTATTATCTGCTTCTGCATTATTCATGGATAATGCAAAAGACATTTTGGTAGGCTATGGCTCTACAGCGTTGTGGATGATTATTGCAGCCTTCTCCTTGAGCGTTGCATTCGGTAAAACTGGTCTTGGTCATCGCGTTGCGTACCACCTAATCCGTGCATTTGGTTCTACCGTATTGCGCTTAGGCTATGTAACTGCACTTCTTGACTTAATCTTATCTCCAGCAACACCTTCTAATACAGCCCGTGCAGCTGGTATCGTATATCCTATTAACCTATCCATTGCAGAATCTATCGGTTCTTATCCTGGCGATACTGCAAAACGCGGCGGTTCTTTTATCTTGATGAATGGTTATTTCGTAACAAAGATTACGTCCTTCATGTTCCTAACAGCTATGGCTCCTAATGTGTTAGCTTTGGACTTCGTAACAAAAATTACTGGTCTAAATATGACTTGGGGCGAATGGGCGTTAGCATTAGCACTTCCTGGCTTTATTATGTTGCTCTTTGTACCACTTGTTGGTTACTGGATCGACCGTCCTGAAGCAGTAAAAATTGACAACAAGAAATTGGCTGCTGAAGGTCTTGCAAAATTAGGACCTATGAAAATGTCTGAAAAAATCTTGGCCGTTGTAT
>ERZ773065.152-NODE-152-length-43266-cov-5.761126_pt1 | contig 43266 bp, 33 predicted proteins | sample MGYA00580623_ERZ773065 | MGnify/ENA primary metagenome ERZ773065 (study PRJEB29015, sample SAMEA2738017) | human oral metagenome | biome: human oral; feature: human-associated habitat; material: dental | place: China | collected 2047 ... | reverse complement strand
ACTGACAAGCACATGCATGAAGCCTCTGCTCAGGGACGCATGGGTTTTTCAGTACCGCCTTGTCGATTGCCCTTAACACGCTTATCGATCCTCCTGATCGATAAAATCTCGAATAAGCCTTGAAGAAACCGGGGCATCGACGGGTACACAAAGCACCGGCGAGCGCACGAGCCTTTCCGAATCCGATTCCCACCGCCGCATCCCGAAAAAACGCTGCCCGCACCTCTTGCGATCGCATCAGCCGGACGCTTGCACTTGCAGTTCGCGCAGATCAGCTTCCCCCATCCAGCCACGCGCCCAAGCGTACATACAAAAACGTACGTCCAAACGCAGCCAGGCCGGAAAGGGAAGCCTGATTGCCTGGTCATTAGCGATACGGTGAAGCCCTACGGGGCTGTAAAACCTTGCCGCCGCTAAAACAAGCGCAGCGCAAGGAGAACTCACCCGTATCGCAAGCAACTGCCGGCGAGATTGCGCCAATAAATTTTGGACACGATTTACATCAGGATGAAACAAGCAGACATATTGACAGAGAAATGATAGGGAGGCAGAACATGACCGCACATTATTTATCCAAATTTTTCAAGATTTTGCTTGAAGAGCCGCATCGACAAAACGATCGGCAACGTTTTTGGCGCCCGTTGTTTCCGAACACGATTGCCGTTGCGTTGGCATTGATCGGTACAGGCGTACAGGCTGAAGAAAAGGAAAGTTCATTGGGAACGGTCGTCGTATCGGCGTCGAGAATTGAGCAAAACACGCTGGAGGCGCCGGCCAACGTCTCCGTCGTCAACCGCGACACCATCGAAGCCACTGGCGCTGTGCGCGTCGGTGACGCGCTGACGGCCAAGGTGCCGAGCCTGTATATGCGCGGCAGCCTGGGCACCTCGACGCGCATCAACGGCGGGCCGATTCTCAGCCTGCGCGGGCCGGGCGGCGTGCGTGTCATGCTCGACGGCATCAGCCTGAGCGATGGCAATGCCGGATCATTGAGCAGCCTGATGAATATCAACGTCAGCGAGATCGACCGGATCGAGGTCGTGCCCGGCGCCTCATCGGCGCTCTACGGCAGCGAAGCAGTTGGCGGCGTGATCAATGTCCTGACCAAGATGCCGACCAAGGAAGAATATCGCCTGAGATATCTGCGCGGCTTTAACGATGCCGAGCGAAACATCGCCGAAGCAAGTTACCGCAACCGCTGGGAGAACGGCCTGGCTGTCATCCTGGTCGCTGGCTACGAGGACATGGCCGGCTTTGCCGCGAACAATCCGGTCATTCTGCAAGTCACCGGCGCGGGCAACGGCCGCAACGCCGTACAAGGCGGCAAGCGCACGACGACAATGACGGGTCGGCCGGCTTATGAGGTCGGCGATCGCGGCGCGACGCCTTCGCACGCCGCCTACGTCAACGCCAAGCTGTACTATGCGCTGGACGCAAAGTCGCGTTTCTTTGCCAGCTTTGCGCACCGGAAGTCGTATGTTGGCTTCAACGATTTCCACAATTACCTGACGCGTAACGGCCAACCGCTCAATCTGCCGGCCAACAATGTCTCGATCAATGGCGATCGTCTCGGTACGGTGCGGCCGACCAGCTTCTGGGATACCAGCAACCCAAACCTGCGCAAGGAAAGCCGCTATATCGTCGGCTACGACGGCAAACTGGGAGAAAAATACGACCTCAAAGTCAATCTCGGTTATTTCGACCGTGACAACTATTACGTCGCTTCAGATACGGGCGCAAGCTTCCGTCATGGGCCAGGGCGCGTCACCACGACGCCGAACACCACGCTCGACGGTTCGGTACAGCTAGGCACGGCGATCAGCGAAAAACACTATCTGATCGGCGGCTACGCGCTCACGCGCGGCACGCTCGACCGCAAGGTCTACCAGCTCTCCCGCTGGCGCGACCCGGAAGGTTCGCGCACGCGGGTCAATGAAGAATCCTCGGGTACGAGCACGAACCATGCGCTTTTCCTGCAAGACCAGTTCTTCCTCAATGATGCGCTGACGCTCTACCTCGGCGGGCGTTACGACCGCTGGACAACACACGGCGTGGCGAAGAAATACGTCGGCTCGCCCACCGGTGTCTTCGATTCGCCGGCGCGCACGCATTCGGCCTTCTCACCGAAATTCGCCGCCGTTTATCGCTGGACCGACACGCTGACGCTGCGCGGCTCGGTGGGCAGCGGCTTCAACGCGCCGAGCAACTACAATCTATACGCAACGCCGAACCAGAGCGGCCAGTTCCGTTTGATTGTCGCCAACCCCAACGTCAAGCCGGAGCGCTCACTCTCCTGGGATCTCGGCATCGAGAAGGCTTTGCCCAATGAGGGTTTCCTGAAAGCCGCTTATTATGAGCAACGAATGAAGGACATGATCTACAACAAGATCAGCCCTTATACCGGCACGCACCCGACCATCACGACACTCGTCACACCAACCAATACAGGTGAAGCCTACGTGCGCGGTCTGGAGCTGAGTGGCGAAATCCCGCTGACGAAATGGCTGCGCGCCTCGGCCAGCTATAGTCGAACCGACACGCGGATCACCAAGGACGAAAGCGGTTCCGGCCTGGAAGGCAAGAAACTGCGTTACGTGCCGCGCGATCTGGCCAGTTTTGCGCTCGACACCAAGTGGCAGAACTGGCGCGCTAACCTGAGTACAACGTATACCGGCCTGCAGTTCTCCAATGAAGATAACAGCGATGTCGTCAAAAACGTCTATGGCGGTACCAGCAAATACTGGCTGACCAACCTGCGCGTCAGCTATGCCTTCGACAAGTATCTGAAGCTCTCCGCCGGCATCAACAACCTGTTTGATAAGGAGTATTACGAGTTTTACCGGATGCCGGGACGCAACGCCTACGTGGAAATGGAGGCAAGCTTCTGATGATATTGAGCCGGCAAATACTGGCCGCCGAAGCGATTTTGCTGATACTGGCACTGCTTGCCTCATGCCTGCCTGGTCAGGCAAGGCGATTGACTGCGCCGTTATGGTGGAGTGCGGCGATTGCCGGCTTCGTCTATGCCGGTATGCGTTACTGGATGACCTGGCCGATGACGCCGATGTTTTCCGGCAGCATTCTTTATCCGCCGTTGCTCGTCGTATTCGGTGCGCTGTCGCTGCGCGGCAGCCGTCCGGAAGTTGCGGCCGTCGTGCGTCGCTGGCTGATCGCGTGCGCTTGTCTCATCGTTTTGATCGGCCTGTGTTTCCCCAAAGATTTCTATCTGCCGATCATCAAAACGACTTCGCTTTACGCGCATGGCGTGCTCATTTTCGGTTCGCTCGGCCGCGCCTGCCTGTTCGTCGCCGCAGGATGGGGATGCGCGGTGCTGCTCGGCTACGATGGCATCATGCGGCGCATGTTCTACTGGATGATCTGGGGTTTCGGCTGTTGGACGCTTTCGCTGTTTTCGGGCGAGGTCTGGTCGTATTCCGGCTGGGGTGTGCCGATGGTCTGGGAAGATGCCTCGACACTGACCGCCATCGCCACCTGGCTGTTCTACGTCGGCGTTATGCATATGCATCTCGGCGGCGTTTGGAGCCGTCGTGCACGTGCCGCGGCATGCGTGTTCGGTACCTTGCTGGTCATCGTGCTGAATGGCGGACCGGATATGGGGCCTTTCCGTAACCCGCTGCTGATCGTGGGGTGGGCATGAGTACGCTGCTTCTTCGCTGTTGGCGCGCACTGGGCAATATCCGCATTACCGTGATCGTCTGTTTTCTGCTGACCGCGAATCTGGGACTGGGGTATTTTTCTCTGCGCAATAACCTGGAACTGTTTGTGCCGATGAGCAATCTGGGCCTATCCCGCTGGATTAACACCTATGGCGTTGCCAACCCCAGGCATGCCGCCTGGTTTTTCGCCATGATCATTCTGCTGGGCGCATTGTCGATCAATACCTTTGTCTGTACGACCGAACGCGTGTTCCAGATTTTGGCGCGCCGCTATCCAGTGCGCGAGCTGCCTTTCCATTTTGCGCCGCATTTGATGCATTACGCCGTGCTAATCATTCTTGGCGGTTATTTGTGCAGTTATCTGTTTGCTACCAGCGATACCGGGCATGCGCTGCGTCCGGGCCAGGCGCTTCGCCTGGAAAACGGTCGCGTTACGCTGCGTTTTATTGATTTCAAGCCGGAAATCCTGCGCAGCAAACGGGTCGAGTCCTTTGATGGCTATGTCATTCGACCGAACGCCCAGCTGACGGTCAACGACGGCGGTCATGAATATCCGGCCGTGCTTAATTTCAACGCGCCGCTGCGGGTCGCGGGATACGGTATTTACCTGAGCGAGTTTCAGCCACGACGGCCGGGCGGCGGCATGGGGCGTTCGTATATCAACCTGACAGTGCGGCGCGATCCTTCGGCCATTATCTACCGTTTTGGCATGGCGGTCTTTGTGCTTGGTCTCGGACTGTATGTATTCGGCCGTAAATTTAGTAAATAGGAGCAGAAAATACATGATGGAAAGATTTGGATTTTATAAATGGTTCGCCGGCCTGGTCATTGCCGCTGTGCTGGCAGGGCTTGGCGGCTGCCAGGACGAAGCCGGCGATGCGACGCCAAAGCAGTCGTTTATGAATGTCGGCCAGTTTTCGGTGACGAAAAAGGAAGGCTATACCGAGGTGCTTGATGGCGCCGGCCGCAAATTGGCGCTGATTCCGCGCGGTGGTAAGGCGCCGGACGGTTTTTCTCCAAGCAGCGTTGTCGAGGTGCCGGTACAACGTGTCGTCGCCTATCGAGCGTTTGAAGTCGGCATTCTAGCTGCGCTCGGCGTCGCCGATACGCTCGTCGGCGTCACCGATCCGCTGGAAAGATGGCAGCGCGACGACGTCCGGCAGGGATTCAATGCCGGTCGCATCGCCTATGTAGGGCAAAGCACGAACGTCGATTTTGAGCGTATCAAGGCGCAGCGGCCTGACCTGGTGATGACCTGGGATCCATCGATCATCCCAATGCTCGACAGCCTGGGCATTCCCGCCGTGGTGACGACGACGCCGGTCGCCAGCTGCCTCAACACGCATATGCGTTTCGTCGAATTCATCGCACCGTTTTTTGGGCGCGAAGCGGAAGGGCAGGCCTATTACGCCAAGGTTGCAGCCGCTTTGCAGGATATCCGCGAGCGCACCAAGGGAATGCCGCAGCCCAAGGTGATGTGGGGCGACATTTATGAGAAACGTGTCCTGGTCGAGCCGGGCAACGCCTGGGTTGCCGAACTGATCGGCCTGGCGCAGAGCGATTATCTGTTCAACGACATCTACGGCACCTCGTGCATCGAAATTTCCACTGAGCGCTTCATCCACAGCGGCAAGGACGCCGATCTTTACTTCACCTACCGCACGCCCGATCGCGGCGCAACCTCGAAGGCAGCGCTGGCGCGCTATAACCCGCTGATTGCGCAGATTCGTCCGCTGGGGCCAGAAGGGCATGTCTATGCACCGTTGCCGCTGTACATACAATCTTCCGACCGGCTTGACCAGATTCTTGTCGATATTTCGGCGATCCTGCATCCTCAGGCCTTCCCGCAGCACAAGATGCAGTTTTTCGTCGAACTGCCGGATACGGATCCGAAAAATGATGCCAGCCCGGGGGAAACGCAGCGTACATCCGAAAAAGCCCGCCAGGTCGGGGGAACCGAATCATGAGCGCGCCCCTTTCGGCTGCGCATTCGCCACTGCTTGCCTCCTCCAGCCGCCGTACCGGCGTATTTGCCGTCCTCGCGGTGCTGCTTGCCGTGTTCATGATCCTTAATCTGCGCATCGGCTCGATTTCCTACCCGACGGGTGAGCTGCTGAATGCCTTGCTGCACCCGGGCGTAAGCGGCGATATTCACTACATCGTCTGGAACATTCGCCTGCCGCGTACGCTTTCGGCAGCGCTGGGCGGCGCTTTTCTGGCGGTGTCCGGCCTGCTGCTCCAGGTTTATTTCCGCAATCCGATCGTCGGACCTTTCATCCTCGGCATTTCCTCCGGCTCGACGGTAATGGTCTCGATCGTCATGCTGACCAGCATCGGGCTGGGTTTTTCCGGTTTCGCGCCTTATCTCAATACGCTTGCCGCGTGCATCGGCGCCTATGCCGTCACGGCGATCATCGTTGCCATTGCCGTGCGTGTGCGCAGCGGTGTGACGCTTCTAATCGCCGGCCTGATGATGGGTTATCTGTGTGGTGCCTTTACTTCGATTCTCACGGCGCTTGCCGAGAAGGAAAGCATCAAAGGGTTCGTGCTCTGGCAGATGGGCAGCTTTTCGGGCATGAAATGGGTTGAAGTCTGGGTCATGTTGGTCGTTGGCGGCGCCATGCTGATCGGCGCTTATTTGATGAGCAAGCCGCTCAACGCGCTGCTGCTCGGTGAGGACTACGCCGCGTCGATGGGCGTCAATATCCGCCGCTGCCGCCTGCTGCTGCTTTTCCTTTCCTCCTCGTTGGCTGCCCTGGTGACGGCGATGGCCGGCCCGGTTGCCTTCATTGGCCTGGCTGTGCCGCACATGGCGCGTCTGAGCCTGGGTACGTCCGACAATCGCCTGCTGGTGCCCGGCACCTGTCTGCTCGGCGCGCTCGTCACCAGCCTGTGCGACCTGATCGCGCGCATGTGGCTTTCGCCGGTCGAATTGCCGCTGTCCGCGATCACCGCCTTCTTTGGCGCGCCGATCGTCATCTATCTGCTGCTGAAAAGGGGGATGAAATCGTGAGCGGCGAAAGTATCTTGCATAGCGAAGGCCTGTCTGTCGGCTACCGCGCGCCGGTGCTGCGTGAAGTCAATCTCGATTTCGGGAGCGGGCAGTTCATCGCCTTGCTTGGTCCTAACGGCGCCGGCAAGACGACGCTGCTGCGTACCTTGTCCCGTCACCTGAAGCCGCTGTCCGGTCGGATCGAAGTACTTGGACGTGATCTGGATACACTCTCTGCCTTGGAGCTTGCCCGGCTGGTCGCCGTCTGCCTGACCGACAACGCCAAACCGCCGCTGCTTTCGGTCGATGAATTCGTCGCCCTAGGCCGCTATCCGCATACTGGCATGATGGGCCGTCTATCGGTGAACGACGCCGAAATCGTCGAGCGTTCGCTGGCTGCGGTGACCGCCAGCGGACTGTCTGGCCGTCTGGTAGAACAATTAAGCGATGGTGAACGGCAAAAAGTCGTGCTTGCCCGCGCGCTGGCGCAGGAACCGAAGCTGATGCTGCTTGATGAGCCGACCGCCCATCTGGACCTCAAGCATCGCATCGAAGTCATGGGCATCCTGCGTTCACTGTGCCGTTCGCACGGCCTGACCGTGCTCGCTTCGCTGCACGACATCGATGTCGCCGCCAAGGTTTCCGACCGTGTGTTGCTCGTCCAGAATGGCGGTATCCGCGATTACGGCCTGCCCGAGACGGTGCTGACCAGCGAAACGGTCGCCGAACTTTACGGTTTTGGCGATGCCGACTTCAACCGCCATCTTGGTAGCATCGAATTCCGGGGCGATGGCAAAGCTGGCCGGGTTTTCGTGATCGCCGGTCGTGGCCGCGCCGCACCCGTATTTCGCCTGCTGAGCAAGAAAGGGCTGGCGATCGAAACCGGCTTGCTGCGTGACGGCGATCTGGATGCGTTTGTTGCCGCCGCGCTTGGCGCAAAGACCTATGTTCGCGCCGAGTCGGACGAACTGCCGGCCAATGGCAACGGTTCGTCGCTGGAGGAAGCGGCGCAGGCGCTAACTGCATGCGATTTCATCGTCGACAGCGGTGTGCGCGATGCGGGGGCCGAGGCGCTGCGTCAGCGAGCTGCTGCCAGTGGCTTGCCCGTCTTCCGGGTCGCCAGCGGCGTAGAGAAAGACGGCGTCACGTTGTCCGAGCTGTTGGCCGCGATTGACCGCTTACCCCCCTTTCCACGGCAGGCCAGTCAATGACTGCCTTATTGATTAAGTCGGAAAAGGACGATTCCCAGAATAACGCCTTGGGTAAAACGGCGGCCCTTTCTGCGCCTGCGCGGTGTGGCTACCCCTTCTCGGCCATTCTTGCGCAGGAGGAGATGAAACTCGCATTGCTGCTCAATGCCGTCAATCCGGCGATCGGCGGTGTCGTCGTGCGCGGAGAAAAGGGCACAGCCAAGTCAACGGCGGCGCGTGGGCTGCGTGAACTTCTGCCGGCGCGTGCCGACGGCAAGTTACCCGCCTTCGTTGATTTTCCGCTGGGTGCAACCGAGGACATGGTGATCGGTTCGATCGATTTCGAGGGGGCGATCCGCGACGGTGCGGTGCGTTTCCAGCCCGGCATCCTGGCGCGCGCGCACGAAGGCGTTCTTTACATTGACGAAGTCAATCTACTCGACGATCACCTCGTCGACAGCATCCTCGACGCTGCCGAAAGTGGTGAAAACATTGTGGAGCGTGAAGGGCAAAGCCTGCGCCATCCTGCGCGTTTCATTCTGGTGGGCACCATGAATCCCGAGGAAGGCGAACTGCGGCCGCAATTGCTCGATCGTTTCGGCCTGGCCGTGTCCATTGTCGGCGAGCGCGATGCGGCCTTGCGCGTCGAGCTGTTGAAAAGGCGCGAGGCCTTTGATGCCGATCCGGAGGCTTTCCGCGCTGCCTACCAAGAAGCGGAAGGCGCGCTTGGTCAGCGTATTGCCGATGCGCGCGAACGTTTGCCCGAAGTCGCCATTGCCCGGCATCTTCTGGGCTTTATCGCTGAAATCTGCACGCGCAACCATGTGGCCGGCCACCGCGCCGACATCGTGATCGCCCGTGCCGCCTGTGCCTTTGCCGCCTGGGAAGGGCGCAGCGACGTCAACGCTGACGATATTCTGAAAGTGGCGCCGATGGCGCTGCTGCATCGCATGCGCGCCGGCGCACCGGACATGCCACCCCCGCCGCCTCCGGAAACAGAGGCGCAGCCGGAAGAGGAAAACCAGGAAGAAGAGAACGCAGATACACAGGGCGAGCAAAGCCCGGAAGAAGCGCCGCTTGAGGAAGCCTCGCCACCGCCGGACGAGGATACGGCGGCGGAAACCTCCCCGCCGTCTGATGCGCCACCGGATGCCCCGGATGACGGTAAAGCGGCGCAGGATGCCGGCGCTGACGATTCGTCTGACGAGGTGCAGGAAGTCGGCCAAACCTTTTCTGTCCGACAGATCCGCCGGGCCGTGAAGGATCAGATCCTGCGCACCGGCTCGGGGCGCCGTTCGCGAACACGTTCGGCCAGCAAGCAGGGGCGTTACATCAAGAGCACCGCGCGCCGCCAGGGGCGCAACGACCTGGCGCTCGACGCCACTCTGCGCGCCGCCGCGCCGTACCAGAAAGCACGTCGGGAAAACGCCGATGGCCAAGGACAGGGCATGGCTGTGCTGATCGAAGTCGATGATATCCGCGAAAAAATCCGCGAGCGGCGGATTGGCAACTTTTTGCTTTTCGTCGTCGACGGTTCCGGCTCAATGGGCGCGCAGCGCCGTATGGTCGAAACCAAGGCGGCGATCATGAGCTTGCTGCTCGACGCCTATCAGAAGCGCGACAAGGTGGCCATGGTCATCTTTCGCGGCCGTACTGCCGAGGTTGTACTGCCACCGACCAATTCGGTCGAACGCGCCGCGCGCCTGCTGGCCGATCTGCCGATCGGCGGCCGCACGCCGCTTGCCGCCGGATTGGCCGAGGCCGCCGGTGTCCTGCGTCGGGTATTGCGCAAGGAACCGAACATCATGCCGCTTGTCATCGTGATGACCGACGGTCGCGCCAATGCCGCGCTGGGCGAGGGGGTGGCGCGTGACGAGGCGCTACGCATTGCGCTAGCGCTACGTGAACGGTTTGAGACCACACAGTTCGTCGTCGTTGACACCGAAGCGCCAGGCGTCGTGCGCCTGGAACTTGCCCGGCAACTGGCCGGCGTGCTGGGCGCCTCGTATTTCAAAGTCGAGGATCTTCGCGCCGAAGATCTCGTTTCCATTGCAAAGGAGCATCGCGCGTGAGTAATACGGAACCTGTCCATAAAACCTTGTATCCCTTCGTCGCCATTGTCGGCCAGGAAGCCCTCAAGAAGAGCCTGATCCTCAACGTCATCAATCCCGGGCTTTCCGGGGTGCTTATCCGTGGTGAGAAGGGCACGGCCAAATCCACGGCCGTGCGCGCGCTTGCCGAACTGCTGCCGGAAATCGACGTGGTCGACGGCGATCCTTTTCAGAGCGACCCGCACGATCCGCGCGCTATGGCGCCGGAGGTCTATGCCCGTTACCAGGCCGGCGAAACGCTGCCGGTACGACGGCGCAAGGTACGCGTCGTCGAACTGCCGGTTTCGGCCACCGAGGATCGCGTCATCGGCACGATCAATCTGGAAACGGCGCTCAAGGAAGGGCGGCGGACAATCGAACCGGGGCTGCTGGCCGCTGCACACCGCGGCATCCTCTACATGGACGAAGTCAATTTACTCGACGATCATGTCGTCGACGTACTGCTCGATTCGGCGGCGATGGGCGTCAATACCATCGAGCGCGAAGGCGTCAGCCTTTCGCATCCGGCGCGGTTTACGCTGATTGGCACAATGAACCCGGAGGAGGGCGAGTTGCGCCCGCAACTGCTCGATCGTTTCGGCCTGTGCGTGCACGTCGAAGGGCTGAACGATCCGGCGCAGCGCGTCGAAGTCGTCAAGCGCCGCGCGGCTTTTGAGGATGATCCGGAAGCCTTTGTCGCACGCTGGGCAGATGAAACCGAAAAGATGCGCACGGCGATCGCCGCGGCGATCGCGCGTTATCCGCACGTGCAGGCCGATGATGCCATTCTTTACGCCATTGCCGAGCGCTCGCTGAAATTGGGCGTCGACGGCCATCGCAGCGACATCATCATGCTCAAGGCAGCCAAGGCGCTTGCCGCCTGGGAAGGGCGAGAGCAAGTGACGGAGCCGGACGTCGACGGCGCTGCTGCGCTGGCCTTGGCGCATCGCATTCGTCGCAAGCCGTTCGAGGACATCAGCGGCAGCTCGTTCTCCTGAGTAGCCGCGTGCAAGATAGGGACAGGCATGAAGCAACGCAAATGCGGAAGGGCGACACGGCGGCACAGCGCCGGACACAATCCGCGCGCCTTCCGTAATCCGTTATCGTACTCATCGTGCTACGGTGCTTGTTGCTACCCAGATCAAGCAAGGGCCTGCGTGTGATCATCCTGGAGAATCTGCAGAAACGCTACGGCACGCGCGAGGCGCTGGCCGGCGTCAGCCTGCACGTTCGCCCCGGTGAACTGTTTGCCTATCTTGGACCGAATGGCGCCGGGAAATCGACCACCATCCGCATTCTCAGCGGTTTGGCGCGCGCCTCAGGCGGTAAGGCGAGGCTCAGCGGTTTCGATATCGACAGCGAGCCGCTGGCGGCCAAACGGCAATGCGGACTGGTCGTCCAGCACGTCAATGTTGACAACGACCTGAGCCTGGCCGAAAACCTGGATATTCATGGCCGGCTGTTCGGTATGGAGTCTGCCGACCGCCGTCAGCGCGCCGAAACGCTGCTGGCGACCGTCGATCTGGCCGATCGCCGCGATCAGCGCGTCGGTACGCTGTCGGGGGGGATGAAGCGCCGGCTGATGATTGCCCGCGCGCTGATGCACCGACCGCGCATCCTCTTTCTTGATGAGCCGACGGCGGGACTCGACGCCGAAGTGCGGCGGCGACTGTGGGGGCTGATCAAAACGATCCAGGCCGGGGGGACAACGATCTTCCTAACCACGCACTATATCGAGGAAGCCGAATTTCTTGCCAACCGCGTCGCTTTCCTTGACGCAGGCAGGCTGCGTGCACTCGATACGCCGCAGGCCCTGATGGCACAGATCGGCGAATGGGCGCTCGACCGTATCGTCGAGGGGGGAATCGAGACTGAATACTTCCCTGAACATGACAGTGCTCGGCAGGCGGTCGCCCGACAGACCGGCTCTGTCAACCTGCGCCGCGTCAATCTGGAAGATGCGTTCCTGCGCATGACAGGCAAGGGCGTAACGCCATGAAGGCCGGGCTGCGGGGAACTGGCGCAGTCTATCTGCGCGAGATGCTGATCCTGAAGCATCGTTTTTTCCGCCATCTGGCATCAATGATGGTGCTTCCCTTCCTGTACCTCGTCGCCTTTGGAACGGCGATGGGCGGAAGCGCACCGCTCGCCGGCCACTCCTATCTCGAATTCCTCTTGCCCGGCCTCATCGCCATGACCTGCATGACGCAGAGTTACGGCATCGCCACCGAAATCAATATCGCCCGTTTTTATCTGCACGTCTTCGAGGAATTCCAGGCGGCGCCGATTTCCAACGCGGCGCACGTGCTGGGCGAAGTGCTCTCTGGCATGACGCGCGCCGCGCTGGGCGTCGCGGTCATCCTGCTGATGGGGCTGGCTTTTTCCGTTCGGCTACATATCGGTCCGTATTTCCTGCTTGCGGCGGCGCTCAATGCCTGGGTCTTTGCCTCGCTCGGCGTCCTGCTGGCGATGCTCGTTAGGTCACACGCGGATCAGTCGATGGTATCGTCTTTCATCATCACACCGATGTCTTTTCTCGGCGGTACCCTGTTTCCGCTCGAACGCCTGCCCGAGTGGGCGCAAACCCTGCTTTCCCTGCTGCCGCTGACGCACGCATCACATGCGATTCGCGCCGATGCGCTTGGCCTGCCGCCCGAGCCGATGGATTTCATGATTCTTGCCAGCGCCGGCGCGCTGCTCTTTTTCCTGGCCTTGCGCTCGGTCGGCCAGGCACGCGACTGAGGCGGTAGTGAGGCCCGCAAACGCCATGTCCGCGCACCTTGAAACATCTGCCACTGACATACTCCGAGACGCAAGGGGACTGAAGCTCCTCGTCGTCTGGGCGACGACGCGCTGTCAGTTACGTTGCCGCTACTGCTACATGAGCGCCGGTGATGTGCCTGAGATCGATCTCGACCCGGAAGTTTTTGCCACGGCCGCAAGCAATCTTGGTGTGAATGCCGGTACTGAAATCCAGATTGCCGGCGGCGAGCCGCTGCTCGTTCCCGATATCGTCGAAGCGATCGTCGAACAGGCGCATCGGCTGGGCAGCGCCCGCATCAGCGTACAGACCAATGGCCTCGCCATCGACGAACGCTTTATCGCCCTCGTCAAGCGCTACCGGCTGGGGGTTGGCGTCAGCCTCGATGGGCCGCCGGCCATCAATGAGCGTATGCGCGGGCGCAGCGCCGATGTCCTGCGCGGGCTGGCGCGCCTGGAAGCCGCCGGCATTCCCTTTGGCGTGACGGCGGTGGTCAGCCGCGACAATGTCGACGCTTTACCCGATCTTGGCTTGCTGCTTGCTGGATTTAGCCAGGCGCGTTCATTGGGGCTGGACATTCTGCGTCCGGCCGGGCGCGCCTGCGAAGAAGACCTCGCCGCGCCGGCGGCGCTGCGGAACGCGTTTCTCGCGCTCTCCGAGCGGCTGGCCTGGGTCAACCGCCATCGCCGCACGCCGATCCGTCTGCGCGAACTGGCGGCCGCCGACTGTGGGGGCGGCGCTGGCTACTGCCCGAGCGAATTCGGCCTGGGCGCTGCGCTGACCGCCGATGGCGCGTTATACCCATGCGCATCGCTGGTCGGTCGTCCGGAGTATGATTGCGGCACAGCGTCGGCGCCGGATTACGCTCGCCTGCACCTCGGCCTGCCTGCCGACACTTCGGCCTGCGGCAGTTGCGCGGCCACCGGCTGTCGCGGCCGTTGCCCCTCACTCGCACTACTCTCGCCACGCGCCGGCAAGCTCGATTGTTTGATGCGCCTGGCCGTCAGCCGTCAATCGAAATGTACCGCATCAACGACGGGCACGATTGGCACAACGGGTCGGCGCGTCATCCCCATCGAGAACCGGCCCGCCCACACGTCCTGAATGGCGGCGCACGGGAACAATGTCACCCGAACACAAAGGAAAACGGAGCATGCTGTTGAATACCTATTTCGATGCCATCGAACTGCACCGCAACGATAAATTTGTCGCGCTGCGCTTCCGCACGCCGCACCGCGTGATTTCGACAGGCCTGGACAATGGCGGCATTATGGACGATCTCGATCTCGTCTATAACCACCAATCCTGCGAGCCGGCCGGGCCGTTGTCCCGCCATCCCTCGCGCGCCGTGCTCGACCGGCCCGATCTATATGCCGCCGCACTGCTCGAACGCAATGGCCTGGGCGGCCTGCGCGCCGCACAACTGGGTACCGCCGCCAACATGAGCAACCTTGCCGTTGTGTTGGAAACCTATCGCGACATCGCCGTGCTGGCAGTGGCGACCGGCGGCGTCGAGGGCAACGCTGCACGCGCTGGTGATCCGGCGTCCGGCTACGAATTTGACGGACGTTACGAGCCGATTACGCGCGAGCAGCCGCCCGCGCATGGGACCATCAACGTCATGATCGTGCTCAACCAGCCAATGCTCGATGGCGCCCTGGTGCGTGCCGTGATGACGGCGACGGAAGCCAAGACGGCGGCTTTGCAGGAGCTGTCGGTGCCTTCGCGCTATTCGCCCAGCCTGGCGACCGGCACTGGCACCGACCAGATTGCCGTCTGCGTTCCGCGCAAGGGATGTGCTCGCCCGCTGCGCGGCGCCGGACACCACACGAGCGCCGGCGAGCTGATCGGCAAGGCCGTCCGCCAAGCAATCAAGGAAACGCTAATCTTCCAGAACGGAATGCATCCAGCCGAGCGCTGCTCCTGCGCGCGGCTGATGGAGCGTTTCGGCTTCTCCGGCGAGGCGCTGATCGAGGCGACGTTGCCGCTGCTTTCCGAGGACGCCCGCGCCAGCCTGCGCCTGGCGCCGCAACTGCTCGACCGCGATCCGCCGGTGGCGCTCGCGGTGGCTGCGCTGGTGCATATCTACGACCAGATCGGTTGGGGTATAGCGCCCGCGCCCTGCCAGCGCGAGGCAGTGATCCGCCAGGGCGCGCAGATCGCCGTTGCCGCTTCGGGCCGGCCGGATCGCTGGCATCATTTCCACGACGCACTGGCCGAGCGTTGTGATGCTTCCGGACGCGACGACCCGGCATTTGTCGCGCCCTTGGCGCTGGGCCTCGGTTATGCGGAGAAATGGGATCGCCAGCAAGCCATGCTGGCGGAAGTCGATGCGCAGATCAGCGCCTTGTCGGCAGATCGCGCCGCCTCATGAGCACCATCGACCCACATTCCCACGAGACAATGATTCGGATCGAGCGGATCTGCAAACGCTACGGCACACAATTAGCGCTCGACAACGTCGACCTGACCATTGGCGCTGGCGAAACATTCGGCCTGCTCGGCCCGAACGGCGCCGGGAAAAGCACGCTGATCGGGTTGCTGGCGACGCTCAAGCGACCCGATTCCGGGCGCATTTCCATCGGTGGCCACGATGTTCTGCGCGAACGCGATCGCGTCCGCCAGCAGATCGGCTTGGTATTCCAGGAAAACAATCTCGACCGGGAATTGACCGCACGGCAGAACCTCGATTTTCAGGCGCGCCTGCACCGTCTGGATAATCCGTCCGCGGCCGTTGCCGCCATGCTCCGGCGTCTGGAGCTGGAAGCGCATGCCGACCGGCCGGCGGAAGAGTTTTCCGGCGGCATGCGGCGACGCCTGATCATCGGCCGCGCTCTGCTTTCTGCCCCCCGTGTCCTGCTGCTTGACGAGCCAACGACCGGCCTTGATCCCGCCATCCGCCACGCGCTGTGGTCGCTCATCCACGAAGCGAGCGAAAGCGGATGCACGATTATTCTGACCACGCATTATGTCGAGGAGGCGGAAACGCTGTGCGACCGCGTCGCCCTCATGCAGCGCGGACGCATCGTCGATTGCGGCGCGCCCGCCGCGCTGTGCGAGCGTCATGCCAAGCACAAGCTTGAGGATGTCGTACTGGCGCTGAACGCGGGAGGTTAACGATGTCATCGCGTTCATTCCTGAGCGGCGCGATGGTGATTTTTCTGCGCGAGATGCAGATCTTCCGGCTGCGGATTGTGCGCCCGACCTATGCGCTCTCCTCACTGATTACCCCCTTGATGTATCTGCTTGTGTTCGGCCTCGGGCTGGGCCGGCAGGTACGCATTGACGGGGGCGACTATCTGTCGTTCCTCATTCCCGGACTCATCGGCATGACGGCGATGAGCAACGCCTTTTCCTGGGTCGCCGGCGCCATTAATTTCTCCCGCTTCTATTACCGAACCTGGGCGCTGGTGATTCTGGCGCCGGTCAGCCCGTTCGCCATCTGCGCCGGCAACATCGCTGCCGGCCTCGCCCGCGCGCTCATTGCGACGTCGCTGATCGCTCTCACCGGGTTAGTGGCTGGCTGGCGCCCCATACTGACGCCGGTTTTTCCGCTGGCGCTGCTCGTCGAAATGGTGTGTTTTGCTGCATTGGGCGTCCTGGTCGGCGTTAAGACAAAGACGTCCGAGGAGCACATGGCTTACGCCAACTTCCTGATCACGCCGATGGGATTTTTCTGTGGCACGTTTTTTCCGCTCGATAACCTGCCGATCTGGCTGGCGTACCCCTTGCGTGCGTTACCACTGACGCAGGCGACGATCACGCTGCGTTCGCCTGGTTTTACCGCTGAAGCCTGCCTGGCGCTGGGCGCGCTGGCGCTGATCACCGGCGTCGTGCTTTTCCTTGCCGTCCGCGCAGTGGCTGACTACGCCGAATAACGCCCGCGGCAAGCGCAATTCATGCCATGTCGCCCTTGAGCGGATAGCTCCGGATGGCATCGATAAAGGCTTGCACGGACTGTGAAAGATAACGGCTTTTGTTCCAGACCAATCCCGCTTCGAGATACAGCGGTTTGGCCAGGCGACATGCCTTGATTTTCGGTTTATCTTGCGCCAGGTGTTCGAGTAGGAAACCGATACCGACACCACGCTCGATCAAGCTGATGATCGTCGCGATTTGGTTCGATGAAAACACGATATTTGGCGTCATCTGATGCCGCGCGCATTCCTGGAGAACCAGCCGACGCGACAGAAAATTCTCCTTGAACAGAATGAATGGCTCATCTTTCAGCTTCGGGAAAGCGATGCGGTCGCGCTCGCTCAAGGGATTGTCCGGCGACATGCAGACATGGATTTCGCTACGCAGGATCGGTGACACCGCCAGTTCGGGCGGTGTTTCCGGGACAAACATTAGAGCGACATCCAGCTCGCCCTGTTCGAGCAGCGATTCGATCGTCAAAGCGCCTTCTTCGACGACGATGAGCTCCAGCGCCGGGTGGTCCGCGCGGAACTTGCTGAGCACATAGGGGAAAACGACCGCGCCCAGCATCGGCGTAATGCCAACCCGGATGACGCCGCGTCGCAGATCGGCAAAATCCTCCATTTCCTTGATGGCGCTGTCAACGCGATTGAGAATATCCTCCACCCGGCGTAGGAACACTGCGCCGGCAGGCGTCAATGAAATTCGCTTGTGATAGCGCTCGAACAACTGGACGCCCAATTCTTCTTCCAGATTGCGGATAGCGACGGAAATCGCCGGCTGCGCAATATGGCACTGCTCCGCCGCCCGCGTCACGCTACCCAGCCGGCTGACCGCCAGGAAATACCTAAGTTGCCTGAGTTCCATCGCCAAGATTTGAATATTAATAAATTATCAAAACATCAAAAAGTAATATTTTATTTGTATTCACTAAGAACGTACACTACGTTTGCGCATACGATATGTCGAAACCATCGTTTTTTCAAAGGAAAAGGAAATCAAACATGAACGCCCACGTAAAAAGCAATGTTTTTGAGGAACTCAGATACGCCTACCATGCGCTTGACTACGCGCGCTACGACGCCTGGGATATCTTCCTGGAACCGTTCCACGCAAAACACGAAGCGGTGATGCACAACGCCATCGAAATTCTGCTTGCCGAATATCCTACATATGCCAGCCAGGCTCAGGAAATTCTCGCCCGGGCGAAGATACGCACATCGCATTAATGTGTAATGTGCAAGTCAGGGCAGGCTTGATTTCATGAAACATAAAGCAAATAAGCCCGGCTTCTGTAAATCTGTATCGATACTGAAGGTCTGTAATAGATGCTATTTTTTTAATACGTGATATTTCTGCCGTATTGAACGTAAGTATCAAATGCCCGTTATACGCTGACACGAGCTGGCCGGATGGCTGATATTCATAGACTTAACCTGATTTAGCACCTTTGATGCCGTAAAGATTTTTATGCGCTTGCCTTTACGGTTTCGCGCATGCCGGTTGCTAGCGAATCCTCGATATCACCTTCCGCATCAAGCAGCAGTGCTTCCAGTTTTTCCTTGTCATCGCCGGGGTTTTCCCAAAGACCGCGCGAAATCGCTTCCAGCAGGCGCTCGGCAATATTTTGCAAGGCGTAAGGGTTGTGTTCCTTGAAAAAGCGTTGCATTTCCGGATCGAAGGCGTAAGTTTTCGCCATCTCTTTGTACTGCCAGTCTTCCAGAATGCCGGACGAAGCATCCCAGTGATAGCAGATATCGATCAGAAATGACATATCGCCGGCACCTTTATAACCGTGGCGCTTCATTCCCTCGATCCATTTTGGATTGAGTACGCGTGTGCGGAAAATGAAACGCCCTTCCTCATCCGTAGAGCGGATGCGCGGTTTGCGCGGGTCGGACGAATCGCCCGAATAGCTGGGGACGTATTTCCCGCTTGCGGCCTTGACTGCCGCGTTCATACCACCGTGGTAGTTGTTGAAATCGACGCAACTGAAAATATCGTACTCGCGCGTCGACTCGTTTTTCACCGTCAGATCGAGCTTGCCCATACGCTTGCGGAAATCATCCTGTCGCGCTTCGCCATAGACGCCTTCGCCATAGGCATAGCCGCCCCAGGCGATATAAATCTCGCCCAGGTCAGCCGTCTTTTCCCACTGCCCGCTGAAGAGGAGATCGGCCACGCCGGCGCCATACGTACCCGGCTTGTCGGAATAGACGCGGAAGGCGGCGCGTCTCTCGGCTTCTTCCGGGGACAGGCCGGCCTTGATCAGTTCCTCGCGTTCGACGGTGACGTTGTGCGCCAGCGGATTGACTTCCGGCGGCTCCTTGAGCGCAGCGATCATGCGCGCCGCGCTGTCGATGGTCTCCATCAGATTGGGGAAAGCGTCGCGGAAGAAACCCGATGTGCGCACGGTTACGTCGATGCGCGGGTATTTGCGCGCTTCCAGCGGGATGACTTCAACGCCGTCGACGCGGCCGCTATGCCGGTTCCAGACCGGACGCACGCCCATCATGTAGAGAATCTGCGCCATGTCGTCGCCGCGCGTGCTCATTGTCGGCACCCCCCAGAGCACCATACCGACTTGACGCGGAACTTTGCCTTCATCCTGCATGTAGCGCTCGACGAGCGCATCGGCCTGGCGCACGCCCACTTCCCAAGCCTCTGGGGTGGGAATCTTGAATGGATCGACGGAAAAGAAGTTGCGCCCGGTCGGCAGAATGTCGATGCGCCCGCGCGTCGGGCTGCCGGAACCGCCCGGTGGCACGAAACCGCCATCCAGGCCGTGCAGCGCGTATTTGATTTCATCGGTGATCTGCTGCAACTTCGGGCGGATGCCATCGCGCACGAAATACAGCACATCGGCAACCCGCTGCGAGCCGTTGAAACGCGCCTGCGTTTCATGGCGGATGGCTTCGTCCGACCATCCCGACTCGTCGAGCGCATCGTAGACGGCGCGCACATCGACGAGAATCTGGCTGAGCACCTGGCCCTTGGTCTTGCCGAGCGCCGGCACCAACTCGCCGGGATGGTCGCGCAGATCTTCGCCATCAAAGCCGCGCGCGGCGGCGACCGCATCCCAGAGCGAGGCGACGTCGCCGTTGGGCAGGCGTGTCAAATGAACCATCGTCTCGTTGAAGCGTTCTGGCGGCGGCACCTGCCCAAAGGTATGCAGGCCGTCGTTGATTGAGGTGACGTCAACGGTTTCCAGATAGCCGTGCAGCTTGCCGAAAAAGTCGAATGGATTTTCTTCCGCGGCTTCGCGCGTCATGCCGATATCGGCGTCCAGATGCGCCTCCGCTGCCAGCGCCCAGACTTTCTCAAGAATCAGCGTGATTTTGGTCGGATCCTCATGCTTGGCGTAATAAGCCGCCTCCAGCAGATCCTCAATCTTCTCGAACTCCTCGGTCTTTCCGGCATTCGTCTGCGGCGGAATCATGTGATCGAGAATCACGCAGTACGAACGGCGCTTGGCCTGCGTGCCTTCTCCGGGGTTATTGATGATGTAGGGGTAGAGGTGGGGAATGTCGCTGATCGCCGCATCCGGGTAGCAGTCGCGCGAAAGCCCTGTGCTTTTGCCCGGCATCCATTCCAGCGTTCCGTGCGTGCCGACGTGGATGACGGCATGCGCGCCGAATTCTTCGCGCAGCCAGCGGTAATAGCCCAGGTAATGGTGCGTTGCGGGCAGATAGGGGTCGTGAATGGTTTGTCCGTCAGGTTGCAGAACCGGTTGATCCGCTTCTTCCATGCGTGCGCGTGGCGGCTGCACACCGAGGAAGACATTGCCGATGACCATGCCGCCAACGAGCAGCTTGCCGTCGTGATAGAAGGTGACGCCGGGCGCTGGTCCCCATTTTTCATCCATTTCTCGCTGCATTTTCTCGCTGCGCTCGGCATGCCAGCGCAGTGCGGTCGGCGTATCGATCGTGCCAACCGCGCGTTCGGCCATCTGCGCCGGCTGCAGGTAGCGCCGGTCGCTGGTTAAACGGTCGATCATCTCGAAAGCGATCGCCTCGCCGTTCTCGAAGCGGCGGTCAATACGATATCCCTGCGCCGCCATGCTTTCCAGAAGAGCGTTTACGCTCTCGAACGAATCCAGCCCGGACGCGCAGCCCAAACGGTCATTGCGCGGCGGGTATTGGTGGAAAATGATGGCTACCTTGCGTTCGGATGGCGGTGTACGGCGGAGCTTCGCCCAGTTCATCGCCCAGCGCACGACATGGCGGCAGCGGTCGGGCACTGGTTTCCGAACCAGCAGGCGGGCGCCAGTTGCCGGATCGACACCAATATCGTCGCGCGTTGCCACGACAGTGCCGATGATCGCGCCGTCGAACTCGGGCTGCGCAATGTTGACCGAGACATCCATCGGCGATACGGCCTGCGTGGTTTCTTCCCATTGCGCGCGCGGGTTGTAGGTCAGGATCAGTTGCAAGGTCGGCACGTCGAGTTCCGGCAGCACCTGATCCGAGCCGGGGGTGGCCTGCGTCAGCGAAAAACTCATCGGCGAGAACAAGGCTTCGATCAGCGTCACGCCGTCGCGCTTGAAAAAATGCTCCGTCACTTCTGCGACGCTCATATTGCCGACCTCGGCATCGCGGAAGCGGCTGTGGAAGACGGCCAGCGGTATGCCGCCCTGTGCCTCAATTTCCGCAATCAGCGCGTCGTAAGTCGCCAGGTCGCCGTTCTGCCAGGCGTAATTGCCGAACCACATGCCGATCACTGGCGCATCCTCACCAACGCGCGCACGCGCCCAGTCGAGGTAAGCGTCGCGCTCGAGCAGGCCACCGCGCCAGTCGGGGTGGTAGAGGCCCTCGCGCGGCAGCTTTTCCGGCGCGGGCGGCTCCGGCAGATCGCAGCCCAGTTCGCGCGCCAGCGTCAGCAGCATGCCGCGCAGATTGTTAAGTCCGCCTTCGCGGAGGTAGGCGTGGCGACGCTTGTAGGCCTCCGATCCAAAATCGGATCCGATTTCCCGCGCCAGTTCGACATCCTCCGATGACATACCGCCGGCCTGAACATGTATGAGTTTGCCGGCCGCTGCTTCAGCCAGGGCGTCGATGCCTGGAATCGAACGCGCACCGCCGTGCGGCAAGAGAACCAATGCCGACGACGAGCGAATCGTTTCGGCCATTGCCGCGATGCGCTTTGAATCGAAGAGATCGTCTTTGCCTGCGGCGGCGACGCGCAGACAGGCCGTTTCCTCCGGCGAGAATGCCGCGACAGCTCGGCCAAGGAGGGGCAGGTGCGTCGCAGTGGCATCAATAACGACGATCGTATGTTGTGCTGGGTTCATCTTCGCTTCCTTTTCAAGAATGCTTCGGCATCGCATCCGCTATGTTGAAACTTCGTTCAGACGCTTGTCTGTGCACCTGATCGTTCGCCGTTATGATGACTTGACGGTGAAGGTATAAGTCCATTCCTTGACGGCGCTTCGGGTAATGACGTCGACAGCCGTGCCCTGATGTTCACCGACGTGTGTATCGCCCATCGCCTCTTCAAGATCGCCCTCGACATCGAGTACTGCGTCGCGCAGTTCCTGAAGGCGATTTTCATCGGCCGCCCAGAGGCCACGTGCCTGGGCTTCCAGCAGGCGGCGGACGATTTCCTCGAAAGCATGCGGGCTGGTTTCGCGCAGCCAGTTGCGCATTACCGGGTCGGAAATAAGGCGGTCATGTACAGCGTCAAACTGCGAGTCGGTAATCGCATGCGTTGTCGCTGACCAGCCGAACAGCACATTGACACGGTTGGAAATACCGCTGGCGCCGGTATAGCCCTGTGCCTGGACCGTCGCCAGCCACTCCGGGTTGAGCACCGTCGTAGCAAGGCTTTGGGACAGTTCCTCGGCGAGTGTGCGTACCTCGCCCGCGTGCGTGGTTTGCGTATCGCCCCAGTAAAGACGCATTGAGCCGCCGCCGAGACCACGGCGCGCGGCGGCATTGCCACCCTGTACGGCAAGATAACAACTGCTCGACAGAAGATCTGCCTCCGGCCATGAGGCGCGTTGATAGGACAGGTCGGTCTTACGCAGCAGATGTGCGTATTGCGCCATCTGCTGCGCGGCGGGTAATGCGGCTGGCCGTCCATCCGCACCGAAAGCGGTGCCCGATGTGTTGATCAGCACTTCGGCCAGATCGCCATCATCCTCCCAGGCCGAGGCGTCGAGCGCGACACCGATGCCGCCGCCATAGCCGCCATCGGCGTTAGCAAAACAACGGTAGGTTGCCAGGCGACGTAACGCCGCCTCATCGCTGTCCTGCATCTGCGTGCGCAATTCTGCCAGGCGCGCGTCGACATGGGCACGGACGAAGTTGCGATCAGGCGGCTCGTCGCGTTCGGTGACTGCCAAAACGGCGCGGTCGAAGAGCGCATAGATTTCCGGCAACAGGTCGCGGACGACGCTGCTCATCTGGACCACGACATCGATGCGTGGGCGGAGCAAGGTTCGTCCGTCAGATGCAATCATCGTTAATTCATCGAGCGGCAGTACCGTTACGCCCGTCACTTTGCCGTTGGCTTGCCGCTCTGGCGCACAGCCGAGCAACCAGAGAATCTGCGCGGTGAGTTCGCCGTCAGCCTGGAAGGCGTCGGTCGACCAGAGCGTGATCGCAATCGTTTCCGGAAATCGCCCTTCATCGGCGAGGTAGGCATTGAGCAGTTTTTCGCCCATGCGCGCGCCGACCGTCTGCGCCGCCGGCGTCGGTACGCAGGCCGTGTCGGTGCCGTAGAAATTGCGTCCAGTCGGCAGCACGTCGGTTTTGCCGCGCGATAAGTGGCCGCTCGGGCCGGGCGCAATGAAACGGCCATCCAGTGCCCTCAGCACGGCATCAAGTTCGCCGCTGCAACCCGCCAGATCTTTGCGTAACCCGGCTTCACCCGTTTCGTCCAGGCCGCCGCCGCGTGCTTCGTCGATATAGCGCAGTGTGTCTTCTTCGCCGGGCGCACGGCCGAGTACGTGTAATCCGGTGCTGAGCATGCGTCGCCGCAAGGCGTCGAGACGGCGCGGTAAGAGTTCGATGGCCAGCTCCAGGGCTTCATCGTTCTCGACGGTTTGACCCATGCCGGTCAGTTCGCTGCGCAGCGTTTCACGTAAAGCGTTACGTCGGGCACCCGCTGTTGCCGAACGATACTGGCGCAGCAGTTCTTCCAGCGTGTCCCAGCGACTACCGAGCGTATCGGCGCGCGCAACGGGTGCGCTCAGGTGGTCGACGATGACGGCGCGGCCGCGACGCTTGGCCATCATTCCTTCGCCAGTGACCGACATCAGGTAGGGATAAATGACCGGCAGATTGCCGAGCGAAATGTTTGGGAAGCAGGTTTCCGAGAGTCCGGTGCGCTTGCCCGGAAGAAATTCCAGCGGCCCTTCGGTGCCCATCATGATAAGCGCATCGACATGCCGTTGCAGCCACCAGAATGTCGCCAACCATTGGTGCGAAGGCGCAATGGCTGGATCGTGCAGGATACGGCAGACTTCGCCATCACAGCGCGGTCCCCAGCAGCCGCGCTTTGGATCGGTCATGACGAAAACGTTGCCGAATGAAAGGCCGGTGACGATCAGTGTCGGTTCCGGACCGTCCGGGTGATGCACCATCGATTTTCCCGGGAAGACGCCCCAGGCTTCATCAACGGCGCGGCGTATTGCCTCCGGTTGGCGATCAAAGTCGGCGCGGAAGGTGGCTTCGTCGATTTCAGCGAGAACGCCGCCCTTGGCGACGATTTCCTCAACCGAGGTCCAGCGGAATTCGGAGATCGCCTTGTGCGTCAGAATCAGGTCGAGAAGGGCGCGGCCATCGGCCGGAATGTCGCTGACCTGGTATCCCGCCGTATGCAGGCGATGCAGAAGGTCGACGACGCTTTGCAGGGCATCGAGCGCTGCGGCGTTGCCGATCGTCGCCTCAATGCTCTTGCACGGCGGGTTGTGCAGCATGATCGCTATACGCTTGTCGGCATTGGCTTTATGCCGCAGTTCGACCCAGGCGCGAGTGCGGCCGGTAAGTCTGGTCAACTGATCGTCGAGCAGCTGGACGATGCGCCGTTCGTCTTCTGTACCTTCGTCAACGCGTGGTGAACAGGCAATGACCGTTGGGTCGATGCAGCCGAGCATTTCCGGCCGCGACAGGCTGAAGGAGAGCATCATGGGACTCAGTCCCTGCGCGTTGTTACGCCATTCCGCCGCTGAGCTGGACCAGTGGCGCACCAACTGGAAAACCGGCACGTCGTGTCCTGCGAAAGGACCGCCGGGGGTTTGTGCCTCGCGCCGGAAAACTACGGCGAGATTCCAGATCGCAGCCAGTCGTTCACCGCAGCCATCGAGAAAGCGCCGCAGGGGGTTGTCCGGCGCACCAAGCGGTGCAACGCCTTCCCAGTCAGAAAACATCGGCATTGGCGCAAACCCGGCCGATTCGAGATGTTGAATGCAGGCGTCGACAATCTCCGTCTCTCCACCAAGCCAGGCGTTGCGGTCAAAAAGTATCGCTACGATAGGCGGTTCCCGATCGTCTACCGCAGTGATGCGTCCATTCATCCAGGCCAGGTAGCTTGCCACCTCATGCCACAGCTGCGGCGATTCGACATGGTAGATGCCCGATAGTATCGGTTGTCCAGGTGCTGCCGGCGCTTCGGCCAGCACGCCGGCGCGGTGCAGCAGATAACGTGCAGCGTTGGCGAGGTCATTCACCGTTCCCGCCTTGCAATAGGCGGCGATGCGCTGTTGTGCATCGCGGTCGATTTCACCCGCCCAGTCGGCTTCCGTTTCAAGCCCTGCCGGCAGGGCATAACGTATGCTTCGCGCCGTTTCCAGCAACTGAGGGAAGGTGCTGAAATGGCGGGTGATGTCGAAATAGATGGCATCGGCAGTGGGCATTTCCTTTTCTATGAACGATTCCCAGTCGATAGACTGCATCTGGTTGAGCACCTTCAGCTGTATGCCTTCACTGGCAAGGACCTCTGCCGCACGGGCCCATATCCGGCCGAGTACAGTATGGGTAAACAGAAAAATGACTTTTCGCATCATGGTTGTCCGCGACGGGCAGAAGTGCCGGTTGCACGATGGGTGCGCCATGGACATGCGTCGGCGTATTCTCGTGACAATCCCGAATGGAGATAAGGCGCTTGTTTCATATCAAAACGTGTATTTCATGCCGGCCACGAAATTTCGGCCGGGTTGTGTATACCAGATGGCTGGGTCGGCATTGTAGGTTCTGTCGGTGTAGTGTTTGTCGAAGAGATTGTTGAGCTTCGCATAGAGCGTAAGCCCCTTGTAAGCTTCGTAATTTACCGCCAAATCAGCGATCCACACAGATGTGGCACGACTTCCCTTGTAGGGATCGGCGCGCCGGTATTTCCGGCCTTCCAGACCACGGACGAAAAGATTGGCCGAAAACTTGTCATTTTCGTAACCCAATCTCATGTTCCAGGCGTGAACCGGAACCGAGCCGTCGCGGTTGATGTTTTGCCCGCGTTGGGCGTTGATATGTGTATAGACATAACCGACGGTTGCAGAAAAGTTTTTCAGGAACTGGGCATTCAGCATGGCGTTCAGCCCCAAGGCCTTCTCGTTTCCGACGTTGCGATAAGTACCGCCGACATAGGTTGAGCCATCATTAACGAAGGCAATGACGTCCTCGGATCTGCGCGTATAGACGTTGAACGTCCCGTTCATCGTCGAGCTGAACTGGTGCTTGACGCCGATTTCTGCGGTGCGGCCGGATTCGGGTTTCAGGTTCGGGTTGCCGTAGCCCGTAAAGACGTACGACTGGTTCGGTGCGACGAAATACTCCTTGATGGTCGCATAGTAATTGGTACGCGCGTTGCTCACGTAGTTGATGCTCAGCGCTGGCGAGGTATGGCTTCCGGCCGTCGAGTGGTGGTCGAAGCGGATGCCGGGCGTCAGCGTCCAGTCCTTAGCGAAGGACCATTCGTCCTGGACGAAGACGGCCTTGGACGTCATCGATTTTCCGGAATACGAGCTATACATGCTGCCGTAATCCTTCACTTTGTCGGTGTAGTAGTCGAAGCCGCCCGTGATCAGGTGCTGTCCGATCCGATAGGTGATCTGGTCGCTGACGCCATCCGTCTCCAGATCCATCAGCCATTGGGAACCGGGGATGTTCCAGCTGTCTTTGAGATAGTTGGTATTGCGGTAGATCAAAAAGCGGTTGCTCAGATTGTCGGTAATCTTTTGCAGATAATTCAGGGCCAGACGGCTATTGTCCTTTTTGCCGTAGGCCTGCCTAAAATCACGCTTGCTGACGTTGCTGGGGCGCATGTAGTCGGATAGGTAACGAGTGTGCTGCAATTCGATGAATGACGTTCCGTCGTCAAAGCGTTTACCGAGTTTGACCCCCCAGGTCTTGTCATCAATGCTCTCCGGCATCGTGAACCCCGATCCGTCCTTAAAATCACCGGAATTGCGCTTCTGTGCGGAAATGCCCCAGTAAAAGCCGGCTGCGTTGCTGCCAAAGTGGCTGAGATTGTACTTGCCCAGGTGATAACTGCCTGTCGCGTATCCGAGGGAAGTGGCGGTTTCTCCGCCTTCCGGAGCCTTGCGGGTGATGATGTTGACGACGCCGCCTTGCGCGTCGCTGCCGTACAGCGTCGAGGCCGAACCCCGAAGAACCTCGATGCGCTCGATCTGGTTCATGTCCACCAGCTCGGCGGCGGAAAATCGCTGCAGAGAGCTTCCGTTGACGTTGGCGCGCATGCCGTCGATCAGCACAACGATCCGGTCCGAACCATTAATCATGATCGTGTTGGATGTATAGGTGCCGCCATTGGAACCGTAATTCTGAACCGTTAGCCCGGGCATATCCTTGAGCGCCGTGCCGATGTCCGAATAATGCGCCTCCTCAATCTGCTCGCGGGTGATGACACCGATATCGACCGGCGCTTTGAATTCCTCAATCGGATTGCGTGTTGCGGTGACGACCATCGATTTGAGCGTAGCTTCCTGTGCATATGCAGCGTCCGAGAGTGCGCCGGTGGCGCCGAAAAACAATAAGACGGCTAAACGTGCGCCAGTTTGTTTGTGACTGTATCTAAACATTTTGATCCTCTCTTATCTTTTCCCCGATGAATTGAAAACATTGAAAACGCTGGATGGTCACCCATCCAGCGTTTCACGGCTGTATTACCTAAAAATCATAGCGGTAGGCAAGCCTGCCGTTGCGGCCGGGCAGGGGATAACCGCCTTTTTCTTCATAGTATTTATCGGCCAGGTTTTCAATGCTGAGCGAGAGCGAATGATGTTTGTCGAAACGGTAACGCACAAACAGGTCCATGGTTGTGAAGCCGGGGAAGCGGACGACTTCGGCGGTGTTGCCAACCCAGTTGTTGTCGAACCATTGGCCGACGCGGCGCAGGCCGAGGCGGCCGTCCCACGCACCGTAGTTGGCTTCGACGGCGGCGCGCACCGTCGTGCGCGGGACATTGTGGATGTCGGTCCACTTGCCGTTGTTTTCCTCCTGGCGCGAGAAATAGTGCGTGCCGGAAAGAGAGAGACGGATGATTTTGTTAACATCCCAACGCCCTGTCCATTCCAGCCCGTGCATGCGTGCTTCGTTGGCGTTGTAATAGGTCGAGAGGTTGGTGAGCGGCGATCTGTTGATCGTCGTAATCCGATTACTGATCTTGTCGGTCACTTTGGTGTGGAACATCGTCAGATCGGCGTAGAACGTTGGGTTGCTCCATTCGAGACCGATGTCGTAGGTCAGGCTGCTTTCTGGCTTGAGATCCGGGTTGCCGCGCGTAATTTGAATGCTTCTTCCCTGCGTCGAAACGGTATAACCGCTGACGTTCGATGCGCTCGGCGCGACGAAGCCCTTGCCGACCGTTCCGTGCACGCGAAAGCCATGGCCGAGCAGATGCTTGAAGCCGGCGCTGGGACTGGTGTTGCCGAACTCTGCCGTCGATGGCGTGAAGCCGGTCTTGAACGGCGTGTCGAGCGATTTGGTGCGAATCTTGTCGTGCCGCACGCCGACATAAACGGTGCTGTTGTTGTCATTTAGGTACCAGGTGTTCTCGGCATAGATACCAATTGTGCGCTGCTCATGGTCGGCGGAATACGGCCCCTTGCGTTTGCCGTTGGCGGCCCAGCTACGCGATTCGACCTTGGCCTTTTCATGATCGACGCCGAAAACCAGGCTCGCCGATTCGCTCCAGTTCCAGGTGTCCTGTAACTGCGCGCCCGTCCATTGAATGTCGGATTCGAAACTGCGGAATGGCAGGTAAGGGCGGTCAGCCGCCGAACGCGAAGTTTTGTTGTAGAGCGTGTACGCTTCCTGCCCCATGAAGGCGCGCGCCAGCAGGCGGTGATTGCCCATCTTGCCGGTTACGGACAGGTCGGTGCCGTTGCGGTCCATATCCTTGTTGCTCTGATTGTTGGTACCGTAGGCGATGTCGCCGGGCGTGGCGATGTCGCGGCCAATGTAAATGTCGGTTTTCAGATTGGCGCGCCAGTCTTTATTGAGATTCAGGCCGAGTCGCAGCGCGTGATACTGTTGCCCGTAACTGGTGCTCGGGCGCAGCACGCCGCCACCGGCTTTGAAATCGTCGCCACGGTCGAGATAAGACCCGGAATAGTCGAAATCAAAGAATTCGTTGAGCGCGCCGCCAATGGCGCCCTTGAGCTGCTTGGTGTCATAGCTGCCGTAGGCGATCTGGCCAAAACCGTTCAGCGGGCCTTTGCTTTCGCGCGTAATCACGTTGACGACGCCGCCCATCGCCTGTGAGCCGTAGAGTGCGGAAGCAGGCCCCTTGAGCACTTCGATGCGCTCGACCCGGTCCATGTTGATCAGCGACAGGTTGGTGCCCATCGCCGGCCGGCCGTCGATCAGCAACAGCGAATGTTTGTTGATGCCGGAAAACTCGGGGCGAAAACCGCGAATGCCAATGCCGGAGAGGTTGCCGGGATACTGGATGACATCGATGCTGCTGTTTTTCTTGAGCGTATCGGTCAGATCAAGGCTCGGTGTGCTCTCGATCTGCTTTGTACCGATGATTTCGATGCGCTGCGGCGTCTCCTCGATTTTCGCCTCGGCGCGGCGGGCGGTGACGACCATTGTGCCCAGCGCAACGTCTTCTGCCATGACAGTCACTGGAACGGCTAACGTACATAAAACTAATAGCGGCTTGCTGTTTTTCATTTATTGACTTCTCCACTGAGTAAAAAATATGTCGTGAATTGCCAGTCAAGGCTGATTTCCCGACACAAAAGGCGCCGCCGTGGCCTGCCTGGCGGTCATGTCCAGTGAAAGCGCGACAGGCCTTGGCGACATTGATCAAAGAGGTTGCTCGTCCGTAATGAACGGGCAATGCCAAACAGAAGGCGATTTGGCAGATAGTGGCTTTGAGCAGAGAATGCGTTCGAAACCAGCGTCTATCCGCATATCGGAAAAAGCCTTCCCGACGATGGGAGATAGGCGCTTCAGCAAGACAAAGCGTTTATCGATATGTTGTCTTATCGAAAACAAAGGCTTTGCCATTATGCTGCTGCGGATATGGTTATATTTTTTGCTTTCCGCGCGTTTCAGCATTCCCGGCATAGACACGCTCTCTGCCAAATCACTTGCCGCACTGCCTGCATATTGATCGCAAGAGGTGCGGGCAGCGTTTTTTCGGGATGTGGCGTTGGGAATCGGATTCGGAAAGGCGCTCGTGCGCTTGCCGACGCTTGTGTGTCCGTCGATGCCCCGGTTTCTTCGAGGTTTTATCGATCAGGAGGATCGATAAACGCGTTAAGGGCAATCGATAAGGCGGTACTGAAAAGCCGATGTGTCCCTAACAGAGGCTTCATGCACGTGCTTTTCAGTTTAACCCGCCCCGACGCTACGCCGGAACAGATGGCAATTCAAAAGCTTTTAGCGCTTTCCGTCAGAACCTTTCCCCTCACCCCGAGGATTGGCACTGCGCCTGCTTCAGGCCGGTCTTCTGGCTCGCCTTCTTCCTCTACCAACGCCTTCCCATACGCTTTTCTTCGTACAGTGGCTTCTTGTCGGCTTCGTCTGGCTTACAGCAGCGGGGGGCTGCACCGGCTTGTCTGCCCATATCATTCAATCCCTTTACATGTTGAATCGTGATATGGGCACCGGTTTCCCGTTTCACCTTCTCCCTCTCACGGGAGCGAGGCACCTGAATGCAGGCCGAATCATAGGCTGAAATCGCCCTTCATTCAAGAAGGTTGGAGCGGTTTGCCTCAGTATTCCGGCAGGTTGCTAAACGTATACCTGTTCCTGTGTGTTGGCGCGCTCTACCGGGAGACGTGAGACGGTTTAATTTAATTACGCTAGAAAAAAGGGCGATGCCGTACGTAGGGATCGTGGAATGTATGCATACTACAGGCGTCATAGTCTGAAGAAAAGTAGGGCATAGAAAGGATTATGCTAGTATTCCTGCGCTCGTTCCTGATGGGGCGATTCAACAAAGGAATGTCTCTATGAAGAAAACCTTGTACGTTAGCCTGGTGGCCGGAGCCTGTTACACTTTTTCTGCGCTCCCTGCGTTTGCCGAGCCCGCTATTTGTGCCCAGTATTACAAGGAAATGCAGGCCGCGCTGAAGAAGGATGGCAACGATACAGCAGCGGCGATGAAGATCGTCAGGGAACAGGTGGCTGGCGTGCCGGCTGGACGGCAGGCCGAATTTTGCAAATCATCCCTCCAGGGCATGAAGGATGCTGAAGCGCATACTGCCCAAGCGGAGAGTGATGATGACGGCGGTAAAAAAGCGCGTAATAAAAAACGGTAAGCGGGCAGGGGAGACGCCCTACACCGCATACGCTCCGCATAGCCCCAGGAGCTGCATGCGATTCGTATAAATTGCGTTTTCGGGCAGCAGTCTGCTGCGCTATCCAACAATCCAGGTACTGTGGCATGAATGAAAGCCGAACCGGCCGGTTCGGCTTTTTTTGCTTATCTTGGTTGTGTGTGCCGTGCGGCTGGCTTCGTCGATGGGGTGATCTGACGCTTTTCATGAACGCGACGGAAAATGCGCCAATGCCCGCTGATGGGGGATTGGGCTGTGATAGTATTCGCCTCGGCGGGTCCCCCCGCATCGCAGAGTGGTGAACCTGGTCAGGTCCGGAAGGAAGCAGCCACAGCCATGAACTGCGAGTGCCGGGGTCAGGCTCGCCACTTTCTTTTCCGGGAACCGCTTCCGGGTTGTCTCAGGCGCTTTTGTGGTGTTTTTAGGCATTCCGGCGGTTGCCGGTCATATCCCGGTGATATTCATCATTTTTCGCTATGGTCGCTTGCCGTGCGCCGGAATGCGTCCGGATGAATGCGGGTAAAAATGGGTAGAACAATGCTCAACACTGTCAATGACGGAAGAAAAGTCCCGAATGTCGGCTTTATCAGTCTCGGTTGTCCCAAGGCGCTAGTCGATTCGGAGCAGATTCTGACCCGCTTGCGCGCCGAAGGATACGATATCTCCGGATCCTACGAAGGCGCCGATCTGGTGGTGGTGAATACCTGCGGTTTCATCGATGCGGCCGTTGAAGAATCGCTGGATGCGATCGGCGAAGCGCTGTCCGAAAATGGCAAGGTAATCGTGACCGGCTGCCTGGGCGCGCGCGAAGAACTGATCCGTGATCTACATCCCAGCGTACTGGCGATTACCGGGCCGCATGCGGCCGACGAGGTCATGCGGCATATCCGCACGCATTTGCCGCAGCCGCACGACCCGTTTGCCAGTCTGGTGCCGCCGCAGGGCATCCGGCTGACGCCGCAGCACTATGCCTATCTGAAGATTTCCGAAGGCTGCAACCATCAGTGCACCTTTTGCATTATTCCTTCGCTGCGCGGGCCGCTGGTCAGCCGCCCGATCGGCGACGTGCTGCGCGAGGCCGAACGCCTGGCTGCTGCGGGCGTGCGTGAGCTGCTGGTCATCTCGCAGGATACGGGCGCATATGGCGTCGATCTGAAATATCGCACTGGTTTTTTCGGCGGGCGGCCGCTCAAGACGCGCCTGAAAGAGTTATGTATGGCGCTGGCCGAATTCGGCGTCTGGGTGCGCCTGCATTACGTCTATCCGTATCCGGCGATCGATGAGCTGATCCCGCTGATGGCGGAGGGCAAAATCCTGCCGTATCTCGATGTGCCGTTTCAGCACGCCAGCCCGCGTATCCTCAAGGCAATGAAGCGTCCGGCAAGCAGCGAAAACACGCTGGCGCGTATCCGTGCCTGGCGCGCTGTCTGTCCGGATCTGACGATCCGCAGCACTTTCATTACGGGATTCCCCGGCGAGACGGATGCGGAATTTGAGGAACTTTTGGCCTTTCTGGAGGAAGCCCGGCTCGACCGTGTCGGCTGTTTCGCCTATTCGCCGGTTGCCGGGGCGGCGGCCAACGCGTTGCCGGGCGTGCTGCCGGATGCCGTCCGTGAGGAACGTCGCCGCCGTCTGATGGACGTGCAGGCGGATATTTCGGCTGAGCGTTTGGCGGCCAAGATCGGGCAGCACATCCGGGTTATCGTCGACGAGGTTGATGAAGATGGCCTCGTCGCACGTTCTGCGGCAGATGCGCCGGAAATTGACGGGCAGGTGTTCGTCAATGGCTTTTATGATGCTGCACCGGGCGATTTCCTCGACGTGCAGGTGGTCGATGCCGGCGAACACGATCTGTACGCCGAGATACGGGCAGCGCGGTAAACATGGAAAGAAAATGAGGATGCAGCGCCTATGACCGCAACACTGATTGAACGACTGAGCGCCATCGTCGGTGCGGAAAACGTCCTGACCGACGCGGCGGCGATGGCGCCCTATCTTGTCGACTGGCGCGGACGCTATCATGGTGCGGCGCGCTGCATCGTGCGTCCGGGCAATGCTGAGGAGGTCGCCGCTATCGTGCGTGTGTGCCTGGCGGTGGGCGTCCCCATCGTGCCGCAGGGCGGCAATACCAGCCATTGCGGCGCCAGCGTGCCGGATACGAGCGGCACAGCGGTGATCGTCAGCCTCTCGCGCATGAACCGGATTCGGGAGGTTGATGCCGCAAACAACACGATGACGGTCGAAGCGGGTTGCGTGCTGCAAACGATTCAGGCGGCGGCGCGGGCGGCTGGACGCCTGTTTCCGCTATCGCTTGCCGCCGAAGGCAGTTGCCAGATTGGCGGCAATCTGTCGACCAATGCCGGCGGCGTGCAGGTGCTGCGTTACGGCAATGCGCGCGAACTGGCGCTCGGGTTGGAAGTCGTGCTGCCTTCCGGCGAAATCTGGCATGGTCTGCGCGGCCTGCGCAAGGACAATACGGGTTACGACCTCAAGCAGTTGTTCATCGGCGCGGAAGGCACGCTGGGCATTATTACCGCCGCCGTCATCAAACTGTTCCCGCTGCCGGGCGCCGTGGCAACCGCCTGGCTGTCCATCGACTCACCGGCTGCTGCCGTGCGTCTGCTTGGCGAATTGCAGGCGCGTTTCGGCGCGGCGCTAACCGCGTGCGAGCTGATTTCTGACATTTCGCTCGGCCTGGTGCTCAAGCATATTCCGGGCGCGCAGCCGCCTCTGGCGGCTAGTCCGGATGATCCGCACGCTTCGCGTACGCCCTGGCACCTGCTCATTGAACTGTCGGGTACGGGCGAAGAGGCCGATCTGCGCGTGGCATGCGAGGCGTTTCTGGCCGCAGCGCTGGAAAAGGGCTGGATCGACGACGCCGTACTGGCGCAAAGCGGCGAACAGGCGGCGCGATTGTGGGACCTGCGCGAACGGCTCAGCGAGGCGCAGAAGATCGAAGGATTCAGCATCAAGCACGATGTTTCCGTGCCCGTATCGCGGATCGGCGAATTCGTCGAGCGTGCCGGCGCCGCCCTGCAAGCCGCGTATCCGGGCATCCGCATCGTTGCTTTCGGCCATGTTGGCGACGGCAACCTGCATTACAACCAGTCCAAGCCGGAAGCGGCTGAGAACGCCGAATTTATGGCCGCCCAGCCGGATGTTAACCGCATCGTGCACGATATCGTCGATGCGCTGGGCGGCAGTATCAGCGCCGAACATGGCATCGGCCAGCTTAAACGCGGCGAGCTGGCGCATTACAAGAGCGCGGTGGAAATGGAGATGATGCGGGCGATCAAGCGGACGTTCGATCCGCTCGGCTTGATGAATCCGGGCAAGGTTCTGTGAGCGCCGCAAGTTGGCTGGCGTGCGGGTTTTGCCGGTAAAAGCGGGCAAAAGCGCCGTATAGCGCCGGATATTCTGCGTACAGAATTTCCGGCGTTTCAAAGAAGGTTTCGCTCATGACGGCGAAAAATTCCCCCGGATGTTCTGCGGCGTATGGGTCGAACAGCGTTTCTTCGCCGCGTGCCTCGGCTTCGTCGGCCAATGCACAAAAATCCTCGTAAGCGGCGGTCAGGATTTGACGCCATTCTCGGCGCACGATATTTGGTGCGGCTGGTTTGTTCGATGGGTCAAGGAGTTTCGATGCACTGGACGGCAACGGCGGAATCCCGTCGATCACGCCGTCGAGCATATCCAGCTTGTGTACAAACTCATGGATGATGACGTTGTAGCCGTCGCCGGCCATCTGCACGTCGCGCCATGAAACCAGCAGCGGCCCGTCTGCCCACGCTTCGCCCGATGCGACTTCATCGTATTCATGGACGATGCCGGATTCATCCTCAACGACGCGCGGAATGACGAATTCGTCAGGGTAAACGATGATGCCGACCCAGCCGCGGTAATAGTCAAGTCCCAGGTTGAGGATCGGCAGACACCCCTGCGCGGCGATCGAAACGCACATAGCGTCAGTCAGCGCCAGTCCGCCCGCACCGGAGAACGTTTTTTCAGCAAGAAACGCTTCGGTCAATATTCGCAGGCGCTGTTTTTCCTCGTGGTCAAGCCGTCTCAGGAAAGGGAGTTCGGCGATGCTTTCCTGCCATAGCGCGTCCGGCAACGGCGCGGGGGTGCGGCGCCTGAGCCAGCCAAAGACTTTGCTAAGAAGCATCATGCGCAAGCAGCGGCGTACTGGGGCGGCATGTCGGAGCTACGTCCTGCATAAATCATCCGGTGCGCGCAGATTTTTATGGAAAGGCGCGCCGCCTTTTTCGATGGCTGGGTCGATGGCTGGGCGGCGCGTACCGATCATGCGTCAGACGCAGGCGGTGATGCCGCCGTCGACGTAGATGATCTGCCCATTAACGAAGTTGGAAGCATCAGAGGCCAGGAAGATGGCGGCGCCATGCAGTTCCTCAAGCTGGCCCCAGCGGTTGGCGGGCGTGCGTTTGCACAGCCAGGCGGAGAATTCTTCGTTTTCAACCAGCGCCTTGTTCATTTCCGTCACGAAGTAACCGGGCGCCAGCCCGTTGGCCTGGATGCCGTATTTTGCCCAGTCGGCGCACATGCCTTTGGTCAGATTGGCGACGCCGCCCTTGGCGGCCGTGTAGGGGGCGATGGTCGGACGGCCGAGCTGGCTTTGCACCGAGCAGATATTGATGATCTTGCCGCTGCCGCGTGCGATCATATGCCGGGCGACAGCCTGCGAAACGTAAAAAATGCTGGAAAGGTTCGTGTCGAGAATCGCCTGCCAGTCACCGGCAGGGAAGTCTTCCAGCGGCGCACGGCGCTGAATGCCGGCGTTGTTGACGAGGATGTCGATGGGGCCGATATCCTCTTCGATGCGCGCGATGCCGGCGGCGACGGCGGCTGGATCGGTCACATCGAAGGCAACGCCGTCGGCGGTAAAGCCGTCGGCGATCATTTTTTCGGCAGCGTTGCGCACGCGGGTTTCGTCGCGGCCGTTGAGGACGATGGAGGCGCCGGCGCCAGCCAGTGCGTAGGCGAGCGACAGGCCGATGCCCTGTGTCGAACCGGTGATCAGGGCGCGCCGTTGGCGCAGGTCGAACAGTGTGTGGGTGGTTTGGGTCATGATGATGGTGGCGTGTGTGAATGGATGGTGGATGCCGGGGCGTATTTCAGCGCACGGGCAGGGTTTGGATGAAAGAATCGTCTCGTAAGATGATGTGTGCGTTTCTTGCGCGAACCTTGTATGAGTCTTGTATGAATCGAGAAATTTGGGAAAATCCGGGAAATCTGAAAAATCCGAGAAATCCGGCGGATCTGCATGGAAGCGCACAAAACCGGGCGATCGCTTACCCGGATGGATTCTACCGCCCGGAAGAATGCGCTTTCAACCCGCGGGAGCAGCTTGCCGGATTGGATGAAATCGAGAAATGACGAATGATGGTTGAACAAGATGTCCCCGATCGAACCTGATTTTTCCCATGAACAGGATGCCGCTTCAGCAGCGCATACGGTGCAGAAAACGAAAACATTGCCTGTGCCGGTTGGTCTTTTTCGCCGCGTCTGGGCGAGGGCTGCGGGAACGCTGCGGATTTTTCTGGACGCGGACGGTATCCGCGCCGGCGCGGCGACAGCGTTTTACGGCGCTTTTTCGGTCGCGCCGCTGCTTGTTATCCTGACCAGCATCGCCGCCTGGATTTGGGGCGATATGGCAAACATGAGCGGCGAGGTTGCCGGCGATCAGGCGGCCCGGGCGATGATCCTCGATACCTTGCGCAGCCTGCTCGGCGAGCGCGAGGCGGAAACGCTGGCCGGCATGCTCAATCGCGGTCTGGCCAGCATCACTGCCGGCAGGGCGATTTCCAGCACGCTGTTTGCCGTGGCGACGACGCTGATTGGCGCCAGCGGCATGTTCATCGAACTGCGCACCGCCTTGCAGGCCATGGCCGAGCAGGCGGCGCCGCGCCGCTTTAACTGGACGCGCTTTGTGCGTATGCGCATCGTCGTCATCGGCGTAGTGCTCGGCTGCGCCTGTCTGGTGGCGGCGGTCATGCTGCTCCAGACGCTGGCGCTCGGTTTCGTCAAGTGGGTAGCGTTCATGTGGCCGGCGCTGGCCGGCATTGTCAGAAGCCTTGAATTGTTCTGGTCGTGGACGGTGATCGTTGGCCTGTTCTACATCGTCATGCACTGGCTGCCCGACCGGCGCTTCCCTTTCCGGGCGACGCTGGCGGGGGCGGCGCTCGGCGGCGTGTTGTTCATGGCGGGGCGTATCGCCATCAGCTATTACATCGCCACGACGGTGACGCGTTCTTCATTGGGCGCGGCGAGTTCTTTCGCGGCGCTGCTGGTCTGGATTTTCTGGTCGAGTCTGGTATTTCTGCTCGGCGCGGCTTTTGCCGGAGAACTGACGAAAAGCGCCAACGCCCGGCGGTAAGCGCCAATGCCCGGCCAGCCCTTTATTTATCAGGATTCCAAAACACCTGCCCGGAGCGCCTGTATTTACCCGAGTTTCAGCGGGTGGGCATGAATGCCCGACAAACGTAAACGACCGTCGGGCACAATATTCCGGTTTATGTTTTTTGATGCCCTGAGCCCCGCGTATTTAGGGGGCTTCAGGGCATTTTATGTTTTCTGCCCTGTTTTTTTGAGTTTTTGGGGGCGCTCCGAAAGCACTAATAGCGGCTTAATTTTGCCAAAAGACAAGGCGGCGAGCCACAGGCAGTACGAGTAGTACGGCAAGGCGAGCCAACGCCGTATTTTGGTGAAGGAAGCCGCTATGGCTCGACGTTGCCAAAGACAAGGCGGTAAGCCGCTGACAGTACGAGTAGTACGGCAAGGCGAGCCAACGCCGTATTTTGGTAAAGGAAGCCGCTATAAAAGAGATGCCTGAAATGCGCGGATGGTGCGCCTGACGCCGACGGCGCTCATACCGCAATCCGGCAAAGCTGGCGGCCGTCGAAGCGGAGGATTTCGCCGGAATCCTTGCGCCAGTCGGCCAGAACCCAGCGCTCGACGTTTTTGCCGTCGATGGTGTGAACGTGCGTCGCCGGTAGGTGGGTATGGCCGTGGATGAGTGTGGCGTAGTGGTGTTCGCGCAGGAAGTTTTCTGTCGTTTCCGTGGCAACGTCGCCGTCGCTGAGCTTGCCCTGGCGAATTTTTTCCTCCCAGGCGCGTTCGCTCTGCTGGCGGAAGGCGGCGGCCATCGCCTTGCGTTCGGCCAGCGGACGGGCGAGCATGGTTGCCTGAAAAGCGGGTTGGCGCACCTGGGCGCGAATGGCCTGGTATTCGTGGTCGTTCGTACACAGCGCATCGCCATGCGAGAGGATGCAGCGGAATTCAGGCAAGCCTGAACCGGATGCGGCGGGCAGGGTCAGCGCAAACGGATCGGGCAGCAGGCGCGCGCCGCAGCGGGCAGCGAAGGTTTCGCCGAGCAGGAAGTCGCGGTTGCCGTGCATGAGCGAGAGGGCGGTGCCGGCATCACTCAGCCGGCGCAGGGCGGCAACAATGGTGGCGGCGAATCCGCCGTCGTCCGGGTCGTCGATGGCATCATCGCCCGGCCAGGCTTCAAAAAGGTCGCCGAGGATGAAAAGCTGCCCGGCCTGGTGCGCCTGTCCGTCGAGATAGTGCAGAAAGCGCTGGTTGATTTCCGGTGTCCGCGGCGAAAGGTGCAGGTCGGCAATGAAGTCGGTGATGGCGCTGGCAGGCATGGCGGTCTTCAGCAGACTTCGGCGCGTTCGATGATGACGTCTTCCTTCGGCACGTCTTGGTGGAAGCCGGCGCTGCCGGTCGCTACGCCCTTGATTTTATCCACCACTTCGCTGCCTTCGACCACCTTGCCGAAAACGCAGTAGCCCCAGCCGCTGGGCGTTGGTGCGGTGTGGTCGAGGAAGCCGTTGTCCTTGACGTTGATGAAAAACTGCGCGGTGGCGGAATGCGGATCGTTAGTGCGCGCCATGGCGATGGTGTAGCAGTCGTTCTTCAGGCCGTTGTTGGCTTCATTCTTGATCGGCGCGCGGGTCGGCTTCTGCTTCATGCCCGGCTCGAAGCCGCCGCCCTGGATCATGAAGCCGTCGATGACGCGGTGAAAGATCGTGCCGTCGTAATGGCCGGCCTGAACGTAGTCAATGAAGTTCTTGACGGTTTCCGGCGCTTTGTCGGCATCCAGTTCGAGGGTGATGACGCCGAAGTTGGTGTGCAGTTTGATCATGGAATTTTCCTCAGGTTGAGTGTGTTTGAGAGGAGGCGAGAAGGGGGCGTTTGGGGGCCGTTTGCGGCCTGAAATTGCGCGCCGGGTGTCTATTTGTCGGAAAGCACCTTGACCGATTCGATGATGATGGGTTCGGCCGGCACATTCTGGTGCATCCCGCGGTTGCCTGTTTTGGCTTTGGCAATTTTATCGACGACATCCATGCCTTCCGTGACTTTGCCGAACACGGCGTAGCCCCAGCCGTCATGGGCCGGATAGTCAAGGTTGGGATTGTCGCGGTGGTTGATGAAGAACTGTGCCGTTGCTGAATGCGGGTCGGCGCGGCGCGCCATGGCGATGCTGCCGCGCAGGTTCTTGAGGCCGTTTTTGGCTTCGTTAGCGATCGGCGCTTTCGTCGGCTTTTCGTTCATCTCTTTGGTGAAGCCGCCGCCCTGGATCATGAAGCCGTCGATGACGCGGTGGAAAATCGTGCCGTCGTATTGTCCGCTGCGTGCGTATTGCAGGAAGTTTTCCACGCTCTTCGGCGCTTTGGCCGCATCCAGCTCCAGTGTGATTTTACCGAGCGTGGTCTGCATTTCGACACGGGGGGCGGCGGTGGCTGCGAATGCCGCGGCAGAAAGCAGCAGTCCGGCAAGGGAGAAGGATAGCGTGCGGAAAAAACGGTCAAGGATCGAGAAGGTCGAAGTCATCAGAGGCTCCTGGAGGTTGAAGTAGACAATTAAAAAAACAGCTTGTGAATGCGGCGTCGTTTTTGGGGAAGGCAATAAACAAGGCGATATTTTGCGCGAGGGCGGAAGAGCGCGGAAAAGTGCGAAAGGGTGCAAAAAGGCGCGAAAGAACGCGGAATTTTACCGTACCGATCCGTTGAGAATCGGTGCGAGCACGGCCGCTTTGGCGCGAGCGCGTGCGTTGGGCGAGCCGGCGCCGGCATCGGCGGCTTCGAGCCGGGCTGCTTGTTCGTAAGCGCGCGCCGCCAGTTTGGCGTAAACGTCGCCCAGATTTTCGTGCGCAAGGGCGTAATTGGGGTTGGCGCGCACGGCCATTTCCAGCGCGGCCCGTGCTTTGTCATACTGCTTTTGCTGTGCGTAAAGCGTGGCGAGGTTGTTGTAGGGTTCGGGCAGTTCGGGGAAGTCTTCGGTCATCCGGGTAAAAAAGGCGATGGCTTCCTGCGTCCGGCCTGTGTCGCCCAGAATCTGCCCTTTGAGGAAGCGGGCGTGCGCATCGTTGGGTTGGGTGGCGATGAGCGCGTCGGCTTTTGCCAGCGCCTGTTCGGTCTGGCCCTGTTTGAGCAGATGCTGGATTTCGGTCACGGCGAGCGTTTTTTCCGAAGGCGCGCGAAGAATCTGCTGGGCGTGGAGCGACGGTGCGACAAGGTAGAGCGCCAGCGTGCAAAACAGGCTCATCAAGCCCATCCGGCAGGCGTTCCAGCAGGAGTTCCAGTATGAGGGGGCGCGCGAGGATGCCGAAGCGCTTGCCGGCGGTGTTGCGGGAATCAGTACGGATGGTACGAGTGGTACGGAAGGTACGGAGACGGCCAACAGCGTTGAAGGCAAGGCGGGGCGGGGGCTTTGAGGATGAGGATGCATCCGGCCGGTTTGGGAGGAGATGGGCATCGCTGGTATACTTTCGCGGAGTTTTTCGGAGACGAAGCGAGGGCTGCGAACTGATCGGCCGATTTTATCAAGAAGCCGGGCTGATCGAAAAAATCGTGCCGCCGGCGCCTGGAATTCCCATTGTCCCCATTATTTCCACCCCCGCGGCTTCCCGTCGTTTTCATCCGAACATGTTGAGAGTCTTGCCAATTCCACCAATCCCAACAATCCCGCCAATCCCCAAGCCCGCATGTGCCGGGCAAGCGACCGAGTCCAGAAAATGCTGAAAATCTTTAATTCCCTGAGCCGTGAGAAACAGGCGTTCATCCCCATCGAGCCGGGCAAGGTGCGCATGTACGTCTGTGGCATGACGGTGTATGACTATTGCCACCTCGGCCATGCGCGTGTGCTTGTCGTTTTCGACATGGTGCAGCGCTGGCTGCGGGCGAGCGGCTTTGCCGTCACCTATGTGCGCAATATTACCGATATTGACGACAAGATCATCAAGCGGGCGAATGAGAATGGCGAGACGATCGGCGCGCTGACCGACCGTTTCATTGCTTTCATGAATGAAGATTCCGATGCACTGGGCGTTCAACGTCCCGATCACGAGCCGCGGGCGACCGACTATATACCGCAAATGCTGAAACTGATCGGTCAGCTCGAAGCGCATGGGCTGGCCTATCAGGCGGCGGATGGCGACGTGAATTTTCCGGTGCGTCAGTTCGCCGGTTACGGAAAACTTTCGGGTAAATCGCTCGACGATCTGCGCGCGGGCGAGCGCGTCGATATCGATCAGGCCAAGCACGATCCGCTCGATTTCGTGCTCTGGAAGCATGCCAAGGAAGGCGAGCCGCACTGGGATTCCCCGTGGGGCAAGGGGCGGCCGGGCTGGCATATCGAATGCTCGGCCATGAGTTCCGATCTGCTCGGCGCCCATTTTGATATTCACGGCGGCGGCCAGGATTTGCAGTTTCCGCACCACGAGAACGAGATCGCGCAATCGGAGGGGGCGCATCGCTGTACGTTCGTCAATTACTGGATGCACAACGGTTTTGTGCGCGTCGATGACGAGAAGATGTCCAAATCGCTCGGCAATTTCTTCACCATCCGCGAGGTCCTGAAGAAATACGATGCCGAAGTTCTGCGCTTTTTTATTCTGCGTGCGCATTACCGTAGCCCGCTCAATTATTCCGACAAGCATCTGAACGATGCGCGGCAGGCGCTGGCGCGGCTGTATACGGCGCTGCGGGCTGTGCCGGACGCCGCTTCCGGTGCGTCGGTGAATTGGGATGAGGCGCACGCGCAGCGTTTCAAGGCGGCGATGGATGACGACTTCAATACGCCGGAGGCGTGTGCCGTACTGTTCGATCTGGCGGCCGAGGTCAATCGCGGCAAATCACCCGCGCTGGCTGCGCAGCTAAAAGCCCTGGGCGGCTTGCTCGGGCTGCTCCAGCGCGACCCGCAGGCTTTTCTACAGGCCACGCCGGCAGGCGACGAGGCGCATGACGGGCTGACGCCAGCCAAGATCGAAGCACTGATCGCCGAACGCGCTGCGGCCAAAAAGGCAAAGAACTATGCCGAAGCCGATCGCATCCGCAACGAGCTAACCGCGGCCGGTATCGTGCTGGAAGATACGGCGCAAGGGACGACCTGGCGGCGCGCCTAGCGGCTTTTTATCGCAACTTCCTTTGCCCAAAAACTGCGTTGGCAGCGCCTGGCCTTTATAGCATCTTCCTTGGCCAAAATACGGCGTTGCTATGTTGACCTGGCCTTGTCGTATTGCTCAACCTGCTGCCGCCGCGCTCGCCGGCAGAAGCGCTCCGCAACCCCGCGAAAACAGATCAGAAAACATAAATCGCGCTGAAGCCCTTTAAACAAAAGGGCTTCAGCGCATCAAAAAATATAATGACCGCTTCGCTCGCCTTTTTAAAGGGGAGCTGCCCAAAGGGCAGAGGGGTTAACAGCCTATTTTTCACATGGCAAAGTCGATCCATAGCGGCTTCCTTTGCCAAAATACTACGTTGCTATGTTGGCCGGGCCTTGCCGTACTGAATGGTCTGCCTGCGGCTTACCGCCTTGTCTTTTGGCAAAGTTGAGCCGCTATAGATTGTCGGTTTTTAAAAA
>ERZ773065.150-NODE-150-length-43489-cov-28.589676_pt1 | contig 43489 bp, 47 predicted proteins | sample MGYA00580623_ERZ773065 | MGnify/ENA primary metagenome ERZ773065 (study PRJEB29015, sample SAMEA2738017) | human oral metagenome | biome: human oral; feature: human-associated habitat; material: dental | place: China | collected 2047 ... | reverse complement strand
GCAATGCCTGACATAACAATTTCCATAACTACTCCTATATGATTGGTGAAAGTATTTCTTGATGTATGTAATAGATTAGCTGGTTAGTTAATCTACTAATCTAGGGACGATCGCTAAAGATACAATCGGCGCGCAAGATAATATTCGCATACGGAGATACTTCACCAGTTCTAATAATGCATTTGCATTGTTTTGTGGCTTCTTTGAAAGCCTCGTGACTAGTTGTAATCCATTCGAATTCATCGCAAGGAAATGTTGACTCTAAGAAATCATGATTCTTTGGATTAAAATCTTTCATCTCCTTGGCAATATGAATTGCTTCAATCTTCATATGCTGTGTGATAAGAGATACAACTTGCTCAAAACTTGGTACACCAAATTCCAAAGCAAGGTCAATTTTTTGAACCCCTTCAGGTACAGGTAGACCACAATCAGAAATACAAATCGTATCTGTATGACCAAGGTCAGCTAATACCTTAGCAATATGGCTATTTAAAATACCATTTCGTTGCATAATAAACTCCTTTTTATCATTCAATAAATGAGGTTTTTTAGCCTCATTTATTGAATTGTTAAATTTACTATATAGAGGATGAACGTATTCGTTGGTTAGCAAACTTTTGTTAGAACTGAATAGGACTTTCAAAGCGACTTTGACCCTGCGGAGGCCGTAGGCCGAAGTCAGACCCGGCCGGTGGAGCTTTTAAAGTCCTGTTCAGTTCGTTAATGCTTAGCCAAGAATGCGTCAACCTCATCCTTGGTAGGCATTCCGGACTGAGCACCTAGTTTTTGAATGGAGAGGGCGGCTGCTGCGTTGCCGTAGTACAATGCGTCAGCTAAGCTTTTACCATTAACAATAGCCGTTGCAAAGGCACCATTAAATGTATCACCTGCACCTGTTGTATCTACTGGTTCAACCTTGAAGCCGGATACGGTGTGGATTTCGCCGTTGTCGGCATAGCCAACACCTTTGCTGCCAAGGGTAACGATGATTTTGTTTTCATTAGCTAGTAAAGTGTCTTGTGTAGATCGGTCAGGGTAGAGAGCAGATAATTCATGCTCGTTTGGCGTGATATAGGTTGCCAATTCTAACCATTCAGGATTGAGGTCAGCTGCTGGAGCAGGATTTAAGAGAACTTTTATATTAGCTTCGTGACAACGACGAACGATGTATTCGATTGTGGGAATAGGAATTTCGTTTTGTACCATTACGAGATCTGCTTGCTCGATAGCAGACCAAGCATTATTTACTACAGATTGATCTACCTTAGCATTAGCGCCAGGTATAACGATAATGCTATTATCACCTTCAGCTAATGTAATGTGTGCTGTACCTGTTGTAGTATCTGGTACAGTGACGATGTGGTCTGTGTTGATATGATTTTCTTTTAGATTATCTAAAATCATCTGGCCGTATGCATCTGTACCGATGCAACCTACCATAGTAACCTCTGTGCCTAGACGTGCAGCTGCTACTGCTTGGTTAGCGCCTTTACCTCCGTGAGTGATGTGCAACTCGTTGCCCATAATTGTTTCGCCTGCCGTAGGGCGTTTGTCCGCAAGGACTACAATATCCATGTTGCAACTACCAATAACAACAATGCGATTCATGATATCTCCTTACCTATTTATTAGTGTATCTTAATTCTGTTATTAGTATAGCGTAAATAACGTTGTTTATCTATATAAATAACCATAAATTATGGGAATAAAAAATCGGTATACATTTTCTTGAGAGAGAAATGTATACCGAAAATATTGGGAAGTTTTATAAACCATTAAGGATATTAATGTAATCTTGTCGTTGATCTAGTATAGAGAGTAAGTAAATAGTTTTAGTTTCTTCTACAACTGTATAGAATATAATGAGTTTGTTTAAAATTAGCATACGAAAGTCATTGTCTTTAAGATTTCTGATTTTAGGGGTATTACCCATATATGGATGTAATTGAAGATTTAAAATAGCTGTTTGGATATTTTCTTTAACTTGTAGTGCTGTCTCTTTAGAAAATTGCATAGCTACATAGAGTATTTGTTGATGCAGTTCTTTGTTGAATTTTTCTGTAGGAATAATGGTGTAAGTTTTTATTTTCATTATCTTACTCCATTTGTTCTAACATTTTATCGATGCTACTAAAAGCTTCTTCTACGGTAGTAATTCGACCATGAATAATATCATTCTGTCCCTCTATTAGGGATGATAGTAATTCGATCTTTGCTTTTAACATATTATATGTATTATATCCCAAGCTGACAGTATCACCACGACCATTTACTGTAATTATGGCTGCCTCATCTTTTAGTTGTAAGGTCTTAGATATTTCAGGATACTTATTTCGTAAATCTGATGATGGTCGAATTGTTTCGCGTAAGATGCCCATATTTATCTCCTTATAATTTACAATATCTCTATTTCTAATTTGTATACTGTAATTATATCATTTAAACGATATAATTACAGTATATTTTTGTATTGAAGTATCAAAGATAGTACTTCGTTATAAAAATAAAAGACTATCTTCCTATTCAAGATAAGAAAGATAGTCTTTGTATCCTATAAAAACGATGGTTTATTGTAGTGTGTACCTGGTTCACCTACACGAATGCTAGCGCGGTTGAATGGTGTTTCGCCTTCAACATGTAGGATATCATAAACGGCTTCCTCTAATTTTTTAGGGTTTTGGAAGAATCCTTCGATAACAGTTACCCGTTCGTGTTCTTAAATTTCCTGATGAATACGTGTGCTCAATTGACGTCCATATAATGTGATGTGCATATCTGTATATGTTAACAGTGTTGCTGTTAATCGTTGTGCAATTTGGCCTGCAGCGCCTAAAATTGTAATATATTTGTACATGTAGATCTCCTGTGTGGGCGTAATTAATATATGCATTATATCATAACTATGTGACGAGGAAGTGAGAACGCTTTGTATAGAAAAGGATTATAAACTTTCACAATACCCATATAAATGTTAAAATAAAAAGTATATATTCTATTGAAGAAAAGAGGGTATTATGGAACGAATAAAGGATCTCGTGTACACCCATGACCAGGGTGGACAGTTTAGATGGGTAACAGTGAGCACCTTGATGCTCGCGTTAGGCACGATTTTACATTTAGTAAGTCCTAGTTTTGCAGGTGTTACACCAAACTGGATGATTGCGGCGTATTGTGTGGCGATTTTGTTGACAAAACCTAGCGTCTCTCAAGCATTAGGGATTGGCTTAGTAGCGGCTTTGATTGAGGTGTTAACCTCTAAATCTGGTTTCCCTTATGGTAACTTGTTGTCCGAGCCAGCTGGTGCATTGGTGATAACATTCATTTCGCGTACCATGCCATCTATGAAAATTGGTAAAATTGGCTCCTTTGAGATTACACCGATAGTAGGTGCATTCTTTACAACTGTTGTATCTGGTGGTATTTTCGTTACGTTGTTATGGCAAATTGCAGGATTACCTAATAATGTGTATCTGTATGCTATGTGGCCCCTTGTGTTAGTGGTGGCCGCTGTAAATGCAGCAATTACACCTGTATTGTATATTCCGGCTCAAAAGATGTTTGTAAAACGCGGCATGTTGCCAAGTGGTGGTGAGGTTTCTAGTGACCATAGTGGACTTGTTATTACACCAGAACGGAATGCAAAGATTTCTATTGAGCATATGAATTATTTCCATCCTAAGGCTACTGTACCTACATTAAAGAACATCAATCTCGATGTGCACGAAGGTGATTTTCTTGTTGTAACAGGTCCTGCTGGTTGTGGTAAGAGTACACTTTGCATGGCTATGGTTGGGGCCGTGCCTAAATTCTATGGCGGTCGCCTTGAAGGTATGGTCTTTGTAGATGGTCAGGCTACAACACAATTGTCAATTCCTGAATTAGCCAATCATATTGGTGTTGTTCTTGCCGATTATGATACGCAACTTGTAACGATGACTGTTCGTGAAGAAGTGGCCTTTGCCATGGAAAACCGTGGTTACGATCGAGCTACTATCGATGCCCGTTGTGCAGAGGTATTTAAACAAGTTGGTATTGAAGGCCTTGAGGACCGCAAAATTACGAGCTTGTCCGGCGGTCAACGTCAGCGGTTAGCAATTGCTTCCGTGTTGGCAACGAATCCATCTATTCTCGTTCTTGATGAACCGACGAGTTCTCTTGACCCAGATGGGACAGCCGAACTATATCGCCTCGTTGGTGATTTAAACCGTAATCATGGTATCACTGTTGTAGTTATCGACCATGATTTACATGCCGTATTGCCATATGCTAACCGTATGGCCCTTATGGTGGATGGTGAAATCGTATGCGATAGCGATGTGGCTACAACATTGGAATACATGTACAATCATAATATTTATGTAGAAGCATTGCCATCTGTATTTACAACGTATATGGAACTTGAAAAAGCTGGTTATCATAGTGATGAACCTTGGCTTAGCATTGAATCGGCAATCAAGGGCCTTCATCATATAGAGATGGCTAAGGCAATTGACCGTTCTCGTTATGAAAATTCAAGTAATGTAATTGATGCTGGTGAAAGCCAAACCCAACATGGTAATACGATAGGTGAAAGTGCAGGAGGTGGCGCACATGCTTAAGGTAGAAAACTTGCGATTTGGCTATGTGCCTACCGTAGATATTTTTAGAAATGTTAGCTTTACCATTCGTGAAGGCGAGTTTATTGCTGTGGGTGGTAAGAATGGTTGTGGTAAGACCACAATTACCCGGTTACTAGTAGGCCTTGAAAAGGCTAGCGAAGGTCATATTCGTTACAATGGTAAGGATATTACCTCCATGCCAGCATTTAAACGGGGGCAATTTATTGGGTATGTATTTCAACAACCGGATCGTCAAATGTTTAGACCTACCGTAGCTACTGAGATAGCTTTTGGTCCGGAATCTTTAGGTCGCTCTAAAGAAGAAGTTACACATATTGTAGATGAAGTATTGGAACGATGTGGTATCAGTCATTTGCGTGACGAGTATCCACCTACATTGCGTCGCGGTGAAAAACAACGCGTTGCCATTGCTTCTGCATTGGCGATGCAATCTAACATTCTTATCCTCGATGAGCCCACAAGTGGTCAAGATGGTAAGGAAACAAAAGAGTTATTGGCCTTGCTTCGTCAGTTGAATCAAGAAGGAATTACAATCTTATTGATTACTCATGATATGGAAATTATGGCTGCTGAATGTTCTCGCGCTATCATCATGGGCCATCGCACTGTGTCCTTTGATGGCACACCAGAAGTGTTATTTTCAAAATCTACTGATGAATTACACGATTTAGGCTTAACAAAACCGCCAAGTGTAGAGCTTTCACAAGCCGTGCCAGGACTAGGTTATTGTAAATCGATGGATGAATTGCGGACGCGCCTTATCGCGCAATTGGCAGAATAGGAGGGGCCATGGAACGATTAGTACCATTAACAAAAATTTTGATGACCCTTGCTGTATCTGTATGGGCCATCTTTTTGCGGGATTGGATGTCATTAATGGCATTAGTTGTCGTAGAATTAGTAGCGCTGTTGTTGACCGGCTTGTTGTGGAAACAATATAAGGCTGTATTTGCATTGACTGTATTCGCCGTATTCTTAGGCATAGTTCAATATTTAGGTAGCGGTGATGTAGTATCTGCTGTTGTGGCAGGCCTACGCATGTTAGCTATGACACTTGTATTTATTGCGTTATTGGCAACGACAAAATTACAAGATTTAACGGCCGCTCTCGTAACGCAATGCAAAATTCCTTACGAATATGCATTTATGTTTACTGCAGCACTTCGCTTTGTACCAGATTTTCTTGGTGAAAGTAAGGCTGTACAAGAGGCACAATCTTGTCGAGGCCTTTCTTTAGAAGGCAATATCTTTAAACGCATGAAATCCTATGCCTCAGTCATCCAACCATTACTCTTAAAATCCTTAGGCCGCTCTGAAACAATGGCGTTATCCTTGGAACTTAGAGGTTTTGGTGGTAAAAACCATAGTTTTGCAGCTTCTGTAGGACTTAGATTATTGGACTATATAGTTATTGTTGCATTAGTTGTAGTTACACTTATTTTGTTTGGCGTATTATAGAGAGATAATTGCCTATCTTTTATTGCTAGTCAGTGTTATATATTTATGATATATTACAGATAGGTAGTAAAGCGTACAAAATTACCTACAATATAACAAAAAAGGACGAGTTGCCGCTCGTCCTTTTTCTTGCTTATTTTTCTCTTTTTATTATATCATTTTATAATAGATATAAGTGGTTAATTTATATAGAGATACCAACTTTTTGAGGAATTCTTATGAGTGAATTAGTAATACGACCAATTACACAGGATGATGTAGTATCTTGTTTAGATATTTATAATTACGAGGTTGTAAACGGTGTAGCCACTCTTGATCTTGAACCGCGTACGCTACCAGAGTGGCAGGAGTGGTTTGACGCGCATCAAACGGTGGAGCACCGTATTTTTGTAGGGCTTATGGACGATGTTGTGGTAGGCTATGCATCACTTTCACCATATAGAACTAAGGATGCTTTCAAAAGCACTGTTGAGCTATCTATTTATATCCATCAAGACCATCGTGGTAAAGGTGTAGCATCTAAATTGATGGCCCATATTTTAGAACATGCCAAAGAAAATGATACATTGCATACGGTGGTGTCTGTTATTACTGCAGGCAATGAGGGGAGCACGAAATTACATAGTCGATTCGGTTTTACCTATTGTGGACTTACCCCTGAGGTTGGGTTTAAACATGGAAAATATCAGGATACCGAAACTTACGCATTATTGGTATAATAATAGATATTAAATCATTCATATATCCGTGGGGTTGCGGATATATGCTATACATAGATAGGGGTAAGTTATGATAAATATGAAAGCAGAACGGCAGTTCATAGGCAATAGTACGTATCGTAGCCGATTGGTGGATGGTCATTTTCATACTGAATTATGTCCACATGGTAGTGGTGATAGAACGGCGCTTATGATTGAAAAGGCCATTGAACTACGCATCGAAAAGGTGTGTTTAACAGAGCATGCTCCGTTGCCAAAGGCCTTTGAGGCAGAGTACGGTGGTGATAAGGTTGCTTATGATACGGCGTCTCTTAAACTCAATCAAGTGGATTCTTATCTTGAATTGGGACGTGAGTTACAACGTGCCTATGGTACGCATATCGATATTTCCCTTGGCTTTGAGGTAGATTATATCCCTGGTTTTGAAAGCGACATTCAAGACTTTCTTGATCGCTATGGTCCATTGACGGACGATAATATTCTATCTGTTCACTTTATGGATGGCGTAGGTGGCAAATACTACTGTGTTGACTATAATACAGAGGAATTTGAAAAGGGCTTTGGTCCTTGGATTCCTAATCAAAGTGAACTGTACTATAAATACTTTAGTATTATTCGCCAAGCGGTGCGTGCTGATTTGGGTGCCTATACGCCAAAACGAATCGGTCATTTTGATTTAATTAAGAAATACCAACACCATTTCGGTTTTGAACACCATTTAGATAAACGAAATGCTCAATTAGTGAGCGATATATTACATATTATGCGCGTTCAAGGTAGAGAATTAGACTATAATATGAGTGGATTCTTTAAACCTGATTGCGGTGAAATGTATCCAAGCCGTTTTATTCAAGGGATAGCCGCCATTATTGGTGTACCCTTTGTGTTAGGATCTGATGCGCATAGCGTAGTAGATGTAGCAAAGGTTTGGGACTAGATATAATACTCCTCTATTGACAATTCTATAGAGGAGTATTATTATAGTTTTATACTTTAATGCGTTAAAGTAGTAAAATATAAAAGAATCTATATATTTTAAATAGCAATATTAGCATGGTTTATAGAAAGGATGATCCTTATGGTACAGAAACAGTTGCCTACAGGTTTTCGTGATGATATAGGGGCTGTAGCGGAGCGCAAGGATGATGTGAGCCAGTATTTGCTCAGCCTTTGCCGCAATCGTCAGTATACAAAAATTTCTACACCCCTCGTAGAATACAAAGATGTGTTTAATGGTTATACATTAGGCCGTGGTCAACATATGTACGAATTCTTTGGTAGTTCTGATGCATCTGTGGTTATCCGTCCTGATTTAACCATGCCAATCGGTCGCTTCCTAGCTACAACGAATATTGAATTGCCTCGTAAGTTCTACTATCTTGGTGATGTGTTGATGAAAAATAAACAGCACCGCGGTGATATCAACCAAGTTACACAAGGTGGTATCGAAATGGTCGGCTATGAAGGCATTGATGCTGAACTAGAATGTTTTGCCATCATTAAAGAGGTCAATGAATCACAGCTCAATACTACCTTGTTATTAGAAATTGGTGATGCTCGTTTCTCTCGTGCTATCACTGATGCATTGGGCTTGACTGATGGAGAACGGACTGATTTGCTCGATGCGTTATTTACAAAATATTTGCCACGATATAATGAGTTGATCAGCGAATTTAAAAATAACGCACTCTATCCATTCCTTATGATTTGGCCTCGTTTATTCGGTACTGTAAATGACATCAAAAATGAGCTCAGTCAAGTCATTTTGCCGGCTGGGGCGCAACGTATTTTAGATAGTCTTATGGATTTAGCCGGTCAAATCGAGGCTACAGGACAACAGGTTCGCATTGATGTCTCTACAGAGCCGCTTCAATCCTACTATACAGGCCTTACCTTCAGAGGTTATGTAGATGGCGTATCTCAATACATCGTCAGCGGTGGTCGCTATGATGGTCTCTTATCTGGATTTGATGGCACACCGATGCCATCCGTTGGTATGGCTTTCAACATCGATGTCCTTACAGATGTGCTTATGCAAAGTGAAAGCAACATTCAAGATAATGGTAAATTGCGAATCGCCTTGACAAAGGGGCGCGTTGAAAAGGTTTTTATTCCACTCTTAGAGTTCTGTGGTATTGACTGCGAACCATTACGCAACAAAGCGCGCAAGTTGATTATCCCATTGGGAGATTCGGTAGAGGTTATCTTAGCGAAGGGCCCTGATGTAACGACATATTTGAATAATGGTGTTGTTGATTTAGGCATCGTCGGTAGTGATGTACTAGATGAACAAGATAATACATCTTATGAAATGTTGGATTTGAAAACGGGGCAATGTCAATTTATATTGGCCTCCTTAGAGGGCTATAACCCTAAGGAAGGTAGACGTCATCGGATTGGCACTAAATATCCAACCGTTACAAAGCAATATTTTGGTTCTCAAGACGTAGAAATCATCAAAATTGAAGGCTCCGTTGAATTGGCGCCCCTCGTAGGCCTTGCTGATGCCATCGTAGATATTACAGAAACAGGCACAACCCTTCGAGAAAATAATCTTAAAATTTATGATTGGCTCCAACCAATCTCCACGCGGTTAGTGGCGAATCCATTGGCATTAAAACAAAAAAGAAATACCATCTTTGCGTTGATTGACCAATTACAAGCGGCTATCGATAAGAAATAAATGTACTGTATCGATAAGAAATAAATATATTATATCGAGAAAGAAATAGAAATATATTCTATCGTGATATGATGAGAAACGTTTACAATAGAAGTATAGACATACATAGTTTGAAATGAGGACATACAATGAAAATTTACAAAGAATCCCTTGATGCAATGCTTAGCATTGTCCGTCAATATACACAACAAACAACAGACATGGAAATTGAACGCCGCGTGTACGATATCATTGAAAATGTACGTGCTAATGGAGATGCAGCACTACGTGAATATTCTGAAAAATTCGACAGTGTAAAGCTTGATGATTTTAAGGTAGATCAATCTATCATCGATGCGGCATGGGATAATTTACCAGAAGACTTGAAACACGCTTTATTGGTAGCGAAGAAAAATATCACTGAATTTCATAGCCGTGAAATTGAACAAGGCTTTGTCGATATGGATACACCAGGCATTACACGTGGTCAAAAGGTAACGCCATTGGCTCGTGTTGGTCTCTATGTTCCAGGTGGCACAGCGGCATATCCATCTACCATTATGATGACTGCATTGCCTGCAAAAATCGCTGGTGTTAAGGAAATTATTATGGTAACACCTCCTCAAAAGGATGGTATTAATCCTGCTGTGCTAGGTGCTGCAAAACTTGCTGGTGTTGATGCGGTATACCAAGTGGGTGGTGCTCAAGGTGTTGCGGCTCTTGCCTATGGTACAAAGCAAATTCCAAAGGTAGATAAAATCGTAGGCCCTGGTAACATTTATGTGGCCACTGCCAAGCGCCAAGTATTTGGTCAAGTTGATATCGATATGATTGCAGGTCCTAGTGAAATCAGTGTCATCGCTGATGAAAGTGCTAATCCAGTACATCTTGCTGCGGACTTATTGTCTCAAGCAGAACATGATCCACGAGCTCGTGCCATCATGGTTACCAATAGTGAAAAACTAGCTAACCTCGTATCTGATGAGGTAGAACGTCAACTTTCACAATTACCTCGTGAAAGCATTGCTCGTCCAGCTATCGAAAACAATAGCTATATTGCTGTTATGGATAGCGTAGAAGATATGTTTACCGTGATGAACGAAGTAGCACCAGAACATTTGGAAATTCAATTACCGGACCCTATGGAATATATGAGCATGGTAGAAAATGCAGGTTCCGTATTCCTTGGCAGATATGCCTCTGAGCCATTGGGCGACTATGTAGGCGGTACAAATCACGTATTACCTACGAGTGGTACTGCAAAATTCTCGTCCCCACTTGGTGTGTACGATTTCGTAAAACGCATTTCCTTTACTCAATTTAGCCGTGAACGTTTACAAGGGGTGGCGAAGGATATTACTACCTTGGCTCGTACAGAAGGTCTTGAAGCACATGCTCGTGCTATTGAAGTGCGCTTTGAAAAATAATTGTATGGATGGGAACGCCTTAAAGAGCTTCCTTAATGATAAGAGGATACTATGATGAGAACAAATCGGTCAGCTACGGTAACTCGTAAAACGGGCGAAACAGATATTACAATTACACTTACCCTAGATGGAAATCAGGACATTCACGTTGATACAGGCATCGGTTTTCTTGATCATATGCTCCATTTGTTGGCTAAGCATGGCCGTTTTGGTCTTGCTGTAAAAGCCGTAGGCGATACATACGTGGATGCGCATCATACGGTAGAGGATATTGCGTTGACCTTAGGGCAAGCATTGACACAGGCCCTTGGTGACAAAGCGGGTATCGAGCGTTATGGGGACGCGTGGGTACCTATGGATGAAGCGTTGACACAGGTTGTTATCGACCTTAGTGGCCGTCCATACCTCGTGTTTAATGGTGAGTTTACGACTCCTGTATTGGGTGGTAATTTTGAAACAGAATTAGTAGAGGATTTCTTCCAAGCCTTGGCTGTGAGTGGTGCTATGAATTTACATGTGCGCAACGAATATGGTCGCAATACGCATCATATTATTGAAAGCATGTTTAAGGCTACGGGCCGTGCATTGCGTAAGGCGGTTACCATTAACCCAGACATTCAAGGTGTGAATTCTACAAAGGGTATGATTTAATAGACCCTTTAGAATGGTGAAAGCAGGGCCGCATAAGGCTCGTAAATAGAGGAGATACTATGATTTTTCCAGCTATAGATTTACAAGATGGTCGCAGCGTACGCCTGTATAAGGGCGATTTTGCTAAGGAAACCATCATCAATCCAGATCCGGTTGACCAAGCATCTCAGTACGAGGTTGCTGGCGTTGGCGCTTTGCACCTCGTCGACTTAGATGGAGCAAAGGCGGGGAAACCAGTTAATGTGGATATCGTTAAACGCGTGCGCGCTGCATTTACAGGTGTGTTAGAAATCGGTGGCGGTATTCGTGATAAAGATGCGGTAGACTTATATTTAGAAATGGGCGTCAATCGCGTTATTCTCGGTTCCGTAGCCCTTAAAAATCCTGAATTGACGAAACAGGTTATCGATGAATACGGTCCAGAACGCATCGTTATCGGCGTAGACGGTAAGAATGGCAAGGTTGCTGCAGAAGGTTGGCTCGACCAATCTGATGTGCCTATGATCGACCTTATCGGTGCTATGGTGGCAGCCGGTGCGAAGTATTTTATCGTTACTGATGTGGATCGAGATGGCACAATGCAAGGTGCTAATGAAGACTTATTGGGTTTTTTACAAGAACAATTCCCTACGGCCCGTATTGTTGCATCCGGTGGTGTCCGCCATTTAGAGGATATTAAGAATCTTGAAAAACGCGGTGTTGTAGACAGTATTGTAGGTAAGGCTTTATATGAAGGCACTATTACATTAGAAGAAATTGCTGCGTTTAATAAGGAGAATGTATCATGTTAGCAAAACGGATTATTCCTTGTTTAGATGTAGATAATGGTCGCGTAAAAAAAGGTGTTAACTTTGTAAACCTCATTGATGTAGGTAGTCCCGTTGATATTGCAGCTACCTATGAGGAACAAGGCGCCGATGAGCTCGTATTCCTTGATATTACGGCTACAGTAGACCGACGTACGACGATGCGCGATGTGGTTACAGATATTTCAAAACATGTGTTCATGCCCCTCACCGTAGGTGGTGGTATTAAAACAGTGGACGATATGAGCGCATTGCTAAAAGCTGGCGCCGATAAGGTATCGCTGAATTCAGCGGCTTTAGCGCGCCCAGAACTCATCAGTGAAGGCGCTCAAAAGTTTGGTAATCAATGTATGGTGGTAGCTATTGATGTAAAAACTGATTCAGAGACTGGTAAATGGTATGTGTATACCCATGGAGGTCGTAAGCGTAGCGATTGGGAAGCCTTAGCGTGGGCTAAAGAAGCGGTGCGCCGTGGCGCAGGTGAGTTATTGGTAACTAGCATGGATAAGGACGGTACTAAATCGGGTTTTGATATTAAACTATATAAGGCCTTAGAAGAGGTCGTAGATGTACCGATTATTGCCTCTGGTGGTGCAGGTACAGTGGAACATTTTATCGAAGTGTTTACAGAAACCGGTGTTACTGGCGCCTTAGCAGCATCTATATTCCACTTTGGTGAAATCAGTATTCCCGATTTGAAATCACAATTGAAAGCAGCGGGCATTGCTGTTAGATAGGGTAGGAGATTGTAGCATACATGAAACCAGACTTTAATAAAGGTGGCGGCCTGTTACCGACGGTCGTTCAAGATAATACAACAAAAGCAGTGCTCATGGTGGCGTGGATGAACCAAGAAAGCTTTCACAAAACAATAGAAACCAAGGAAACTTGGTTTTGGTCTCGCTCGCGCCAAGAACTATGGCATAAGGGTGGTACAAGTGGCAATGTACAACACGTGATGGATATGAAGCTCGATTGCGATGGCGATACATTACTGGTTCTCGTCAATGCAGAAGGTCCTGCGTGTCATACGGGATCTGTGAGCTGCTTTTTTAACGATGTAGAAGCGTAGAGAACTATATGAAGTATAATGTGAGATGACGCGTAGGCGTTAGCTTTCACAAAGGAGAAGAACAATGGCCAATCAACAAACATTAGAAGAATTATACGCCATTATTAAGGGGCGCAAGGAAACACCAAAGGAAGGATCCTATACGAATTATTTATTCGATAAGGGACTCGATAAAATCTTGAAAAAGGTAGGCGAAGAAGCAACAGAAGTTGTTATCGCTGCTAAAAACGAAGACCCCCGAGAACTAGTATATGAAACAGCAGACGTACTCTACCATTTGCTCGTGTTATTAGTAGAAAAGGGCGTTTCTTACGAAGCCATCTTAGAAGAGTTGGCAAGCCGTGAAGGCATCATCAGCAAAACACAGGAACGCAAAGCGATTACAGATTTGTAAGGAGTAGAGTATGAAGAAGATTATTGGCCAATTAAAGCCCTATGTGCCGGAGGAACCGGCAGAGTCCGTCAAAGCTCGCCTCGGTGTGGAGCGCCTTGTACGATTGTCAGCTAATGAAAACCCTTATGGTACATCGCCAAAGGTGCGCGACGCAGTACTAGACTATGTGACGAACAATGATGCCAATCTATATCCGGATGGCAATGCATCATCCTTGCGAAGCGTTTTAGCGGATTATTGGAAGGTAGCGGAAAATCAACTCGTTATTGGCGTCGGCCTTGATGAAGTCATTTCCATGGTAAATAAAACATTTATCAATGCCGGTGATTCTATCGTTATCAGCGTGCCCGCATTCTCTGAATATGGTCTAAATGGCCTTGTAGAAGGTGCTGTTATTCGCGAGGTTCCGTGTATTGAGGCAACAGGGCAATACGATTTTAAGGCGATGCGTCAATCTGTAGATGATACGACGCGCCTCGTATGGATTTGTAATCCTAACAACCCAACAGGAACCTATGAATCTGTTGAAGATATCCGTAACTTTATCAGTACATTGCCGAAAGATGTGTTAGTTATCATCGATGAGGCGTATATCGATTTCGTAACCTTCGTAGAGGTGCCAACGGCACGAGCGTTACTTGATGAATTTCCTAATGTATGTATCATGCGTACCTTCTCGAAGGCCTATGGCCTTGCGAACTACCGTGTTGGTTATATGATGAGTAGCGCTGAATTAGCTAATTATATACAAACAATTCGTTTGCCATATAATTTGAACACCTTGTCCCAAGTGGCTGCTGAGGCGGCATTCGACGATTGTGAATTTTTGCGTAGTACTATAGAGAAAAATGCAGCGGAACGCGTGTTGTGGGAACAAACCTTGGATGAAGTCGGTGGCACGTATTATAAAAGCGGTGCTAATTTCATCTTTATGTCTGTACCGAATGCGGAAGGTCTCGCTGATGAATGGCTAGCTAAGGGCTATCAAGTGCGCCGGGGACAACGGGAAAATTGGTTGCGCGTAACATTGCCGACTGCTAGTGACGGTGCTATTATGCGCTCTATTTTGAAAGACTATATGGCTCGCCAATAAAAGAAAGGATGTCACTATGATTGCCATAATTGATTATGATGCGGGCAATACATTTAATGTACAAAAAGCATTACAACATATCGGACTGGATGCGGTATTGACTGCTGATCGAGATACGATATTGGCTGCTGATGGTGTGATTCTACCAGGCGTTGGTGCCTATGCATCAGCTGTTTCTGTCCTTCGTGAACGCGGTCTTATCGATGTCATTCACGAGGTGGTGGCACGCAATATACCATTGCTCGGTATTTGTTTAGGGATGCAGCTTTTATTTGATGAATCTGAAGAATATGGACCAACACCAGGGCTGGGCATTATACCGGGCACTGTGAAAGCTATTCCTAATAACCATGGCCTTCGTGTACCTCATATGGGGTGGAATCAAAATACACTATGCCGTAAAGATAGCGTTTTTTCTGATGTAGCTGATAAATATACATATTTTGTGCACTCTTATTACGTAGAGACAGATTCTCAATATGTTACAACAACTGCAGACTATGGAATTAAGGTACCGGGTATTGTTGAGAAGGGGAATGTGTATGGCATGCAGTTTCACCCTGAAAAAAGCGGATCTGTAGGGCTTAATCTGTTACGTACGTTTGGAAATATCATATTAAAAAAATAAAATAGTCTTCGATATATGCTTTTAACGAATAATGAATATCTAGAATGAGAAAGTGTAAATTGACATATTTTTGTTTAGATATACAATGAGTATGTAAGTACTCATCAATTTATAAGCTACAGTGGCATTGGAGACCTAGTTTTATTAGAAATATTTATTCGGCACCTCCGATGTCATGTACATTGGAGGTGTTTTTATGGTTATGAATGGTATTTACTTAGTTATAGCCTCCGCGTGTATTCTAATTTTAGCGTACCGCTTTTATGGGGCTTTCATAGCGGCCAAGGTGCTCACACTCGACCAGTATCGCCCAACGCCAGCTATGGTTCACAATGATGGTCACGATTACGTGCCAACAAACAAATGGGTAACATTTGGTCATCACTTTGCAGCGATTGCTGGTGCGGGTCCTCTCGTAGGTCCTGTTATCGCAGCTCAATTCGGGTATTTGCCTGGTGCATTATGGATTCTAATTGGTTCCGTACTCGCTGGTGCTGTACATGATATGGTTATCTTGTTCGCATCTGTTCGCTATGATGGTAAATCCATTGCGGATATTGCCCGTGAAGAAATCAGTAAATTTGCTGGCTTTGGCGCGATGCTTGCTACATTATTCCTATTGATCATTACCCTTGCTGGTATGGCCGTAGTAGTAGCTAACGCATTGCATAATTCCCCTTGGGGTTTCTTCTCTGTATTTGCTACAATCCCAATCGCTATTTTTATTGGTATTTATTTGAAATGGTTGAGACCTGGTAAAATTCAAGAAGCCACTATTATTGGTGTAGCATTGATTTTCGCGGCTATCATCTACGGTCCAAACGTAGCGGCTAGTGAATATGCTTCTTGGTTTACATATGATTTGCAAACCATTGAAATCATGCTTGCAGTATATGGTTTCTTTGCAGCAGCATTGCCAGTATGGTTATTGCTTGCTCCTCGTGACTACTTGTCTACATACCTTAAAATCGGTACAATCGGCGCATTGGCTCTTGGTATTATCATCGTAATGCCTGAAATTCAAATGCCAGCTGTAACTCCTTACATCTGGGGTGGCGGTCCTGTATTGAAAGGTTCTGTATTCCCTTATATCTTCATTACCATCGCATGTGGTGCGTTATCTGGTTTCCATACTGTCATCGCAACTGGTACAACACCAAAAATGCTTACTAATGAAAAGGAAATCTTACCTATCGGTTATGGTGCGATGTTAACAGAAGGCTTCATCGCTATGATGGCGTTGATCGCCGCAACTGCATTGCATCCGGATGATTACTTTGCTATTAACTCTACAGTTGAATCCTTTAAGGCATTAGGACTTCAAGTTCATGAATTGCCAGCATTGTCTGCAATGGTTGGCGAAGACTTGATGCATCGCCCTGGTGGCGCCGTATCTCTTGCAGTAGGTATGGCTCATATCTTCTCTAAATTGCCTAATATGGCTCACTTGATGGGTTACTGGTATCATTTCTGTATCATGTTTGAAGCATTGTTCATCATGACATTGATCGATGCTGGTACGCGTGTAGGTCGTTACTTACTTCAAGAATTATTAGGTCATTTCCATCCTAAATTTAACGACCAACATTGGAAACCAGGCGTATATGGCTGTGCAGCTCTTATATGTGTATTGTGGGGTTACCTAGTTCTACAAGGTAACATCGGTATTATCTGGCCTCTATTCGGTGTATCTAACCAATTATTAGGTACTATGACATTGGCCGTAGGTACTACAGTTATTATGCGTCTTGGTCACAAACGCTATGCATGGGTGACAGGTATTCCTTGTATCCTTATGGCTATCGTTGCTATTGCGGCAGACTATGAAAATGTATTCTACAGCTATGTTCCTGCTGGTAAATGGATCCTAGTAGCGTTCAGTGCGGCTATGTTCCTCATGATTCTCATCGTATTGGTAGAAGCTGTACGTAGCTGGATTCGCTTATCTAGCATGCCTCAAGACTACCGTACACAAGCGGAAATTGAAGCTGAAAGCCTTGTAAAATACGGTAAAGAAGTAAAAGCATAAATCTGATTTGCTATACTACATGAAAGCGCACTCACATTAGTGGGTGCGTTTTCTGTTTGTAAATCTATAGTATGATTGGTTTTGTAAAATTTAATGCTATAATAATTGTATGACTAGACAATTACGCTCGTATTGGAGCAAATATATACAATTATATAAGCGAGGTATACTAGGTATCATTGCATTTATTGGAATTACAGTAGTCATTATCTCTATCTTAGCTACTATTGCGAGTCGAGGCATAGGTGTTATTTTTAATGAGGTAATAGCGCGACAGACCATGATGCGCGGGACTATTACCGTCGCTAGCCTGAGCGCCACCCCATGGGGGACCATATCATTTGAGGATTTGCAATGGACTGATGTCGATGGGCAGCAGTTGATGACCGTACCTTCTGGCAAGATACGCGTTAATATGTGGGATGTGATTACTCGTAATTTCAAGGCATCTGCCATCCGAGGTATAGAATTAAATGATGCGGTCATTGTAGTAGATTTAGATGACGATAATCGAGTCGATTTTGTGCCTGCTTCTCCTGATATTAATAAACCATTATCTGAAGTAGAACAGCGACCTAAAGCACCTAAAAAAACGACGCTAGAACGTCAAGAAGAGCTAGGGAAAAAGGTGCGTAACTTTAACTGGAATGGTCAGCATATCGATGCCATTGTGAAACTTTCAGACTGTCAATTGGAAATATTCCAAAAGAATCGACATTATGTGATGAATAATGTTAATGCTCGATTTGACATCGATACGAATCGTGCCATTCGCATGAATCTGACAACGGGGAAATTCGGTGGTACCGCAATTGGCGATGGTCTTACATTAGACGGACGTATCGATTTAAAGGATGTGCTCAAGCATCGTATGCCGACACTAGATATGAAGCTGAATATTTATGGTGTAGATCCAGCATCCTTGGGATTTGGTGATAGTATTCATGATAAAATGACCTTACTTACAGAGGTGACGGGGGATATTAATCGACCTTTTGCATCGGGACGTGTTACCATGCCAATTCTTAGAATCCCTGCACTAACCTTTGAAAATGTGGTAGGTGATGTGACCTACCAAGATGGTATACTCGATTTTAAAGAGGTATATGCCAATGTATTTGGCGGTAAGTTAAGGGCACAAGGTGTATATAATCTAGATACGCGGGCTTATGAATTAACGGGCGTTGCCACCGATTTGGATAGTAGTATAGCCTTAAAAACGCCAGATTTTTCTGTTCCTGTATCGGCGAATCTTAATTTTTCAAGTAAAGGGCAGCCTAAAGATATGGAGGCGTGGGGCGATTTTACATCTGGTGCAGGTCGATATATACTCATTCCGATACAATCCATTACAGGGTTCTTTCATAATCAAGGGCGCCATCTATCGTTCTTTGATGTAAAGGTGCATACATCAGTAACGACTATTTCGACGGATGCGTTGCATATCGACAATGGCGAATTGATATTGGGACCATTGAATATTACATCTAATGGGGGCAGTAATTTTGCAATCTATGATGAAAGCACCTTTGGTGAGCTTGGTAGCACAATGGATGGCATAAAAAATGATATGGCACAGGCAAATCAAAATATGAAACGCGCTCAAGACAATAGTCAATCGCTAAATCAAGAAAACATAAAGCCACCAAGTGATGGTAAAGGTGTGTTAGATGAGGCAAAGAAATCAATCAAAGGTTTATCAGATAGCTTAAAATCGATTAAGATTCGATGAAGTTTGAAATTACGAAAGCCCTTCGGTATCATCTGAAGGGCTTTACTATTTGTATTATTATTTTGTATCTTTGTTAGTTGTTTGTGTATGTTTAACCTTGATTAAAGGTTCGTCCTTTGTAGTGGCCTTTTTGTTAGCCTCTATTTTTGTAGTCGCATTGTCAGATGGTGGCAAGAATGTACTGATCTCATTTTTATGAGGCACATTCGTATTGGTTGTGGATGCTAACTGAGCCCGTTGTGGAGCAATGAAAATTTCGTCCTTCGTGATTTTTACGTCATTTAATAGTAATTTAAATGCACTAGGGCTCACGAATAATTGACCATCTATCATGCGCGGTGTAGGTAGCATAGATTCAGATGTATCAAGGTTGATAATTTATAATTTACCTTTTCTTACGATTTGTGCTTGATTAGGTTGAATTGCCAAGGTAGCAATATTCATATCTACCAATGCCGTCTTTGTTGGCGCGTCCCACGATACCTTATAGCCTAATGCTTCCGATACTTGGCGCAATGCTACGAGTGGTTGGCCATCTACATAAGCCACGTTTTGATGGTCTTTCACCGGTTCTAATACCTTGCCATCCACATTAATATGATGTTGTGTCGTTACAGATGCAGGCTTTTCTAAGTTTTGCGCTGGTGCAGGTGTTTCCATGCCAATTGCTGCATGTGCTGGTTGAGCCACGCCTACTGTGAAAGCTAACGCACCTAGAGCGATGCTCGATAAAATAAGCTGTTTTAATTTCATAAGGGACCTCCATAAGGTGTTATATCGTTTTGAATATAATAATAGTACTAAATGTATATGAATATTTTATTATAAACTTAAATTTTATGCAATTTATATAAGAGTATATCTATATCTGGTACAAACTTTATATCTCAACCTACGATTAATAATGTTAATATAATAGTAGATATTGATTTTTCTCATGGTGGAAAATATCTACTGCCACATAAACATATATGGATTAATAATGAAAGGAGTAAACATAATTATGAATAGGTTAAATGAAATGAGAAGTTATTTAGCTATGAATGATGAAATTGAATTTTCCTATAATGGGTTAGAATGTTTCATAACTCCTAATAATGTTGTTTGGGAATTTTGGATTAATGATGAATGCGTTATTAAAAAGTCGGATTTAGATGTTTTTTTAACAATTCCCTGTTTAGAGGGACATACAATAAGTGATATTTTTGCTAATGAGTTATATGATGAAAAATCTTTGTACATTTTTTAATATTTTAGGAAAAGCAGATTCTTTGGTGGGGAAATACAGCAATATTCTGTTGATTCTCAAAAGAAGCTTAGTAAGGAATATAGATGATAGAATTAAATATGATTTGAAAAAGGATACAGACAAATGATGTTTAAGAAAATGAAGATATAAAAAAGCACGAGAAGTGCTTGATAAGAGTTGTCGTATTATTGAGGTGAAAATGTCTTTAAAAATATTTAATTTAATCTTTTGGGCTGTAATGATTTTTTTCCTAGGAGGCATTAAATTTATGTTTGTTATGGATCCTGAGGTTACTAGTGACGAGTTTTTGATATACTTCTATGGTAGTGCTTTTATTATCAGTGGAATACTTATGTTGGGATGGTATTTTATATATAAGCTCTTAAAAAAATAACTATATTTGATGAATTGTAAAGTATATTGCGACATGTAAAATTAGAGGATATGGATACGGTATTAGAAATGCGGACATTTAGAAGGATTCTTATAACTATTCTGATTTTATTTCCTTTTGGTTGGTTTTATAATTTTGATTTAGATGGCACAATGAATTGGGCTTTAGGGCGATATGAATGGCCGTATCAATTTAATATGGCATTACGGGATAATTGGAAAAGAGTAGGAATAGAAGGTTATGTCTTTTCTTATGAAACACACTTTCCTTTTATATATGTTTATGGGGCTGGAGGGTTCACAAAAATATTGAATATTCCGTTTATAGGTTATATAGAGAAACTACCCAATGATAGTTTTTATAATCAAAAAGGATACGGTGAAAAGTTAAGTTATGCTGATGATACAATAGATGATATGAGAAAAGCCTATGGTGGCACTTTAGTTATTTATACATCATTTAATGATTTCTCTATACACGACCAAGAAATTTTTAGAAATATGGTAATAAATACAAAAGCAAATGATTATAGGCCTCCATATAACGCAAACGCTATTCAAGAGGGATATGTTAATATTATTAAAGTTTTCAAAGGGTTAGAAGCTTTATTGGGTCAAAAAATTACAATCTAAGTCTTTTCGTTTTATAAACCTAAAAAGGACGCATAGTCTAATTTTCAGTAATAATTAGTACTGAAGGATTCAAGACTATAGCGTTCTTTTATTTTCCGCTTATTTGGGGTAAATAAGCTGTTTTAGATATGACAAAAAGATGTGAGAGAATTTATTTCATGCGAACATTAAATCTGTTGGTGAAACAATTTCAGGCAAAACAGTCAAATTAGTAGCTTCTAATGATGTATCTTTACAAGCGGCAACAAATACAAGTGAAAAGCTTGAAAATGCTAAGAGTCAAGGCTGGTCTGTTGGGGCTAATATTAGTGTTGCTGGCGGCGGTATACTAGGTTTCGATGCTAGTGCAAATGCTGCAAAACAAAAGAGTAATACAAAGGTAACAACACATACTGGTACTACTGTTGTAGGTTCAAATGGTGTTGCCATTACATCTGGAAAGGACACTCATATCAATGGTTCCAAGGTAATTGATAAATCTATAACAGCAGACATAGGTGGAAACCTTTCTATTGAAAGCTTACAAGATACAAAGACATATGTAGGTGAAAGCTCTAATAAAGGATTTAGCGTATCTACAAATGCAGGTTCTCTTAGTAATGTATCTATGAGTTCAAGCAAAGGTAAAATGAAAAGTGATTATGCAAGTGTTACTGATTAAGCGGGGATATATGCAGGTGATGGTGGATTTGTAATTAACACGGCTGAAACAACATCATTAACAGGAGCTGTTATAGATAGTACAGCAGACACTAATAAAAATAAATTATCCACTAAATTATTGGATGTTAAAGATGTTGAAAATACGGCAGAATATACGTCTCGTAATGTAGGTATGAGTTATAATCACGTAGGTAATTTTAAGACCCTTAGTAAAGCAGGGCAAGATGCCGTGTGTAATACATTAGGGAAATTACCTAATCTGTTGCCAGATTCTAGCAAATCGGCTTCTTTTACTACAAAATCTGCTATTTCAAATGGTACAATAGAAGTACGAGTCGTTGGCTTTAATATATAAACACTGTCTCGAGATACAAAAGATAGCTTGAATAAGCTTGATGAAATCTTTGATAAAAAGAAAATTGAAGAACGTCAAGAATTATCTAAATTATTTGCAAAAGAAGCCTTTGGACAATTACATGATTGGAATCCAACCTCTAAAGAAGGTAAAGCTGCAAAAGCGATAGCCCATAGTGTAGTCGCTGAAGTATCTGTTCGTATGGCAGGAAATAAACCGGGTAGTGGTTTTTATGCTGGTGCTACCAATGAAGCATTAATTGGAGAAATTCAAAAAATTGCAAAAGAAAAACCTGATGTAGCTCAAACATTATGTGCTCTACTAGGTGCTGCTGTAAATGGTAGTTTAGGCTATTCACCAGTGACAGGTGCAGCTGAAGCACAATATGGGACTAAGTGGAATCTAGAGTTAGACTATCATGCCGCAACGGTAAGACAGTCCGCATATGAGGAAATGAAAAGACAATATAATTCTAATTATCTTAGAAGGGAGATATTATCATATAGCCCTGATGAAATTTCAGAAGCTAAAGATAATTTAGAGCAGCGTTTAGCAAAGGCTCAATCAAGTGGAGCCTTTGCAGGATCAGTTGAGTTGTTAGGGTTCTTTTTGGATCAATCACCTAGTAAACATGGTATCATAGATGTAGATTATACTTTTAATGGCTATCCAATATATATATTTGGAGAAAATTCTGCTTTTACTCAAGCATTAAAAAATGATTATGAATTAAATAGGCGTTTAGTCAGATTAGCTATAAAAAACCGCGATAATTCTGGTGTTGATATGCCAACAGATTTTGATAGTACTCAATTTTATACTAATTCTTTTGATACTGCCGTAGGATTAGGTGAAGCGACTTATATAGTAACATATAAAAAAGATTATATTAATGGACGAGTAGAAGCAAAAATTACAATAACAGATGATTATGATTTTTCTAAAGAAGATGCTCGATTTGATATATATAAGTCTGCGTATATCTTGCAAGCATCTCGAGAACGAAGACCTTATGCATATAAAGCAACATATGATATGGAGTTCCCCTTATCAGATGTGATTGAGGTACATAGATGGGAGGGGTAACAATGCGATATAAAATGTTAGTCATATGCTTTATCGGTGGAATTAGTATGATTTACTTGAATTTTTATGGGATACATACTGAATTAGTTGATTCATATTGTCTAGGTCGTTATCGAATTGTATTTGGTGGAATTCTACAGGATAATACATATAAAACTAGATTAGAGTATTCAAGAATTTCTCATAAGGTGGTATTTCCATATTTATATGTAAAAGGTGAGTCAGGATATACTAGGGTTTTATTAACACCTATAGGTACAGATATTTTAAAGGTGCCAAATAATTCATTTTATAATACTTCGAGTATATTAGAGGATGTTGACCGTATTCATCATTTAAAACAAATTTATGGTAAATCTATATCTATAAAAGACGATTTAAATCAAATTGATGAAGATGATAGGAATATATTTAAATCATTGCCATAAATGATAATAATATATATGATTTTAAAAACCTTGTGTATATTTTATATTCTATTTATTGTTAGATGCCTTAATCAATACATATGTGGGATTTTATTGATTGACGTATAATGCTAATATAAAGTATTTAAATCTAAAAAAGGACACTATAGTATAATATTTAGTAGTATGTATTGCTGAATTATTTAAAGCTATAGTGTTCTTTTAGTTTGCGTGTGTTTGCGGTTTAAGAGCTTGAAATAGCAATGGTATTTTATATATTGGCTCTAATAACTGTTTAACTAGATTCGGAGTAGGACTTTTTTAGCATTACGTATGATATAATTTATTTATATTGAATACTTTCGCAGAATTTATATTTTATAGAAAGAGGTTCCTTATGGCATCCGGCAGATCTGAAAAAGAGTTACAAGGGGTAACGATGTTAGGTCACAAGACCGATTACCCTACTGATTACGCCCCACAGGTGTTAGAGGCGTTTGATAACAAGCACCCAGATAATGATTACTTTGTTAAGTTTAACTGTCCTGAGTTCACTAGCTTGTGCCCAATGACAGGTCAACCAGACTTCGCGACCATCTACATTTCTTATGTACCAGATAAGAAAATGGTAGAGTCCAAATCTTTGAAATTATATTTATTTAGTTTCCGCAACCACGGGGACTTTCACGAGGACTGCATCAACATTATCATGAAAGACCTCATCAAGTTGATGGATCCTAAGTACATCGAGGTATGGGGTAAGTTTACACCGCGTGGTGGTTTGTCCATCGATCCATATGCAAACTACGGTAAGCCTGGTACTGATTGGGAAAAGACTGCAAAAGAGCGCCTTCATTTCCACGATATGCAGCCTGAACGCGTAGCGTACCGTTAAGATGAATTACGAATTTATAGCGGTCATCTCGACATTCATATTTTGCTTTGTATTCGGCCTATTGTTGTCATTGCATCCAGCAACGCTTGTCGTAGGTAATCATAGTTCCCTACATACATACAGCCGATGGACACGATGGAGCGCTTACGTAGCGTTGATACTATTAGTATTGCAAATCGACATTACTGTAACAGACCGTATGGTGCCATCTAGTTGGATGTTTAGTGAATGGTTTCAACTTGTCACTATTGGTATATTCGCTCTTGTCCTATTACAAACACTAGGCTTTGTAGATTTTACGCATGGGGAACGAAATGTACAATTTCACTATTGGCAAATTGAGCAGGGGTATAGTTCAAATTCTTGGATGGAACGATATTTACAACAGCATCATGGTCAAGTAGCAGGGGCATTGGTGAATTATTGTTATCTCTTATGGATGACATGGCGTTCTATGTGGCCTGCCATATTGATGTTATTCTGGTATAAACTATGGGCTGTTGAAGTAAATGGCTTGCTTTCACCAATTATATCTAGAAAAGAGCATATGCCAGATGTGGTTTCTTATTTGATATTAGATCCACATGTTGTAACGTATACCTTGGCTGGTTTCTTATGGGGTCATATTGTATTGCATGAACGAAAGAACATCATCTTATATGGCAATAGCAGGGCTCTTCAGTTTGTGCTTTCTAGGCTTGTAGTTATCGTTGGTAGTCTTTTATGGATTGGAATTGCCGTTGCCATTATGACGATGCCTATTACGTGGGATTCGGTAATAAACACACTTAGTAAGATACGATAAACTCAGTTATTTCCTATAAACTGCGGGCTTTAAAGGTGCTCAAAATTCTTGACAGATATATTCCTAGGTGTTAGAGTAGGAATATATTTATAGAGTGTACAAATGATTATACCCAGTGTATAGTTTGGTGATCGTTAAAACCGTGACTTACGCCCTTGGGAGTATCCAAGGGCGTTATATTTTTGATATCTAAGAGAGACTGTTCGTATAATGAACGTAGATATGGAGTACTTATGATGCAAGGTTTGCGCGAATTATGGGGCAAAATTCAATATAATATTAAACGCGTTATGGATTCTGATCCGGCGGCCACTAATGTGTGGATGGTTATATGGACATATCCGCATATAACAGCCTTGTTTTGGCATTTCTTCGCACATCGTCTTTATAAGGCAGGGTGGCCTACATTGTCACGGCGTATAGCACTTCATTCTCGTCATGTAACGGGCATTGAAATTCATCCAGGCGCTACCATTGGTCGAGGCTTATTTATTGATCATGGCATGGGCGTTGTCATCGGTGAAACAGCTATCGTAGGGGATAATGTAACTTTGTTTCATCAGGTAACATTGGGGGGCATGTCCTCTAAGAAGGCGAAACGCCATCCTACGATTGAAGATGATGTTCTTATTGGTACAGGTACAAAAATTTTAGGGGATATTACGATTGGTGCTCGTACTAAAATCGGTTGTAATCTAGTTATAAAACACGATATTCCGAAAGATATGGTCATCTTTGAAACGGATCCAGAAAATATGTATGTTCGGAAACCTAGACGAAAAGATAAAAATGGGGCCTCCAATGATAGCCCATATCCTGAAAACTACATAGAGTACTATATTTAATATGGAATAGACCTCTTATTGTTAGATTTTAGTCTAATAATAAGAGGTTTTTTATTAAAAAACGAAAAAAATCGATTTATCTATTGACAAGGAAAATCATTATTGATAGAATAACAATGTAATCAATATTGATTACAAATTAAATAAATAAATTGATGGCATAGAAGCCAACTGAGTTTATTCTGGCTCTGAATAAACTATAATTGAGAATTAATTAATAAAAGGAGTATTATTATGAAAAACGTACAACAAGTAAATCAATATATAGCAGATCTTTCCGTATGGAATGTAAAATTACACAATCTTCATTTCAATGTAACTGGTCCACAATTCAAATCCATCCACGAATACTTAGAATCCATTTATGATGAAGCCTTTGAATACTTTGATGCCGTAGCTGAACATGTAAAAATGCAAGGTGAATTCCCATTAGTAAACTCTGTTGAATATGCTAAATTAGCAAAAATCGGTGAGCTAGGTCAAGAAGATGTTCCTCAACATAAAGTCATCGAAATTTTACTTCACGACTTTAAATATATGAAGGATCAAGCTGCTGCTATTCGTGAAGCTGCTGGTGAGGAAGATAATTTCTTGCTTTCCAACATGATGGAAGACCATATTGAATATTATGTAAAACAAATTTGGTTCATTGAATCCATGTTGAAATAATTCAATTGACAACGCCTTATTGGGTATGATATGATTACCCAGTAAAGCATGGAGGATTACTCAAGAGGCTGAAGAGGACGGTTTGCTAAATCGTTAGGGCGGGTTACCGTCGCTAGGGTTCGAATCCCTAATCCTCCGCCATGCTGAGACCTCACATCGTCTGATGTGAGGTCTTTTTTATTAACCATACAGTGTAAGGAATGGGGATAGAGTTGACGTATTCATATCTGATTGCTTATAATGAATTGTATAAAATTTAATTTAAGGAGACTTTTATGAATACACAATATATACGTTATTTGTCGATGATTCGTCGCGTCCTTAGTATTGGGACCCTTTGTTTAGTGGCATCCTTCGGTGTGGCTCATGCGGAAGATTTTACAATTCCTAGTGCCCGTCCTGTGGTAGATGGTATGAGTACTGATGATGTTAAAGTAGTATCTGCTGCACATCCTGGTAGCGCTAACCTTATTACACCAAATGATTGGACATACAAAGCGTTAAAGACGCTAGTAAAACATGGAGCCATTACGAATACTCATGGATTTATATTTGATGATAGTACTAGTTATACGAAAACTGAGTTGATGCCGTTACTTGATGAAGTCGTGGAAAAACGGGAACAAATGAACGACAATGATCGTCAATTTGCGTTGCGTATCTACCAAGAAAATATGCGTGATATCATGGATTATCGCATTGAACGAGATAAGAAAGTCACTAAAGAACGAGCGTTAACAGATGAACAAATCAAGGAAAAAATGAAGAAATTTAAAATTGATGACTCTCGTGTAAAGACTAATAGTGATGTTCGTATTCGCTATACAGGTTCTAAGAATGGTAAATCTAAAGCAGATGCGCGTGTTCAAACAGAAATGACGTTCACTCTATAATCCCTATAAGGGAACAACATGATTAATTTTATAAAAAATAAGTTGTTTACTGTTCATCAGAATGGCAAACAACATGTTAGTGAAGTATTTAAGTATATCGGACCTGGTATTATTGTAACTGTCGGATTTATTGACCCAGGTAACTGGGCTGCTAACTTAGCAGCCGGTGCTAGCTATGGTTATGAATTACTATGGGTTGTAACATTATCTACACTTATGCTCATCTTATTGCAGCATAATGTGGCCCATTTGGGGATTGTGCGGGGGCAATGTTTAGCAGAATGTGCTTATGAATTTTTACCGAAATGGCTGTCTCGTACGGTGCTAAGTACAGCGGGGATTGCAGCCGTAGCCACGGCGCTGGCTGAATTTATTGGCGCTGCTATCGCACTAAAGATGCTGTTCGGCATCCCTCTTGTCATCGGTAGCGTGTTGACGGCTATCGTATGTACAATTATGCTCATTACAAACTCTTATAGCAAATTAGAACGCATTATAGCTGGATTTGTGTCTCTTATCGCATTGGCCTACCTTGTGGAGGTCAATATGGTTGATGTCAATTGGGCTGCAGCGGGTATTGGCTGGATCAATCCGAGCATACCTAACGAATCGATGCTCGTTATCTTGAGCATTTTAGGGGCCGTCGTTATGCCTCATAATTTGTTTTTACACTCCGAGGTCATCCAAAGTCGTCAGTTTAATCGACAAGATAAGGAGATTATGCATCGCCAGTTGCGATATGAATTCGTAGATACATTATTATCTATGGGCATTGGTTGGATGATTAACTCCGCCATGATTTTACTAGCAGCGGCCGTATTTTTTAGTCATGGCATTGAGGTTACCGAGTTAGAACAGGCTGAGGAACTATTAAGACCTTTAATTGGACCTGCTGCAGATACCATCTTTGCGTTGGCATTGCTATTTGCCGGTCTTGCATCATCGGCGACGGCTGGTATGGCTGGGGCGAGCATATTTGCCGGCATGTTTGGCGAGTCCTATGATATGAAGGACTTTCATAGTCGGTTAGGATTGGGGTTAACCTATATTCCTGCATTATTATTGATCCTGTTTATTACGGACTCCTTTCAAGCCTTGCTCGTTTCGCAAATGTTCTTGAGTTTACAGTTGCCGATTACCATATTCTTGCAATTATATATGACGAGTAGCCGTCGTGTTATGGGCGCTTATACGAATCGCCGATTTACGGGGATTATTCTTTGGGGCATTGGTATTATCGTAACATTGATGAATATTTACTTGTTGGTTATAGGCTAATATATACCGCTTGTTTTTGTGAAAGCTTTCACAGAAATAGGCGGTATTTTATTTTGTCTAGACCCAGAACCAAATAGATTTATGAAATGTAGTTGTAGTAACGTATAAGCCTGTGAAATATGGTACAATAAATAATAGAATTTAATTTGCTAGTATAGCAGTTTATATATGTTTTTGGGAGGATTTCATGGCAACAGAAAAAGATATGAATGAATTAAATGCACCAGTACAATCTGATTATAAAGAGGTTGTTCACGACATTGCAGAAGAATTATTAGCGCGCCTTAACATCGAAGAGGATGGCGCTATTATCGATATGTTCCAAACAGGCTCCTTAGATCCTTGGCAATTATTTGTGTTCTTCTCCGCATTAGAACATGCACTTATGAAGTTTAGAACGGACAAACGCAAGAAAACCGTTATCGTTCATGCCCAACCAGAGGCCCTCGTTGGTACAGGCCCTGTTGTAACACCGGTATCCACTATGCTTGAGCATATTTTAATGTCTCGTATAAATGATATGAGTGAAGGCCGTTTGGAAACCGGTTTGCTTACCGTGTCTGGTGAAAGCATCGATTATGAAGGGGTTAATCTTAAGGGACGCCATGTAGTTATCATTTGCGATATCCACGATAATGAATCTCCTTATTTGGCAGAATGCATTAAATTGTGTAAAGAAATGAAAGCTAGTCACGTTGTGGCAGTTCCTCTCATGTTGTGGAATCCAAATCTTATCGATAATTTGACAGAGGAAAGTATCAAGGCGGAATTGTCCCATGAAAATCGTCCTCTCTCCTAGTAAGACAAAAACAATTTCCCATACTACAACAGTGACCCGTGCAGGTCAATTTCAGCCCCTTATTACACAAGAGCTTGTAAAACATTTACAAGCTCTCGATGTAGTAGCACTTGGCAAGACCCTAAAACTAAAGGAAGATAAGGCGCAAGCTCTCTTTGATTTCTATCAAGATTTTGAGTCCCGTCCTGTTGGGTTAGCTTGTGAAAGCTACGATGGCATTGCTTTTAAATATTTAGATTGGGCAGGACTATCTGATGAGGCTAAGGCTTTTGGTGAAACTCATCTTACTATTATGTCTGCATTATATGGCGTTGTAGAGCCTACGATGGGTGTCAGAGACTATCGATTAGATATGGTCGATAAGGTAGGGCTTAATTTATATGAAATCTGGCGTGAAGCGGTGGATGCATACTTTCACAAGGAGGATTGGATCCTAAACTTAGCGTCTAAAGAATATGCAAAAATGGTGAACCATCCAAAGGTAGTAACGGTTGAATTTTGGGAATTACGAGGCGATACATATAAACAGATGAGTACGTCCTCCAAAATGAGTCGTGGTATTATGGCGCATGCATGTTTGACGAACCAAGTGAAGTATGTGCAAGATTTACCACGCGAAATTAATGGATTTATCTGCGTTACTGATATTGAATCTATTACCATACCAAGCGAATCGATGACGATTCGTTATGAAAGGAAGTGATGATTTGCAAGTGCAAGATATTCTCACAAAAGACCTCGTCGGCGATGAATGGCTGACAGAGGATGAGCTAAGATTTCTCATGTCTGTAACTGATGAAGAACAGTTGCAGCTGATATATAAAAAGGCGTACGAAGTGAAGGCAAAATATGTACAGCCTGTAGCGTATTATCGTGGCCTCATCGAATTCTCGAACCGATGCATTAAAAACTGTAATTACTGCGGTATTCGCCGCGAAAATGATAAGACGGAACGCTTTGATATGAATCGTGAAGATATCATCAAGATGGCGCAGTGGGCCTATGACCATGAATATGGTTCTATTACGCTTCAATCTGGAGAACGTTGTGATGATGTATTCGTCGATTATGTAGTCGATCTTATCCGCGACATCAAAGCCATCGGCGATGGTTCTCTTGGCATTACGATGTGCGTAGGGGAGCAAAGTGAAGAGGCGTACCGCCGCATGCGTGAGGCGGGTGCTAGCCGTTACTTATTGCGCATTGAAACGACGAATAAAGAGCTATATCACAAAATTCATCCTCGCGATGAACTACATTCTTTTGAAACTCGCGTTGAATGTCTACGCCGTTTGCGTCGTGTAGGATTTCAAGTGGGTACAGGCGTTATGATTGGTCTACCTGGGCAAACAGAGGAAGACCTTGTAAATGATATCTTGTTCTACCGTGATATGGATATCGACATGATTGGCATGGGCCCCTATGTGGTACATCATGATACGCCATTGGGCCAAGAGGCGTTGGCCATGGGCATCGATGATGAAGGTGGTAAATTGCGTCGTATTCAATTGGGGCTTAAGATGATTGCCTTAACGCGTCTATTTTTGAAAGACGTAAATATCGCGGCTACTACGGCGTTACAAGCATTAGACCCATTAGGACGCGAAAAGGGACTCGCTGCAGGAGCTAATATTTTGATGCCTATCATTACAATTCCAGAACACCGTGCCAAATATTTGCTATATGATAATAAACCATGCGTGGATGATAATGCTGATAAATGTAAGGATTGCTTGACGCGTCGCGTTATGTCCATTGGTGACACCGTAGGTTGGAAACAAAATGGGGATTCTAAACATTACGGTAAACGGACCGGATTCTTTTAGTTGTATAATAGTCCTCTTTTTTCGATAAATATTTTTTTCGAGAAAAGAGGATTTTTATATTATTACGTCGAAATCATATATCAAGAACTCAAAGTTTCACATAAGGAGGCGATTCCGATGAAAGAATATAGTAGTGATCAGATTCGTAATGTAGCGGTGGTGTCCCATGATGGGGCAGGGAAAACTGCTTTAGTAGAATCCTTGTTATTAACCTCTGGTGCTGTTGATTTTGTTGGCCGTGGTCAAGATAACAAACATATTATGGACTTTGAGCCAGAAGAGATTAAACGGAATGTAACGATTCAATTGGGTATGGCCCCTTGTGAATGGCATGACCATAAGGTTAACTTTATTGATACACCGGGCTACAATGAATTTCATGGCGAGGTTCGTGCCGCATTGCGTGCTTGTGATGGCATGCTAATGGTATTATCTGCGACGACTGGTGTTGAAACAGATACGGTACGCGCTTGGGATTATGCTGTTGAATTACAAATGCCACGTATGGCATTTATCAATAAAATGGACGTTGATGGTGCTGATTTCTTCGGTACTATTGAACGTATGCGTGAACTATTTGGCAAGGCGATTATGCCACTCCAAATTCCAATTGGCGAAGGTGCCAATTTTGAAGGCGTTATAGACGTAGCCAAAATGACTGCGTTTACTTACAAAGACGGCCAACCAACAGAGATTGCTGTACCGGCTCATCTTATCGAAAAGGCCCAAGAAATACGGGAAATGACCGTAGAGGCCGCGGCTGAAGGTAGCGATGAATTGTTGGAAAAATATTTAGAAGGTGAAGAGCTTTCATTAGAAGAAATTCGCCAAGGTCTACGCGAAGGGATGATTACAGGCCGTGTGTGTCCAATCATGTGTGGCAGTGCCACATCCCGTATTGGCTTAGATCAAGTATTAGACAGAATGATTCGGTATATGCCAGATGCAGCAAAAAAAGTGATGACTGCTGAATCAGCAGACACTGGTGAACCAGTTGTGGTGCATGTGGATAAACCCCTAACCGCATTCGTGTTTAAAACATTGCTTGACCCATTCGCAGGCAAACAAAGCTTTGTACGCATCTTCTCTGGTGAACTCAAAGAAGGTGATAAGCTGTTCAACGTTAATCAAGGAACTGAGGAAAAATGGAATAAGATGGTTACCCTTATCGGGAAGCAACAAATTCCAGTAACTGCCGCAAAAGCTGGCGATATCGTAGTGATACCGAAATTGGCTAATGCAAAAACAGGTGATACCTTAACAGCTCCTGATTTTAAGGTGAAGTACGATGCGATTCGTTTCCCTCAACCTTTGTATAGCGTAGCTATGGAAGCTGTGAAAAAAGGTGAAGAGGAAAAATTAGCTAGTGCTGTGTTAAAAGTAGCCGAAGAAGATCCAACTTGTGTAGTTGTGAAAAATCCGGAAGCTCGCCAATTGCAAATTGACTGCATGGGCGAAGTGCACTTAGAACATATCCTTAACAAGATGGACCGTAAATATGGCGTACAAGCGAAACTTGTAAAACCATATATTCCATACCGTGAAACAATCAAAGGATCTGCAGAAACAGAATCGAAATATAAAAAACAAAGTGGCGGTCATGGTCAGTATGGACATGTTAAAATTCAAGTTGATCCATTATATGATGGTCAAGAATTTGCCTTTGTAGACAAGATTTTTGGTGGTGCTGTACCAAGACAATATATACCAGCAGTGGAAAAGGGCGCCAGAGAAACCCTAGAAAAAGGCTTAATTGCGGGATATCCTATGATTGGCGTGCAAGTGACACTCTTGGATGGATCTTACCACAGTGTAGACTCCTCAGAGTTAGCATTTAAAGTAGCTACGTCACAGGCTATCAAGGATGTAATTCCAAAGGCGAAACCAGTCCTATTAGAACCAATCTATGAAGTTAACGTGTTTGCACCAGATGCTTTCATGGGTGACATCATGGGCGATTTAAATAGTCGTCGAGGTCGTGTATTAGGCATGGAACAAAGTGAAAGAACTGGTATATCCGTTGTTAAAGCACAAGTACCGTTGGCAGAAATGTCAGATTATGTTACTGTTTTGCGCTCTATGACACAAGGACAAGGCGTATTTAATCGTCAGTTCTATAGTTATGAAGAGGTTCCTCATAAGCAAGCCGATGAAATAATCGCTGCTTTCAAGGAACAAGATTAATGTAAAAACTGTCTACGTAGTTAATTTCATTGAGAATTGACATTTCACTAACAACTTCATATACAACTAAATATAAAACTTAATATACAATTTCATATGTATAACGATCATTGACGTAAGTCATAAATTTGAATAGTACTTTACGAACCCTCCATATATGTAGCGTATGGAGGGTTTGTTTTGCGTAATCCTATATGGAAGCCAAAGTGCATATGTGCTACCATAGAAGTATAAAATCAATACTAATAGATTAATAATTAATCGTATGTATGGTGTTATATGCACTATGGTTTATATAGAAAGGATGTACCTATGTTTTTTTCAAGTATACATGCAGATTATACAAAAATGGGCTATCCCGCAGCCATTGTTCGAGCTCTTGACTTCTTAAAAAACACTGATTTACAAGCATTGCCAGGAGGTCGTCATGCTATCGAAGGCGATATGATGTATGCCAATGTAGATGATGTAGAAACAAAATTATTTGAAACTACAAAACCAGAATCTCATAAAAATTATATAGATATTCAGTTTATGGTGAAGGGGCAAGAGAATATGGGCTTTTTTGTGGACCATGGCCGAGTAAAGCCTATCGAATCCTATCCTGAACGAGACTGCTATTTTTATCCTAATGAATCTGTAGATGAAGGGCACATCCACTGTCCAGAAGGGTATTATACGGTATTTTTCCCATCGGATATTCATCGCCCTCTTTTAGCGGTTGACGATAAGCCTATAAAAATTCGTAAGGTTGTTGTAAAGGTGCATGTGTCTCTATTAGGTGAGTAACATGATGAAACGATATGAAATTATCGGTATTATATTAACATTATTAGGCGCCACCTTATGGGGCGTGTCAGGCACATCTGTCCAATTCATAGGCAATTTTCGTAATATGAACTTAGAATGGCTTTTGACGATGCGTCTTATTACGGCAGGACTGTTAACCGTTCTATATGGATGGATTCGTCAAGGCAATGCTATTTTTAATGTATTCCGTAATTGGCGAGATACATTAGGACTCGTCATATTCGGCGTATTTGGTATGGCCCTGTGCCAATATAGCTATTTCCGTTCCATCGTCATCGCCGGTGCGGGCATTGCGACGGTGCTGCAATATTTGGCGCCGTCTATGATTATCATCTATTTGCTGGTGCGCTATGGAAAACGGCCGTCCACAGGAGAAATCATTTCAGTTATCCTTGCTTTAGCAGGCACTATTTGTTTGATGGGGAATAATGGTTTTTCTTTTGAAAGCTTTCGTAGTGACGTGTTGTTCTGGGGCTTATTATCTGCCGTGGGCGTAGCCGTATATAGTGTTTCTCCAGTACGACTGGTAGCAACCTATGGGACAATTCCTATTGTAGGTTTTGGGATGCTCCTCAGTGGCCTTGTGGCAGCGGTACTTTTCCAGCAACCTCATTCGTGTGCGACATGGGATGTATGGACTGTGGTAGGCTGTTTTAATGTAGTCTTTCTTGGCACCATCGTGTCCTTTAATGCGTACCTTGAAGGGGTGAAACGCATTGGTGCTGTCTCAGGATCTATTTTGTCATCGATTGAGCCGATTTCGGCAGCTTTCTTTGGATGGGCCTTATTGGGCAATCAATTTAACTGGGTTGGTATCTTAGGAATGGCCATGATTATTGCTACAGTTATCATCATTGCCTTAGAAAAACGAGGTCAATCATCTTAATGATAAACTCTTTGTAATAGTAAGCAATCCTTATGCGGAGGTTGTATGGAAGAAAAACAGTGGATAGGCATGGGACTTGCCATTATAGGGGCACTATTTTGGGGGCTTTCAGGTACATCGGTGCAATTCCTCGAAAATGCAAAGCATTTAAATGTAGAGTGGCTGTTAGAGGTGCGGTTACTTGTAGCTGGATTATTGACGATTCTACTCGCCTATATACAGGATGGGATACGCATTTTTGATATATTTAAACATCAAAAAGACTTTGGTAAACTCCTCATATTCGGTTTATTAGGTATTGCGTTGGCACAGTACTCGTATTTTAAAGCTATCGCTATTTCAGGTGTAGGCGTGGCTACTGTATTACAATATGTAGCACCGACGTTGCTCATTATTTATTTATTCTTACGATATTTTAAAAAGCCAACACCAGCTGAATTTTGTTGTGTTCTGCTTGCACTGACTGGTACTATATGTATTGTTTCTCAAGAAGGGTTAGATATATCCACTATTAATGGAGACGCCTTGTTTTGGGGACTTATATCTGCTGCTAGTATTTGTGTATATACGTTGCAACCCATTGAACTATTAAAAAAATATAGCACCACATCTATCGTTGGATTTGCTATGTTTATCTGTGGTATTTTATCTCTTGCTATGTTTCAACAAATTGACTCAGAGGCCATTTGGGATGGCATGACTTGGCTCGGTTTGTTTACGATTATTATCCTAGGGACTGTAGTATCCTTTAATGCCTATATTGAAGGTGTGCGTCGTATTGGTGCTATTCAAGGTTCAATCTTGTCTTCTTTAGAGCCGATTTCAGCCGCCTTGTTTGGCTGGGCTTTGTTAGGTAATGAATTTACATTAGTTGGTATATTCGGGATGTTCTGCATCATCGCAACTGTATTTATTATTGCCTGGGATCGCCAACGACAACTTAAACGAGACGTATTGGAAAAACTTAATAAAGAAGAAATTGCGTAGATTCAATGAATCTTAAACATAAATAGATTACTTTTAAAACCTAAATAGCTATGATTATCATATTTTGTCATAGTAATATAGGTTTTTGTTATTTTATGTAAGGTGGTATTCGATTTATACTGTATACATAGTTCCGTTTGTTGACTATTCCTACATCTATTCATATAGTAGAAGTAGATAGATTTAGCTTTATTAAGGAGATAATTATGGACATTAAGGAATTTGTACAACAACGTCGTGATGCGTTTATAGCTATGCGCCGCGATTTTCATATGTATCCAGAGCCAGCGTGGCTCGAGTACCGCTCTGCATCTAAGGTTGCAAATAAACTCATTTCATTGGGTTATGATGTGGCATTGGGCTCAGAAGTGCTCGATTTAAACTCTCGTATGGGATTACCTAGTGATGAAGTGATGAAAGCCGCTATGGAGCGTGCTATCGATGAAGGTGCTGATCCTGAACTAGTAGAGAAGATGGGCCATGGTAAAACAGCTATTGTAGCAACTATGAAGTTCAGTGATGATGGTCCTGTAGTAGCATTCCGTGCAGATATGGATTCCAATGATGTAATCGAATCTAAAGCATCTAACCATATTCCAGCTAAGGATGGTTTCCGATCCCGTCATGAGAAGGCTATGCATGCTTGTGGTCATGATACGCATATGACAATGGGGCTTGGCCTTGCTGAGTATATTGCTACACATAAGGATGGATTGAAGGGTACTATCAAACTTATCTTCCAACCAGCAGAGGAAGGCGTACGTGGTGCTAAAGCGATGGCCGAGGCAGGTGTTGTAGATGATGTGGATTTAATGTTCGGCATGCATATCGGATTTAATGAACAGTTATCTAATTGCTTTGCTTGTAGCGATCATGGCTTTTTAGCGACTACAAAACTTGATGCTGTATTCCATGGCTATTCAGCTCATGCAGGTGGCTCTCCGGAGAAAGCACAAAATGCAATGCTAGCAGGCTGTACAGCGGTTCTTAACTTACAAGCCATTGCTCGCCATAGCCAAGGGGCTTCCCGTATGAATGTAGGTGTTTTTGAAAGTGGTACAGGTCGTAATGTTACACCTGATATAGCTGTTCTTAAACTAGAGACTCGAGGTGCTACTACAGAGATCAATGATTATATGATTGAACGCACTAAGACCATTATTAAAGGTGCTGCAGAAATGCATGATTGTACCTTTGAAGTTACAAAACAAGGTGAAACTCCTGCAGGACGTATTAGCGATGATTTAGCTCGTGAAGTACAATCTATCGTTGAACCACTAGGCATTTTCAAAAAAGTACCATTTGATTATAGTGGCGGTGGCAGTGAAGACTGTGCCTATTTCTTAAACCGTGTTATTGATCGTGGTGGGCGAGCAACATATATGGTATTAGGCTCTGCTATTAAAGCACCTCATCATAATCCATTATTCGATATTGATGAAGAAGACATGCTAAATGGTATTATTGCATTAGGGACAATTGCTACTCACTATTTAAAATAGACTATATTGATTATGATGTATACATTACATTATAGATGTATAACTATATAGATGTATGCATCAAGAATGTATGCATCAAGAATATGTATAGTGGACCTATATATTATGTGTAATATAGGTATTAGATTGTGAGGTGTTATATGATTCAACGAGAGCGATTAGCTAGTGATTTTGAGGCTATGTCGCAGTTAACTGCACCTGGTGAAGGTATTAATCGGATTGCTTTCACCGATGCAGACTGGGCAGGCCGCCAATATATTATAAAACGCATGGTTGACGCAGGATTAACTGTAGAAACAGACGGTTTTGGGAATGTCATTGGCTATAAGGTAGGTAAGAATCCTGATTTACCGGTTGTCATGGTTGGTTCTCATACGGACAGCGTGCCTAATGGGGGAAATTATGATGGTGTTGTGGGTGTATTATCTGCTATCGAAGCGGTTCGCAGTATGATTGATGATGGTTTTGAACATGACCATACCATTGCAGTAGTAGACTTTATGTGTGAAGAGTCTAGCCGCTTTGGAGCAGCCACATTGGGTAGTAAAGCTATGCGCGGTGAATTGACATTGCAAGATTTACATCGCTTAGTAGATAAACAAGGCATTTCCTTGTATGAGGCATTAAAAGAGCGTAATTTAAATCCAGATGCTATTGAGCATATGGAATATAAGAGACATGTAAAGTCTTTCACAGAAATTCATATTGAACAAGGTAAAGTGTTAGAGCACGAAGCTAAACCTATCGGCATTGTAACCGGGATTGCCGCACCAGAACGGTTCTATGTAACCATTCGTGGTAATGCTGATCATAGTGGGGCCACACCGATGAACTTGCGTCATGATGCACTCTGTGGGGCTTCTAAAATCATTCTCGGTATTGAGGAGATTGCATCTATGCAAGAAGAGCCTCCAGTAGTGGGTACAGTCGGAGTAGTAGAGGTTGTGCCAGGAGCGATGAACGTTATTCCTGGGGCCGTTAAACTCGGCGTAGATATTCGCAGTATTTCTAAGGTGGCCCGAGATTCTGTAGTTACCCTCATTAAGGAATTTATTGATGTTATTGCAGAGAAACGAGGCTTATCCTATACGATTGAGCCTGTTGCACAAGATCATCCGGTGGCGATGCATTCAGCAATGATTCGCGAAATTGAAGAGGCTGTTCAGTCTGTAGGCGTAGACTATATGACCATGCCAAGCGGTGCTGGTCATGATGCCATGCATTGGGCTGATGATGTTCCTACAGGAATGATTTTTATTCCATGCCGTGAAGGTATCAGCCATAATCCAGCTGAATTTGCAGATATGGATGACATCGTTACGGGCGCTAAGATATTAGACACGGTGCTAAGAAAGCTTAGCTTAGAAAGTACTAAACTTAACTAGGTTGAGTACCGTGGAATATTTGATGTAGATATAATTTAGTTAGATCTGTGTTAACTAGCTAAGGTATCATATTTTACGTGGTTAGAAGGGTGTATTCCGTAATAGAATAGCAGAGAATATTCGCTATTGGTAGGGAATACACGGATTGGAGAGATTATGGTTATTGCTGGTATTGTTATCGTAGTGGCGACGTTTATTGCCATTATTAAGCAGTTTGAAACACGGCTTGTGTTATTATTATCGGGCTTATTAATGTGTTTTATTGGTGGACAGCTTGGTGCTGGTACGACAGCCTTTGTAAAAGAGCTTACAAATCCAGGTCTTGTACCAACTATTTGTACAGTGCTTGGTTTTAGTTATGTTATGGAATATACAAAATGTACAGAGCACATGGTATATTTCATCTCTGCAGGTCTTAAAAAAATGACTAAAATCATCATCCCTGGTGCCGTTATTATTACGTTCTTAATCAATATTGCGTTGCCTACAGCGGCAGGCTGTGCAGCTGCAGTAGGTGCTCTATTAATTCCTGCACTTATTCGCTCCGGTGTACATCCAGCGATGGCAGGCTCTGCTATTTTCTTAGGGACTTGGGGTAGTGCATTGAGTCCTGGTCTTATGTTTAACCCTCAAGTAGCACAACTCGCTGGTGAAGATGTAATGACCGTTATCGCTAGCTTTTCTATGCAAGCTATTATTGGCATTGTCGTAGCAGCTATCTTGCTCAATATCGTAGCTATCATTAAAAAGGAACATACAGGATATGTATTGAAAGATGCTAACGCGGAAGAAGGTAAAGAATTTAAAGTAAATTATTTATATGCTATCATCCCAATCATTCCACTTGTATTACTCGTACTCGGTAGTAAACAAGTAGCAGTGATTCCTGAAATTTCTGTTCCTGTATCTATGCTCATTGGTACAGCTATTGGTATTATTGCTGTACGTCCTAATGTAACGGAAGCAGTTAAGAAATTCTTCCGCGGTACTGGCGATGGCATGTGTGATGTAGTCGGTCTTATGGCTGCTGCTGCATGCTTTACAGCTGGTATGCAATATATCGGCCTTACAAGTGCACTCATTGATGGCATGAAGAACTCTCAACAAATCGCTCAAATTGGTGCAGCCTTTGGTCCATTCTTATTAGCTGTTATCTCTGGTTCTGGTAATGCAGCAGCCCTTGCCTTTAACGGTGCTGTAACACCACATGCGGCAGACTTTGGCTATGGCATTATGCAACTCGGCTCCATGGCTCAATTGGGTGCTGGTATCGGCCGTAGCATGAGTCCAGTAGCGGGTGCAGGTATCATCATTGCTGGCCTTGCAGGTATTAACCCTATGGAAATGGCAAAACGCAATGCTGTGCCATGTATCATTGCTACGGTTGTGATTATGCTATTGTTACTATGATTAGATTAAAATGTAGCTGTAAAACTATAAATTCATAAATCACAGGTGTATTAAAGACGTTAAATCTTAGAATACATAATAAAAGAACCCCATTAGATCAATACGGTCTTTGTGGGGTTCTTGTTGTATTGTACGTATATTATTTTAGTTTAAGGCCAATCCAGAGCGCGGAAATAATAAATAATCCACCGCTAACCCAGAATAGGGTAGTAAAGCCTAGCCATGCCATAAGGCTAGCACCACCGACAGATCCTAAGAAATAACCAAAAAACAAACAAGACTGATTATAGGAGAATACTTGTCCTGTAAATTCTCGAGGTGTTTTTGATGATAGGTAGGTGTTTAAGGCAGGCAACATGCCACCTAAACCAAAACCTTGTAGGAACCTGATTATTGCAAGTTGATATACATCAGAAACATAGGCTTGAGGGATATTTAGAATCCCTACATAAATAAGCGACACTACTAATACTTTGCGTGGACCAATCTTGTCGACTAATTTACCTAGTGGAGAACTACTCATAAGTTGAGCAATACCCATAGCGGAGAATACAGCGCCTGCAATAAATGCCAGATTTTCTGTATCACTAGGAACGATTCCCTTAATATATACAGAGATAACAGGTTGTAAGGACATGATGCATATTGCATAGATAAAGGACGCTACACATAATGCGACAATACTATTAAATTCCGGTATTTGCTCTTTCAACTTACGGATGGAAAGTTTTTCAGGATTCGGTTGTGGTACATAATTTTCATGGATGAATATAGTAGCCAGCACACCAGCTAAACCCATGAGCGCACCGACGATGATGAAGTCATTGTGAATGCCTACTGTATCTGCAATATATCCACCCAATAAAGGCCCTATTAGTGAACCAGCAAGATTAGCAGATGCTAATAATCCTAAGGCCCAACCTGTCCGCTCAATAGGTGATTCGGAAGCTATTAATGTAATTGATGCCGAGTAAAAGCCACTTACTAGACCTTGGACGAGCCGGATTAAAACAACCCCTTCGGGTGTAGTTTGAAAAGCAATCAATACATTGCATAATGCCATGCCAAAGCTAGATCGTATTAATGTAATTTTACGACCTTTTTTGTCGGCCACACGCCCCCAAAATGGAGCAGCCAAGCAAACGATAATATAGGTGGCACCTGTAGCTAATCCAGACCATAAGGACATAGCTTCTGGAGTTTGTACGCCTAAATCATGAAAGTATAGAGGCAGAATTGGAGCTAACTGGCTTACACCAAAGGCTGTACAGAATACACAGATTAAACTGATGTACACCGTTCGTTTCCACGTTTCCAAAATATCCCTCCTTTCTTAGTCTTAGTACGTTCTTAATAAAATAATACTCTTATTTCTTTTTGATTTCATCCCAATCATTTAAATCTGGAGGCGTATTGCTTGTTATAGATTCCTGAATCCAGTAGTTGATGGAGGTTAAGTTGCAAGACTCTCGTTCAAAGGCTTCTAATCGTTCAGATGCTTCGTCAGGAATTGCTAACGGCTTGGTCTAAATCAGGTTCTTTTGTAATGGCACCAATTTCGTAGCAATAGCCGACTGCTAGTTGCCATAGATGGTCCACATAGTCATAACTACCGTATGTATCGTAACATTTGCTAGCCTTATTAACGCACTCTATGGCGGTTCTTATGTCAGGGGTGTTACCTTTTTTGAAAGTGAATATATAAGCGAGATACGGCCAAATAGCATCGAGAGTGTAAATAGCTGGTTGTTGTAATAAGTGAGCGATGCGAGACCAGTCTTGGGACTGACCATCTATATTTAATGTACGAAGAGTAATGGCTTGCATTGTAGCATAAGCGTGGTCATTAAAGTCTAAATAATCTGGGCTTATAGCAGCACGTTCATGCTCTCTCCTTCGCATAATAATCAGTAAAACCTGATAACATATGTAGTTTCAGTATACTATTAGTATTTAGAGGAAAACAATATAAATATTCTAAATTTCGCGACTACTTGAGAGAGGATATATTCAATTTTTGCTATTTGTATTAGAATAAATTAATATAAGAATTAATGAAATATAAATAGTAAAGGGTACATATCAGAATGATGAGACAGCTTTTATATTCTGAATTAATTAAGTTTAAATTTGAATTATTATCTTTAATTCAATGGTTAAAGACAATAAATTTATCTACAATCAATATACAGACATACCTTTCTATAAACTTATTGGTGTTTATTGGTATAGGAAT
>ERZ773065.147-NODE-147-length-43581-cov-16.280568_pt1 | contig 43581 bp, 53 predicted proteins | sample MGYA00580623_ERZ773065 | MGnify/ENA primary metagenome ERZ773065 (study PRJEB29015, sample SAMEA2738017) | human oral metagenome | biome: human oral; feature: human-associated habitat; material: dental | place: China | collected 2047 ... | reverse complement strand
TAAAACCCCAGCTCCATAAGGTGGAACTGGGGCTTCAGCGTGGAGCCGCCGGGAACCGAATTACTCCATATAAAATTCAAGGTAAAAGGGTATATTAGGAAAATTACTTGCCCTATATGCCAAATTCATGCCAAATACAACGATGCACTAGCGCATAAGAATAAGCCCTACCAAGGCTAGAAACCTGGTAGGGCATCAACAACTAAGTATCATTCCGGTCTCGGATTAAGTTGTCGGTGTCCTCACTGATAGCAAGGACGCGCTCCACAGCTGAAGGGATAGCTGGCCGGCCAGGCGGGTTTGGATAGGTTTCCAGCAGTGTGCGGAGCGTTAGCCTTACTTGCACATCCAGTATACGTTCGGAGCGCATCGCGTCGATGGTGTGTTCCATTTCGGCCTGCTGGGTTTCCAGCTTTTCGATCTTCCGCCATAGATCTTCCCGAAGCCGATTACCGGCTTCGAGGGTGAGCTGGAGTTCGCTCTGCGCTAGCTGAGCTTTTACGGTTTCGGCTTCTCGCTCCGCAACAGCGCGCGCCGCTGCCGACTCCAGCGCTTTCGTTCGCCAAAGGGTTCTCTGCACGATTACCGTAGTAGTCAGCGTGGTCACCAGGGTGAGAAGCGCAATACCAATACTCTCAGTGATCCCCAAGCCCGATAGCGATAGTCCTGTCACTGGGTCCATGTGGCCTCCAGTCCTAGGATAGGGCCACCGCGGAGTCAACCACTGCCGCCACCAAGGCGGGGTCCAGGCTGCGGATCAGCGCCTCCACCGCGGCAAGCAACACGATTAGCTGGTTGGCCATTCCTTCACCTCCCGATGGGCCGGAGTGTGGGTATCAGCAGTAGCCGCCGGCGTGGCGTCAACAGCTGGAATCACCACCGCCGGCGTACCCGCCGCACCAACCTTAGACGTTGCGATAGACGTCAGCACGGATGCGATAGCCGCGGTGACCGCAATGCCCAGGCCGGCTTGCCAGTCCACACTGTAGACGGCATCACCAATCGTGATGGTTGCCAGCAGTGCCTGAGCGAAGGTTCGTGCCGCACGGTCGGCAGCATCAATCCAAAAAATACGGGTCCACATTTACTTGTTTCCTTCCTTGAGTAAGGTTTCGATCCGGTCGAGGCGCTCCGGGAGCGTGGCTACCGTACGGGCAATCTCCGGGATGAGTTTGATTTTGTCGGCCACGAAGTCGACAAAGGTTTTACCCTCGGTGACTTTCCAGCCGGAGAAAACCGGCTTATTGTCTTTCCATTCGGGACCAACTAGTTGGTCTAGGATCCAACGCACCATGCGTGGTTCTCCTTCTTCTTGTTGTGGTTGGTTCGGTGAGTCGAACAGCTCGGCGGCGTAGGCCAGCACGACATCAAACGGGAAGCCGGGGCCAGGGTCGGTGTGATCAACTTCCCGCCATGCCTCAGAGATTTCCGCATGGCCATGAACGCCACGGACACCTGCGCGGAGTTGATCGGCGTCGATAAACTCTAGGGGAATGTCGTAGAGTTGTGACCAGCTGGCGATTTGTTCGGCGGTCCGCCGCAGCTTTTGGTCGTCGTCAAGCCAGTCCTCCCGGCTCATGCTGGCGTAGCCTGTCAAACTGATGTGCAGGCAGCGCGCGTTGCCGGTGGGGCCTGCTGCGTACGGCATGAAATCATCCGTGTTGCACAAAATGAGGTTGCCGTCGGCGCCGGCAAGCACGTTATAGCTAGAGCCGTTAGCGGGATTCGTTTGCCACTGGGCGACGGCAATGCCATCACGTTCCGGCGGGCACTCCACCGTGTGGATGCAGATGGACTGGATAGCGCTGAGCGACCGGTAACCCACGCCGGGCATGTCCGCGGTGAAATCGGCATCGTATCGGATTTCCATGGGTCCTCCTTCTTCTTGGGTTGGGGTTTCAGATACTGGGATGGGGGCGTAGCGTGATGCGGTGTTGTTTGGGTGTTGGCCCCAGTAGTCGCCGAGCACGAAATTGATATCGCAGTCGACGCCGCCCACGGTCTCGCTACCCGGGCGCTGGTACAGCACTGCTTCCGTGGATAGGACGCCTCCGCTCCAGGCCGCAGTCTGCCACGCCAGGAACTTTCCGCCGCCCAAGTCAGCAATAAGCGCATCTGCGGCAGCCCAAGCGATCACCCTGGAATGCCCGTAAATACCGACTCTGGCGCGCCCCAAGACTTCACAGCAGGCACGAAAATACTCGGAGGCAACGCCGTTCCACTCGTCAAGACTGATAGGGAAATCCACCGCAAAGAACACGGGATGTTCAGAACAGTCGAGCTCGTCGAGTTTCTGCTGGGCCGCCTGGGCATCGGCCAAGCCACCGTTATAGCCGCGCATCACGTCGGAATCATCTTCTTTTCCGAACTGCCATACGAAAGCGACCCCCAGGCCATGCGCCTGGAGGTCACCGAGTTCAGCCTTCTGGATGGGTTTGCCTAGCATCCAGCTGGCCCTGGGTGGACTGATGTAGCGGATCACGCCATCATGGCCAGCGGCGCGAATCGCCGCAGCTGGCGGCACGCCAGCACTGTAATCAAGAATTGTTAACAATGTTTTCTCCTTATTGGAAAGTCATAGGCAGCATGGGATAGGTGGCGTGCAAGCCCAGTGTGCGGCGGATGAAATCAATCCCCCGGGGACGGACGCGAGTCGTGTGCGTTACCACCTGGGTGCCGTTCGAACGGGTATAGCCGCCGGCCTTTACCTCGAAATAGTTTGCGTAGCGTTGGTATGGGGTGTTCCGCATATCGCCTTTAGTAATCAAGATGCCCCGGTTCCGCAGCTCACGGAAAAGCGTGTTCTGGCCGATGCCTAGCATTTTCGCCACCGTGCCCATGCTGTAGGAGCCGGTGGAATCAATAAAACAGTCGTAGGCATCCGCCTTCGGTCGAAGCTGCTTATTAGCAGCCTCTAGGGCCAGGCGTTCCTCTTCAGCATTGAGCGCAATTAAAAGAATCTCAGATCGGGTCAACTGCGACGGATCAAACGCCGGCGCCATGCGGGCACGCTTTTCCACCTCGATGAAATAGCGGCGGGCTTGCCTACCCCTAGCGGAGCGCTGGATCATAGCAATCTCCTTTGCCATGTCCAAAGACACAACATGATTCAACCGCGGCCGAGACGGCATTCCCGCAGGTGACGCCGAATGCTCATTTTTGAGCGCATAGTCCACCCCCTCCTCAAAACCATAGGCAACCATTCGCGGCCACCAATCTTTATAGGGGGTTTTCACTTCCAGAAAACCATGAAGGTCACGCCCCAACACCGCCTGGACCGCCTGACCGCCCTCCCCCATGTTCGTAATAGGGATGAGCTGGCCGCCGCCTGGTGTATGATTATTATCTGGTTTCGACATGAAGAGTCTCCTTTCGAAATTATTTTTGTATTAGGAAACCCGCGGCCTCACATTTTTAGGAGGGTCGCGGGTTTCCGCATTTGTTAGTGCCAGGGTTGTTTGTTAGTTAATGGCGAAATCTCGGATGTACATGCCCATGCCGTACCCGGTCTTTGCTGCCGGGTCCGAGAAATTCACGCTCACCACACCTTCCCTTGTGATGGTGCACCAGCCGGGGGCGCTGCGTTTCTCTGGGCTGGTGAGGAAGAAATCCACATCCCGATTCGGTGGCCGGAACTTCGGCGGAAGGGTCCCTTTCACACCAGCAGAAGCACTGCTGACAGCGACCCACACCATCGCGCCAATCCGGACGAAGGCAAGTTGACCGTCATCCCAGCGGACAATATCATCATTTTCCGGTACATCAATGCGCCGATTGACCTCCTGGATTTTGGTATCAACATAGCCCTTATTAGCAATATGAGTAGCGGTGACAGGATCGCTGACATCCGCGTTACCGGTGTCACTGCGAATCATGAGGGAGGACTGGCCAGGGGTGAGGAATGTTGAGGCTGCCGGGGGAAGACCCTGAATATCACGGATCTGGTGCGTATGCTCCTTATCAGCCTTCTCCAGCCGGAGCTTGTTATCGGCTTTGTCCACGTAGTCCTTGTTGGTTGCATGAGCCGGCTCAGTGATCGAGGGCGTGGTGATAGCGATCCGACCATCCGCCTTGGTCTTCACAAACGCAGCCCGTTGCACATCATGATGAATACTGAAATCCACATCCCCCGCAGTAATAACCTTAGGCTCAACGGCGGTACCAGTCAGATCTCCAGCAAGTTGGATTTTGCCCTGCACAGTGGCGGTGGCGGAAGGCGTCGGCTGCACCGCAGCATTAGCATTTTCCGCAGCAGTTGCTGCTTTCTTCGCCGCCACCTCAGCAGCGCGCTCTGCAGTGATGGCACCCTGCCAGGCAGCATAGGCGCGGTCAGCGTCCGCCGCCACCGCTGACTCCACTGACGGCCGGTACTGGAAGCTGCGCTCCATGCACGTACGCAGCGACACCGGACCCGTTCCCTCAGGGACCACAACCTCAAACGGGGCACTGCCACGCACGGATTGGGTACGGATCTGCACCAGCAGCGGGCCGGGTTCCACCTCGACTTCTGCCTTGCCATCAAGCAAATCAACACGGACCGGAGCAGTCATGATAATGACCCCGGTGGATTCAACAGACCCGCGTAGCGCTGGTGCTTGCAACAGCACATAGTCCTCAGGGTGAGGTTTACCACCCACATCACGCAGATCAATGATTAATGTTCGCATATTTTTTCCTCCTTGTTGTCGGTTTTATACTTCATCTCGGACAGTTTGCTCACCAAGGTTCTCCACCTCGTGTGAATGGCGGATAGCGGAAAAGCTGGAATAGCGGGTGCCGCCATAGCACGTTCGCCAGTTCGCCATGTAGATCTGGATCTTCGCCTTATAACCAGGCCGGTCAACCACCACCGGTTCCGTTGCCAGCACCAGTGATTGCGCGTACTGCTGCGGAGTCTCGAAAGTTGCAGCCACCTCGTGGTACAACTGCCCCTCAGGCGTATACACCAGAAGATTCACATCACAATAGCCCCAGCCGGTATAAATGGTTTTCCCAATATGGCAACGGGCGTTAAACGTCCACAAGCCTTTGGCATCCAGCACAATCATGCCGTTTTCCGTATCCAAATGCGCGTTCTTTGCCGGCCCCACCTGCCCCTTAAAGGGCAAAGTCCGCGCCGTATTTGCCTGCCAGGCACTATTCAAATTCACCGTCTGATAAGCGCACACATAGCCCGGCGCGCCGTCGAGCAGGTCGATACGGTCGTTGAGGGCAAGCTGGCCGGAGAGCCCAGTCTTGATTTCTTTCTGCATCGGTTTGATGAGGCTCCCCACGGCGTCGAAGACCCGGTTGAGTAGGCTGCCGATGAATTCCAAGCCGGTCTTAACGACGAACGTGGCGCCGGTGGCGAGAGCCCGGAAGATGTCGGCGATGCCGCTGAGGACGGTTTTTCCCAGGTCGGCCATGAGCTCAGGCAAACCCTTCTTTCCGAAGGGCATGGCTTCGAGGGCTTGTTTGCGGGCGCGGTCTTTGACGGTTTGCTCGGTGTAGGGGGTGATGGTTTTGACCTGGGCCCCTACTAGCGTGTCCCCGGTGGTTTTTAGCGGGTAGTCGCCGCTTTCGATGAGGGCCTTTGGGTCAGTCATAGTTTACTTTCGCCTCCTGCCGTGTGATGGGTTCTGGGGGTGTGAGGTCGCTGGTGAGCTGGTTGAGCAGGGCGCGTTTTTCCGCCATGGAAAGGTGAGAAATGTCTGGGGTGGTCACCTCTGGTGGTAGTGGCTGGTTGATGTCTACCCATGTGCCGCCGGCTGCGGTGATCCAATCATGGGGGCCGCGGGGCGGCACGTATTTTATTTCCTGCAGTTCTGGGTGGTGGCGGAAGCCGCACCGGTAGAGGTGTTCCGACCATTGCCTAAGCGTGCTGGTGGGGACCACGAGGGGGGCGGATGCGGCGGGGCCAGCCAGACCGACGAGGGCCCAGAGGGCGTGTTCTTCGGGGGATTCCGGGTCGCAAGCAGTTTGGAGAGGGATAGGCATTAGATGACTCCTAGATCATGGATACTGCTCATGGAAGATTTCACTCTGGTGAGGATTTGTTCCAGGGGTGAGTGCTGGGCCTGGGGGTCACCGCAGACACACGCCCAACCGCGGGTGTCGCGGTCAAGTTCGTAGGTGATTTCAGTGACCTGCTCCACCACTACCTGGTCGCCAGGGAGGCCTTTGATGGTGGCGCCGATCCGATCACCCAGGAAGAAATGGCCCTGGCCCCGGTCACCGATAAACCATGGGGCGCCATCGCCGAGGGTGAGTTTGTGGGAGGTTTTTTCGCGGGTGTCCCAAAACCCCTCCCGGAGCGCGGCCAGAGCGGAAAGCGTGTAGCCGCGGTCTGCCCCGTCGGCGAAATGCTCCCAGTATTTTGACCAGCCGAGGGTGCGGCTACGCTGGATCGACTTGAGTGACATCCAGGCCAAAATAGTGTCCTCGTAGAAGGGTTTGAGGAGAGTATCCGCAATGACGCCGATGGTCGGTGTGGCAATGAACATACCCAGGTAATTACCAACCAGTGTCACCAGGGAGGATAGGGCTTCGTTGACGCCGTAGGTGGAGTGGCCGCCAGTGAGGATTTGCACCGCGGTAGCGGGTTCCCAGGTGAAATCCGCGGCCTCTATACCGGTTAGCGGAGCATCCCGGTACAGCACATAAGGGCACTGGGGGATGGTGCCAAGCCAATTCGGGGCAGAATACTTCACCGGGATATTTGGGTTGGGGATCACTGTGTGCTCGGTGTCAACGTTATGTCCAACCAGTTGTTGGGTGGTGCGGAGGAAGCCTTCCCGGATAGTGCCCCACAAGGAGGTTCCTTCAGGATCAAACCACGAGGACTTGTCCACAATGTCGATAATCAGGCACCCGTGCCGGATTTTCGCACCCGGCCACGGGAGCGGATCCCCTGTCAGGTACCTGCGGCAGTCCACCATCAGCTGGGCCTGCCGCAGCGGACTGGACGCCATATCATGCCACGTTTTCATCCGCGACGAAATAATGGTCCACGGGGTGGTATCACCACCGATCCGCCCCGGCGCGACCTGAATCGCCCAGGTGCGGGGGTTGAATGTGTCGGTCCATTCGGTAAGGTCGAGCGGGTCGTCAGGGAGCGTCCACACGGACCCCTCCAAGCGCCAGATGTTGAGCATGAGGGCGGTTTTGAGGGCCCACCTGGTGGGACCAAGCAGCATAAACGTGCGGGGAAACTGGACCGCTGCCGGGGTGAGCGGGTTCGGCCACACATAAATGTGTTTGAGTTCTTCGTAGTCGTGGAGGAAATTCAGCTCCAGGTATCTTTGGCCCGTGCGTTCTTTCACTAGGCGGGTGGATTTCAGGCGGCCGGACCACCTGGCCCCATCTTTGTCCATGGTGACATGGATGTTTTTTGTGGGGCGACTATGGTGGTCGAGGGCCCAAGTGGCAAGCCAGTGATCTATCGGGATGGTGATGGTACCGGCCCCGGTGTCGTTGAGTTTCCACTGGAATTTGGCGTGGATGGCGTCTACCAGTCGGCCTTTGAGGTTCCAGTCACCGTCCCAAAACCGGATAAGAGGTGGGGTACGGCGGGCTAGGATGCGGCCCCGCCTGAGGGTTTGACCTTTCCGCCACACGGCCTCTAGCCGGTCTAGGGTGGTTTGGTCGAGGTTTTGGGTGCCCGGCATGAGGTGCAGGATGGTCATTAGAGCCTCCTTCCGCCCCAAGGCCTGGTCCAATATTCGACCATGCGGCATTGGATGGATGACTCCGTGCTCCCGGTTAATGCGGCGCTTACCGGCACTACGGTGGGCGGTGTGTGGGGTGGGAGTGGGTAGAGGAAATCCACACCAGCAAACCGGCCGGCCACATTGGAGCCGTTGGCGGCTACGTAGCGTTCATGGCGTGGATAGGTGTCGATCGTCAAATCTTCCCCGGGGCGGAGTTGTGGGGTGGTGATGGTGCGGCGCCCATCGCGGCCAGTGGGGTCCGCGAAATCATAATCAGGGATAGTCCACTGGCCGGGTGCGGTCATCGCCCACTGCAACCATAGAGGCCGATCGGTGGGGTTATGCACCGTCAGCGTGCCGCTGGTGCTGCCCGGGGTGGCCTTGAACGCTGCCACGTGCGTGTCCCCTTTCCAGAATGGGAACGGGGCGCGCAGGTTCAAGATGAGCTTGGAGTGGTGGAGAAACCTGGGGTCCTTCTTCGACTGTGTTTTACTCTCCTTGAGCTTGACAACCTCTAGGGTGCGGCACTCACTGTTGGTAGTAACCATGATGGTGGCGGGAGTATCCGGGGCGAAGCCCGAATAAAAACGGGACTCGATGGTTTCCCAGTCGCCGGTATCACCGTAGATATCAAACCCCAGCACCAGGTCGATGGGGTCGATAGTGTGGCCCAGGTAGGTGGACCCCTCCTGGAACGCCGACTGCTGCCAGATCCCCGAGATCGGCGCCTCATCAAATAGGCCCTGGGGGTCCTCGGCCAGTTCGGCGCCTTCCGCGCCCACACCCGCACCGGAAACAGTCCACGTGCGACCGTGGATGTCCGTGATGTCGATGCGGGCGGGGGTTCCAATATCCAACACAACCAACCAGCTCCTTTCAACGGTGTACCGGCTATGCGCCGTTCATGGCCATGACCTGTTGCCGGGCGTGCATCTCTGACCGGCGCAGGCCTTCCTCCACGTTGTTTGTTTCAATGTGATAGTGCACTTCCACCGGCGCAGATGGTTCCTCAGGTGGGTTCGGTGGGGTGCCCGTGACGGCTTGGGTGATGGCCCTAGCGTGCTGCGGATCGGCGTTGAGCATTTCCAGCAGTGGCCTGGCGTGCCTAGTTGCCGCCTCACGCACCACGAATTCACCGTTAGAAATCCATGCGGGGATGAGATCATCAGTGGGGCCACCAGGGCCTTCCACCAGGCCACCACCTGCATAGCCGTGGCCTTGACCCCACATCGTGGTCAAATCAAAACCGTAACGGCTGCGGTAGTAACGCAAGGCTGCCACCATATTCGAGAACGGGTTCCGGCGGTCATCCGGTAGCTCGGGGTCCCGGTGGGCGGCATAGGTTGCCGGAATGATCTGCAATAACCCAACCCCCGCCGATTCCCCGGACCCATTCACGTCCACGATCTGCTGGGCAATGTTCGGGTCGCCACCGGATTCTGACTGGATTTGCTTTATCATGGCGTTGACCTGGGCCGGATCGTCAGCGTTGAAGCCAACCCTGCGCATTGCCGCCATGGCCATGCCACGCCACTGCTCAGCGCCGCCGCCTGGCACATACACATGGTCGATATCACCGTCGTCGGCTTTTGGTGCTTTGATCGGTGAGAGGCCGCCCACCAGATCCAGGCCGGTGACCTCTACCGTATCCGCCTGCGGGTCGGCGTCAATCACGCTCGCTGCAGCCTGGGACAGGCTCGTGATTTCTTTCTGCTTCGCGGCGGTGCCTGAGCGCTTCGATACGCTCTGGCGGGCTTTCAACCACTGGCTATAGGCCTTCACCATCGGGATATCATCAGATACGCCAACCAGGCCCAACAGGTCCTTAGTGTGGCCTGCTGCCGCGGTCTTAGCGAAATCAGCAACAATCTCCGAAATGGAAGACGGGCCATCTGATTTCGCCCCGGTCACATACGAATCCGGGTCAGACTTACCCGAAGCCCGGAACGACTTGAGCTTATCGCCCGCCGGGTCAGTGGTCTCCACAGCACTAGCAGAAGCAGCGTCGGTGTGGCCGAAATCAATATCACCCAGGCCGCCCATGCGGGGCACCTTAATCGGGGCGAAAAACTCCGCCGGCACATGCGCATGATCCGTGTACTGGGGATGACTAGCAGGTGCCGCACTGCCGCCGAATTGGCCATTGCCGCGGCCGCCACCCATCTCCACATTTGTGCCGGACGGGAGGGTGCCGGAAGTGTGGCCGCCACCCGGGCCCCCGTTATACCAGCCAATCTGCAACGACCCAGAAGGCCCCAGGCCGGGAAGGAACCCAAGCGCGTTAAGGCCTTCTTTTTCTGATGCGGTCGTGAACCTGCCGCCCCAAGGGTCGATACCCGCGGTGTAGCGGGCAACCGCCGACATGGCGCCACTACAGTCGCCCCAGTGGACGCCTCCCCACACGTAGGGTTTGCCCTCCAGGTCGGAAGCAAACGTGTCCAGGTCCTCAATGGTGATGCCGCCCTCGGCGAAGGCGCGCACATCCGTGGGGCCTAGGCCGCCCTTCGCCACCGGGGCGAAGCCCTTCCCCTTGGCATCCACCAGACTATAACCGAAGTGGTCCGCTACCGCGGCAGTAATTGCCACAGCGCGGTCACGCCGGTAGTCATTAGCCAGAGGGATGTAGGCTTCGCCGCCGGTCTCGGGCTCTGCCCATACACGCCATTCGCCACCAGCGGCGATCTGCGGGGAATGATCTTCCCCACCAGCAGCATAACGGCGGATCGAACCGGTGGCGTGGCGGCTAGCGCGGCTGGAGAACGGGCTGCGGATAGCGCTCAGCTTATCGCTAAACCACTCCGTAACGTTCTCCCACATGTCTTTCATGCCATTCCACAGGCCACTAATGATGGTCTTGCCGGCATTAATCAGCCAATCCTTCGCGCCCTTGAACACATCAAGCACCAGCTGGCGGATACCCTTGACCTTTTCCACTACAGTCTTCACACCGCTCGCTACCGCGCCCGAAGCGTTATTCCACATGGCCACGAACTGGTTCACCAGCCGCTTGCCAAAATCAACGATCAGGCTAACGGCGCGGGAAATAAACTGCTGAAAACTGCTGACGATCTTCGTGATGAACTGGCTAGTAGCAGCAATTAGCCGGGCTTTGAAAGAATCCCAGTTCGTCACTGCCTGCACCACAAAATTAATGATTGCCGCCAGGACCTTCACGACGGCGCCGATGAGCTCACCGATAATAGCGATCACCGGGGCAACAGCCGTAATAATCGTGGCGAATACCTGCACCAGACCCACAATCGCCGGCATCAGAGCCCCAATGACCCCGATCAACGGAGAGATAATATCAAACGCCAACTTGGTGAACACCGGGATCAGCGGAGCCACCGCATCAAAGATCTGCTGCCATGCCGCCACCATCTGCGGAAGGAACGGCATCAACTGCCCCAAATACTGCGTCACCAAATCAGCAAGCATGCCCACCAGGTCCGAGAAAATTGGGGCCAACTGCTGAATCAGCGGGGTCAAGGCCGTAGCAGCAATTTGGATCACCGGCGCCAACGCGCCCACTACCTGGCTCAAACCCTGCGCAACCGGCACCAAGGCAGCAGTTAATAACTCGCCCAACACGGGGAGAAGCGGCGCTAGGGCGGCACCGATATCGCTCAGCAGCTGGCCAATCGGCCCCATCGCCGGAGCCAAAGCAGACAACCCATCCGCGAAACCCTGCACAAACATCTGAACACCCGGCGCGGCCTGCTGGATGAAATCGCTGATGGCCGGCATGATCGTGGTGCCGATAGAGGTGAGGGCTGTGGATAGGATAGGCATGAGGGCGGCCAGGCCATCAGTCATGGAAGAGAAGAACGACCCCAGTGCCTGCTGCCCCTGCACGCTATTGACGAACTCGTTGACCATGGATAGCACCTGGCCAAGTGGGCCCAGGGAAGACTGGCCGGCGGTGGCGGCGGCCTGGAACACACCGCTGATGATGCCGCCCACGTCAGCTAGGGTTTGGCCGATACCTTTCAGGGTGTTGATGCCGTTTTGCACCCACTGGTCGAACTGGCCAGTCTGGGTTGCCTGGGTAAGGAATTCACCCAGGCGGGCACCTGCCTCACCCAGATATTGGCCTAGCTGGGGCAAATATGCGGAGCTTGCTGCGCCGATATCCACAATGGCCTGGGTGAGAGGCCCAGCCGCTTGGTTTGTGCCGGCAAACGCTTGCCGGGTATTTTCCAGCATGGTAGCCAGTCCGGTTTGGGAAGCCTCACTGGATAGTGCTGCAATGTTTGCGCGCAGCCCAGTGTTGATTTCGCTAGCGATCCCCGCCAGGCCGGTCTTCAGCACGGGGAGCTGCACGGTCGCCAGGTTCGTGACGTCCTCAGCCAAGCCGTCGAACAGATTGTCCTGCACCGCGAATTTCAGGTCCTGCCACTGGTCGCCCAAGGCCTGCATGGCCAGCACGAACTCTTGTGCTTTCGGGGACAGGTTCGCTAGAGCTTCGGCGAAGGGGTCGACGCCACCAGCAGCGGAAGACGCCCCCTTCGCCAGGTTTTCCAGGGCGTCATCGAGGCGTTCCTGGGCGACCAGCACATTTTCGTTTGCCTCTAGCAGGGCGCGCTGCGCGTCGGCTTCCCCACGGGTGGCGGCCTCGACTTTTTCCTTCGCATCCTGAACCTTCTGCGAGCCCTCGATACCGGCGTCGTTCGCTGCCTGCACATCCTTGGCTAGCTGGTTGTTTTTCTCCCGCACTTCATCGAGGTTTTTTACCGCCTTGCGGTATGCCAGGTCAGCCTCGGCGATATCCAGGCCGGAAGAATCCTTATCGGCCTGGGCGTCAATCAGGGATTGGCGGGCGCGAGCAACAGCCAGGACAGCTTCTTCTTCCCCTAGGGCCGCGTCTTCCAGCTCACCCTTGAGCTCTTTCAGGTCTTTGACGGCTTCTTTACGGGCGTCATTGAGGGCGTCTTGGGCTTTCCGGGTGTTCTTCTGCGCGTCTTCTACCCGACGTTCGGCGTCTTCTACCCGACGATTGGCCTGCACCAGGCCGCGTTCGGCAGACTCCACCTGCCGCTGGAGTTGTTTCAGCTTGTCCGCGGTATCGTCGGCTGCGCCGCCGGCGGATTTCCCCATGGCAGAAAACGCCGCACCCACACCGCTCAGGCCGATGCCTAGAGTGGCCAAGCCTGCCGCGGCAGATGCAGCTATGCCAGGGAGTACACCCAGTACACCGATCACGCCGGAGGCGGCGGCTGCTACAGACGCCAGGGGGCCGATACAGCCAGCTGCGGCAACGCCAATGATGCCGATGCCGGTTGCTTGAGCTGCCACCATGCCCAATGATGATGCGGCACCAGCAGCCTGCGTGGCCATGGATGACAACCCGGCCGCGGCGCCACCTGTGTCCACGTCGATCTTGGCTTTACGGTCGCGGGCGGCAGCAGCGATCTTTGCTTTCGCCGCCGCGGTATCCGCATCAACCTCAACCGTGGTGTGGCGTTTCTTAGCGGCCTGGTCGATACGCTCCTTAGCGGGGGCAGTATCAGCATCAACCTCGACGGTGACTTTCTGTGGGCGGGTGAGATATTCGATACCCGACTTGGCGTCTGCGGTATCTGCCTCGGCCTGGATCGTGAGTTTCTGGTCCCGGCCCAGCTGGGCGATCTTCCCCTTGGCTGCGGCAGCGTCCACGTCCACGTCAATCTCAGCGGTAGGGAGGTTTGCCATTTCAGCGCGCAGTTGCTCCCGGAAGTCGCTCAAATCCGGGCGGATCTCCACGCCAAATTGGGCATTAATCCGTTCTAACTCCGCTTTCAGGCGCTTAGAGAACCCCGAAAGATTCGGCCTGATCTCAACCTTCGCAACCCCTGCGGTGTATTCAGCCATAACCAACACCCCCCGTTTTTTGTTTGTGGTTGTTTAGCGGTTTTCTACCCGATCCCCAAGCAGACCCGTGAGCAGATCATTCATGTCAGTTTTCCGTTGCTGCTGCTCCAGACGGTCAGCAGCGGTTATCGGTCGGGGCGGCGGCGGCAGCGACGTCTCCAGGCGGGCTGTGATAGCGCATAGGGCCTGAGTAAGCTCAATTAGCTGCGTGAGTTTCGCTTGGGTGCCGTCCCACTCCCGCAGCGACGGGGGCGCATGCGGGTTCTCTTTCCGATCCCGCAGCACCTGCTCCGCCAAATCATCGTCGTCAGCGAGAGCCGCCAGGTAGTGCGACCCTGGCGGCAACTGTTCTAGGAGCTCAATAAACGTCGCCCAATGCCGTACGCCACACAGGAAATCATCGAGGTCGATATTTAGATAGTGGTGGAGATCCCACCTAATCTCCGGCCCGTACTTGTTGATGAGGCCGGTTACATAGGGAAAGTGACTAGCTCGTCAACAATCCCTTCACCGTAGAAATGGGCTTGGATGTCAATGAACACACCAATGGCTACTTCCTCAGCGTCATCACCAACACTGTTCAACGCGGCCAGGAAGCGGCGGTAGTCATCCTTGAACAGGAGTCGCAGCACACCGGTGGCGTTGCCGGCGCGGGACATCTCCTCAATAGCGAGCCGATCGGTGTAGACCGGCTTTTGGATCTCAATCGGCGGTGTGAAACCATACTCCTCACCCAGCACAAAAGGGTCATCGGTCACAAACGTGCGGCGGCGATGCCCAGCACGGTTTTGCATGGCCATGCCGCGGGCGCGGAATTTTTCAAACCGGTCCCCTGCCAGATCCATGGCCTGGTCGGCTTGGGGCTTTTTCGTGGTACTAGTTGTGGTTTTTCTTGGCATGATTTATTTATCTCCATTCATAGGGGCGGTGAAAAACCGCGGTAGGCGATGGTGCTTACCGCGGTGATTGATGGGGGTTATTCGGCGGGGCTTTAGAGTAAGGAGCCCATCTTTGAGTAAGGGGTGACCTGCACCCGGTGGGCACCAGTGAGGGAGGTGAGCACCTGGCCTACGGACGTGGGGCTTGCCGACCATAGCCCTAGTGCGGTGCGGATCCGCCCCGGCCACTGCCTATCCAACGCGGCAGACAATGCTGTGGCTTTCGCCTCGTCACCGGTTGTGTAGTAGGCCCACACCTGGAGCTCGTCAGCAACCCGCAGCAGCTTGGAATAGTCATGGCCACTACCCACATCACCGGCCACCGGGGTGGCCCAGTTCGCGCGCACGTCCATGATGATAGGGATTCCCCCGGTCAGGCCGCGGCAGTAGCCGATGAAATCAGCCATCTTCGTGGTCAGCCACTCCTGGTATTCCTTGCTCTCATGCGGGGTACCATCACCCCGGCGCGGCCAGTCAGTGGCGCCAGTATCACTCTTGTATAGGGTGAGGTCGTGGGCGGAGAACGAACCGGAATCCCAGAACAGTTCGGTGATGATGATGCCATCAATCAGGTCCCCGTACTCGGCGGCAACCTGGGCAACAGCACCGCCTAGCATGTCCCGGATATCACCGGGGTTGGTGAGTGCTGCGGGTGATGGCATGTCCCGGATAGTGCCGTCCCGGGAAACAGCCTTCCACTCGGGCTGTTTCCCCAGTGTGGTGGAGATCATCATGTCCAGGGTGAGGAAAACATTCTCGATGCCGGCACCACGAAGGGCGGTGATGGTGTCCCGGATGGGGTTTTTCCCGGCGTCGATAGACACCCGCTCTGGGTGGGCCGGCCATGGGAAAAGCGTCCATTCGGGGCGGCCCACAGCCAGGTCAATAGTGTTATAGCCCTTCGCTATGGCCTTCTGGGCGATAGTCGCCCAGTCGCGGTCAGCCGCGTTCGAAGTGTCTTCCCACCCAACACCAATGGCGCGGGTTTTCACCCCTGCCCGGTCGGCAAGCCGGCCCCGCAGGGCAGACTGCTGTACCTGCTCCCGCACAGTGCTGGCGGGTTTTGTTTCTAGCGCGGTGAGCCGCTTAGTGATCGGCCCAAGATCAACTGGGGGTTGGGCTTTGAGGGCTTCAGCGACTGCGGTTTTGATCGCCTGCGGGTCGACCTGCGCAGGCTGGTCTTTCAGCTTTTCCAGACTAGCAACCCGGGTTTTCAGGCTTTCACTAGCGACAGTCACAGCATCGGCGGTGACGTGGGCTGATTCGATGCCCTGCTCGATACGACCGAGCCGCTCCGCCGACAAAGGGGTATTAGGGTCATCGTTATTCCAGGTGTTACGGGCATACGCCATGATTCCTCCTTGCAGTTTTATGGGGCGGCGGTTGGTAGGAGCCCTCGCCCAGGTAAGGTGTTGTTACCGGCGAGGGCTAGGAGGGGTCCTTAGTGACCTCCACCGTCTTCGGGAAACCACCACCGGTCAGGTCAGTGGCGGCAACCGTCGGCGCTGCGGATACCTTAGCGATCACAAAACCAGCATCCACCGTGCCGGTAGCCTCAGCCTCGTTTTCACCCAAAGCACGGAGAGCCGCCTGCACAGCCGCGGCATCAGCGTTATAGGGGATGGCAGCGGTGGTTTTCCCACTAATGGTGATGGTGTAAGTGCCGCCCGTGGCGCCCTTGACGGAGAACTTGAACTTGCTATCCGAGAGCTTATGGGCGCCAGTGATGCCCATGAGCTTCGCTAACTCCGGGGTGAAGCCGGGGCCGGCCAGGCCGAACCCGTACATGGAGCCGTACTTTTCATCTTCCTGCGCAGCCAGGGTCAGCGGGAACGTTAGCGCATCCGTTTCAGAGAAGGACTGTTTGCCACGCTTTTCGACTGTGATCTTGGGGAAAACGAAATGCGGGTAGATCTCGGCGCCTGGGTCGCCGTCCTTAGCGAGCACCAGGGCGGAGTATTCCCGCACCCGGGCAGCCCGGCGCTTCTTAGCGAAAAATCCAGTTCCCTCATCGTACTGCCCCTCCAGAAGATCGTAGAACATCTGCAAGGTTCGCCAGCGGGATTCTTGGGCAGTGAAATCAATCGTAAACGTTTCATCGGTCACGAATGTGCGGCGGCGGCCGCGGCTACCATAGCCCTCAGGGCCTTCCACCTTCGAGTCGGGGGCCAGCTCAACGCCGGCTTTTTTCTCACCTTCGCCGATTGGGAACCAGCCTTCCGGCAGCTCTAACAGCTTACCTGTGCTATCGGTGATGCGATCTGGGATTTTAGTCCCATAGGGGCACAGCAGCAGCGCGTAGTCCAGGGCCGCAAAAAGCAGGTCATCTGTTTTATCTTTTAATTTGTAGAAATCCGTGGTGGTCACGGCTATCTCCTCTCCCCGCACGGTGCGGGCATTTAAGAAAGCCCCTGGGTCTCCCGGGGGCAAGGGTTGTTATTTGTGGCTTCGGGGCCGGCGGATCGTGATCTCATAAAGAGCATTCACATACCTGTGGTCGGGGTTGATCCATGGTGGCATTACTGATCCCACCCGCTCGGTGATACTCACGATACGGACCGGTACTTGCGGGTGAGTAGGGAAAACGTCTAGCATCCACGCCCTCAAGTAGCTGTTGATTTTCTGGGCGTCAGCACGGGTTTCCGCCAATACCCCAATCTCTACGAGTGGGACATCCACCTGGTTATTGATGTCAGCAGCACCGGTGGTACGCTGCACCACAATCAGTGGGGCCTGCTGAATTTGGTTCTCGTAGTCATCGGGAATCCACGTGCCCACCCACGGGTGGGGCACCATCTGCTGGGCCACCTGGTCGAGGGCGGCCACAATGATTTGTTCAGCATCCGGCCACGGCACCAGGTCGTCAGGAATGGTAATAGTCATAGCCGCACCGCCTTAATTGTCTTACGCAGCATCGCCCGGGGCGCAACACTGCCCCGCCCATGGCGGGATTTGACCCTGTGCCCGAACTCCACCGGCACACCATAGGGGGCGTCTATCGAGACCGTGGCCACCAGGCGCTTGCGGGCTTTACCCGTGTAGGGGCGGGCTATTTCCACATCAACTGCGCCAGAGGATGCTAGCCGGCCGGTATCCCGGGGCGCCACAGTAGCGTAGATGGCCTCCGCTAGATAGCCGGCACGGTACAAGAGCTCCTCCACCTCGGGGCCTTCCAGGTATCCTTTCATGATTCGGGGCGAAAACTTCATGATTACCGCACCTCCTCACAGATCACCGCGGTCCCCACAATGACGCTCTCTCTGCGGGGATGCTCCCACAACTGCGCCTCAATGACTTTTAGTTTTCTTCCGAAACCCTCGATAATATCCCCGGTGCGAATATCCGGGGCCTGGCGTTTGATATACACCGTTGGCCGGGTAGACACCACCGTCTTGCGGTCTGTATCGACCGTGGCCTGAGCCCAGGCGATTCTCGCCCCAGTGATCGTGAGAACCGGCACGGGGGCAGTCAGATCACCGAACTTGTCCCGGCTGCGGCGGAGCACTTGGATTGTGGCCACAGCCGTCACCATCCTTCGGCAGTGATGTTACGGAATTCTCCCACGCCGATAGCGTTTTCGATAAGGTCACGTTCTTGACCGGTGAGATAGAAATTTCCCTCACCGTTAGCGAATCGCAGAGTGCTGCTGAATGGGCCACCGGTGTCGGTAATCTCTGAAGCTCCATCATGCGTGTCAGCGATAAGTGAGCGCCTCACCATAGCGCAGGACACCATTTTTAGCACGCCTGCTTGATGTTCACTGGGGGCATCGGGGATGAGGGGAAACTTCGCCTTCAGCCACACTGCGGCATCTTCCAGCAGCGTATCGACGACCTTATCGGGCAACCCGGGCGGAAACGCTTGCCACCGGTCTTTCAAATCCGCAGCGACTGCATACGGCATTAGGCGCCTAATCCGGTAAGCCGCACCATGGCCATGGGGTCGGTCACCACATGCTCTAGCACAGCTTTCACCTTGGTCCAGGTCAGGTCACGTGCTTCGTCCCGCCAGGTAGCGGTACTAATTGGTTCTTCCATGCCGATCGTGCCCACTTGCCCTTCGGCAACTAACAGGCCCTCACCTGGGGTGGCCAGCGGGGAGGAAATCACTTCCAGGCCCTGGGACTTCAGGAACGCATCCTGGGCGTCGTTAGTGTCAAACGTGTTAGCGAGCTGCAGTGCGTCATCGGTGTGGAGGACCAACAAGTTATAGAGGTAACCCATTTGGGTTTTCTCACCGGCGGCTAGGGCCGCGTTGAGCTCTGCCCGGATAGACTTCGCTGCGGTCTGCTTGAGCTTTTCAGTTTTGTTCATGCTGACCCAGCCGGAAGATTCCACCTTGGGGATATAGGACCCGTATTCCTGGATGGCCTTCTTAATAGCGAGCATGCCATTGTTGTCCACATCGAACACCATGGTGTTCGAAATTCGCTGGGCTCGGCGCTGTAATAGCGCCATGTCGTTTCGGGCTTTCGCCTCGTCAGTGATGGAGAATTTACCACCGAGTTTTTTCACCTGGGCCACTTTGGGCTCACCAGGAGTGGCGTCCAGCTCCGGGTATTCGCCACCTGGGGCGATGATACCGGTGTGGTCATCTGCTAACACCTGGTTTTCGGTATTGACTTCATACAGGATGGCGCCGCCCTGAGCATCACTGTGGCCGAAAAGGCGGTCAGTGAACATCTTCAGTGCGGTGATGTCCGCAATGTATTTAGAGATTCGTGCTGGTTCTTGCAGCATCAAATCCACTGTGATGGCACCGTTGGCTACCGTGGGGGCGGCGCCCGGGTAAAAACCAGAATTTTTCATGTTGTTTCCTTACGTTCGTTTTATAGCAGTGCGATAGTTACGGGCTTATCCGCACCCGCGGCTTTCGTGAGAGCAATGGCCACAACAGGCCCAGTGCCGGCGGTGGCCGCTTTACCGCCGGCTGCGGTGGAAATCTTAGCGCCAGCAGTGATCGCGCCGGCAGCAATAGCATCGAGCACATACCCGGCCCGGTAGATGGTTACGTAGTCATCTTTGGCCACGTCCGCGGCAACCACACCGAATGGGATAGCATCCGCGCCAGCAACGTCGACGACCGGGTTACGGCCGTCCATTTCCCCAGAGACCACGACGAAACTACCTGCGGGGATCGCCTTTGCGGCTTTAGCAGTAACATCGCTGCCGGGACTGTAGTGCCGTTTAGTCACATTCATAATATTTCTCCTTAATTATCCGGTTTTATTTTTCGGCTCGAAGAGCGGCCGGAATCCACGATTCCGGGTACGCCACATCGTCTACCTGGCTCGGGGTTCCCTGCCCTGATTGCAGCCCTTGCCGAGGGCGTTGCGACGGTGGTGGGGTGCCCTCCGTAGGATCCCCGTACAGTGCCTGGAGGCGCTTAGCGCGCTCGGTGATTTCCTCTTTCGTGCCAGTACCTAGAAGCGGTAAATCTTCCGTCTTAATGCCATGCGCAGCGGCTACTTCCAACAAGGCGTTCGTTGTCCGCTCCTGCGCTAGCTGCTGTTCCGCAGCGGCTAGTTTTTCCTGCATGAGTTGAAGTTCCGTCTTTTGGGAATCCTCATGCTGTTTCCATTTATCAGCCGCGGCCTGCACAGCATCCCGCTCTTGGCGGGTTTTCTCCAATGCCGCCAAGGCCTCTTCCAAGGTCATCTCCGGCTGTAAGCCGGCGTCTTGTGATGGTGTTTGGCTGGTATCCGGGGTGGTGTCCTCTAGGCTAGTGTCTTGTTCATCCTGGGGCTCGGCGCTAGTAGCGTCTTGCATAGTTGCCTCCTTTTAGATTGTGTGAAATGCGAATAGTCAGGGTGGTCATGAATAAACCCCACCGGCTTGGTGGGGTTAGTTCATAGGGATGGGGAGCATGGGGTCAATCCTGGTAAACCCTAGTGTTCTGCGGATAAAGTCAATGCCCTTAGGGAGAACATACGTGGTGTACGACACTTTTTCTTCTCCGTTCGGCTGCTCATAGCGGTGGGCTTTGACCTCGAAGTAGCTCATATGCCGCTGGTAGGGGGTGTTGCGCATAGCGCCGCGAGGAATCAGCACGCCTCGGTTACGCAGTTCACGGAACAGCCAGTTTTGGCCTACCCCCAGCATTTTCGCTACCACACCCATGCTGTAGGAGCCAGATGCATCAATGAAGCAGTCATAGGCGTCTGCTTTGGGCTGCATTTTCTTGTTCTCTGCTTCCAGCGCCAGGCGCTCGGTTTCGGCGTTCAGTAACATTTGTGCCATCTCCAGGCGAGTGATCTGGGAAGGATCAAATGCTGGCTGGGAAGCAAGGCGCCGCTCCATATCGGTAAATGCTTTAACAAGCTGCTTCTTGAACTGTCGAACCACCGCAGTGTTACGCATATAGGTCATGAGCAGCATTGCATGCTCACGATTCAGCACAGCAACAGTTGTTGATTTAGCAAATCCTCCTTGAGGAAGCGGTGACCCCTTCCGCGTTTCAAACGCGAGTGGGCCAAACTCTTCAAAATCAGGCTGATTCTTACGAAGCAGCTCTAAAACATTCTTATGCTGAACCTGTGTTCCTTCAGCAATAACGAGTGATGTGGTCGTCAACTCTCCCTCAGGGGTTTGCCGAACGATCATGGTATAGTCACTATTTGGTTCTTGGTTAAACATCAGGAATCATCCTTTCTTATACAAAAACCCGCGTGCCCCTATATGGAGCATGCGGGTTAAAAAATGGTTTAGTGCTCGGACTAAGCAGGCACAGCAGGCAATGGAGCGTCTGGCATAAAAATAGTTTCCTCACTGGACCGGGGCACGCAGAACGTTGCTTTGTAACGCAACTTCTTAACAGATTCAAAAATTTTCCGCTGCAATTCCTCTTCCTCATCAGGAACGAAAATTAAAGTGTCTAACGTATCATTGTAAATATTGACTCCATAATCCATGGAAATAAGTACACCATCTACAGTACGAATATCATATGCTTCCGGATTATCGTTGTAAGCAATAACATTCTCTGTATATGGCTCTTGCAAAAGAAGATCAACAATATCTTCAATGGGAGCGTCTGAAAAAACATAAAGACTCATCGTATATACTCCTCTTCTTCACCATCGTGGTTGATATAAATTATTCTATCAATCCAAGAAAATCGTGGGTTCTTCAAACACATCTGAAGATCAATACGAACCTGTTCATCCGCACGTTGTAACCTAGCACCATCAATAACGATTTGCACTACATCTAGAGGCATAAGGCTGGAGAAATTCTTCTTTGCTTCACGAAGATTACCAGGAATGGTATTTTTCCCGCCACCATCAGGGGCTTTCATCTCTGTAATCACATCATCAAGCACAATATCAGGTGAGGTCTTTTTCTCCCCCTCACCTAGCCGCCGTATTCGAACTGTGTGCCCATGTTTCAATAATGTGATAAGGGTTTCCCATTCATGGGTTGCTGGGTTGGTAGCTCCTTCTTCGGCTGATAACCGGTGTAGCCAATCGGGATTATCGCCGAAATTCTTCCGCACTTCGGGTGGAATGTAAACCTTTTTCCTTCTTTCTTCAAAGTCGAGCGTCACCCCTTCACCAGGCATGTCCTTACGAATCTCACTGAGCGACGTGTCAGGCTCGGCCTTTTCCGGGTCGGCCTTTAGCGCCGAGTATTTTTCCGGGTCGGCTTTTATCGCGTCGGCATATCGTTTATTGAATCTATCCCGAGGCTGGTCAAGACCCGCATCTAGCTCTTCTTGCGTTGGCTGAAAAGTTGCGTCATCCCACAGATCCTTCAGGTCGTGGTATTGCTGCTCACCATTCCACGGCACTCCCTTGACAACGAGGACTGCTATGCAATCGCAGTGGTCATGATATTTCTCTCCTTCCCGCCGGGATCCCGAAACATACGTATGGCCCCCGGTAGCGCCCGAATTCCGGTAATGAACCTGGCGTGGCCGTACTTCCCTAGGCTTCCCAGTTGTTACCACGGTATCTTCGGAATATACCGGCCCCCGGGATGCCAGCATCGCGCAAAAAGCACAGCTCTCAGCCCCAGTTAAAACCCTGGCCCACCCCAACACCTTGCCACCAGACTTGGCGCTAGCTGGTTCTGCCTTACTGGCCTTTTTCCCAGACTCACGATTATCATCTCCCGCCTTCCTGCCGTCGCCGGTGTACTCCACTATCACCTTGGGCCGGCCATCCGACCCAGTGCCATCTTCCACCGTCACCCGTGGACGTTTCCGCGACGACACCACACGCACACGACCCTGGGCCGCAGTATCAACCACCACATCACGACCGGCAGCACGCGCATGCCGCACTGCCCCGGCAGCTACCCGGCGCGATACCTGAGCCAAGGCAGCAGGGTCTGCGGGATTAGCGGGGAAGGCCGCTACTTTTTCCAGCAGGGCGCGTTGCGCATCTTTTGAATATGATTCGATATCACCAGGTATCGGATCTTTTTTCGGGTTCCATCCTAGGGCGCGCAGGAGCATCTTCCAGGCCGCGTTAGGCTGGTATGGCCGCATAGGCGCCACCTCTATCTCCATGCCTCGTGCGCGCATATCTTCGGTCATGGTTTGGGCTGCGGATTGGTAGAACGCTTTCCTGGCTGTATGGATGAGCGGCAGCAGCGCGGTCACTAGGTCCCAGAGTGCTTCAATCGTGGTGGGGATCGTTTGTTCTTCGATCAGCTTATATATCTGGTCTCTAAGCCACAGGGCGGTTTCCCGGTCTCGGGAGTGCTGGTTTTCGATGCTCACAACCCACCCCCTTGCGGTTTTGCTATGTCACTTCAGGCATGGGCTGGGATTCATCTCTTTGGATAGATGGGTAGCCATACTTGGTGAGGATCCGCTGGATTTTCTCCTCTGTGAACCCGGGGATGTCTTCCAGGAGCGCTTCCGCTGGTATGCCGAGCATGGTGGCGAGTTTCCCGAGCGCATCAACGGTTTGAGCAAATGACCTTGCTGTGGTGTCTTTCCATTTCACTTCGCCGGCGAAGTCAGCGGCTGAATCCGCATCACCGTCCATGTGTCCGCACAGCCGCAATAGTTGTTCGTATGATTCGCCGAGACTTGTTTGGATTTCGGAGGCTTTTCGGTCTTTGGCTGATTCCATGGCTGCCAGGCCATCGGCGCTGATGTTGCTGATGGCGTTCGCACCTAGGGATTGCGCTGGAACCTGGGCGATCGCGGCCAGGTCCCGTATGGTCGCTTGTTTAGAGTCAATGTACCGGGTTAGGTCGGTTTCCTCGAACTGACCGGCTTTTGTTTTGGTGCCGTCCGCGTTGATGAACCAGACATCGTTCGCTTTCATGCGGATCCCTTCGAGTTCATCTTTGGGTGCCCATCCGATGACGTATCGTTGTTTAAAGGCGGCATAGTATTGGGCGATGCCCATTTCGTAGCTGGTTCTGTCGATTCGATCTTGGAGTGATAGGAGCGGCTCGATGATGCCGCCGTGTTCCTCACCGTCTAGTAGCCAGCGGTCCCGGAAGCGGACGACTGGTGGCACCCCAGCGCCGTGAGGGCGGGCCTCGATGATCTGGAGGTTGATGGTGTTGTTCCACGTTTCGGAAACCCATTCCGCTGGGTTCTTAGGTGCGTGACGTGCCCCAATGTAGTAGATGTAGTTTTCGTCTATGAGCCGCATCCTAGCCCCCCGGATTTCTAGGGCAAGAATAGGCCATTCTGAAGTGAGCCCGTATTCCCCCGGCCAGGCTCTTGATTCCCCATAGTAGGCGGTCATCATGCGGGGAGAAACCCCAGTGATAAGCGGTGCGGATGCTTGGCCGGGAAAAGTGCCCCGATCGACTACAGCATAGGATGTGCCGTATTTGAGGGCCGCCCGGGTGATTCCGGTTTGGGCCGCATCCATCGCGTTGCGTTGCCAGTGCTCCCACAGTGGGGATTGCTCGTAGTTGCCGCTGAAGTAGTTTTCGATCTTCATCGACTGGGCGAACGTATCCAGCACTAGAGGGAGGAATGGGACTTGGGAGTCTTGGGCGATCTGGATATGGCGGGCATACCTGCCGCCTGGTGTCGACTTCTCGTTTAGGACCGTGAACCGGCCGGCCGCGTATTTCCGGGTCCAGGGCAGCATCGCCATATGGATTTTGTTGTTCCTGGCGTATTCGTATGCGTGTTGGGACAGGAGTCCTCGCACACCATCAAGTACCGCCCGGTTCGACATTTTCATTACACAAACACCGCCCTTCCGTCATAGTGGGTATCTGGTTGGTTATCCAACCATTTTCGGCGCACCATGCGTGCCCCGATGAGGCAAACCGCTGCATCAATCTTTTTCGCTGAGGTTGGGGATTCTTTCCGCACGGATATCCCGTAGCGGTTTTCTGCACGGTAGCAGTTCCGTAGGTGGTCTGTGAGGATTATGGAGCCGTCGTAGGTGAATCCGTGCTCAATGATTTCTCGTTCTGTTAGTTCGCATGCCCGGGTGAAATCAAAGCTTTTACTGCGCATGTCCCAGGCGATTGGCTCTGGGTTTGCCCCAGACGGCACCGCCCACAGTGCTAGTTGGTCTTTGTAGCATTCTGGCCACGTAATTTTCGTGAAGGATTCCCATTCACGCACGTCAGCGAAGAACGCTTTCACGGTCCACGTGTCAAACGCCTGGGCGACACGGGCGGTGACTGCTTCAACATCAATGGTTTTCTTCTCTGCTTGGGATGCGTGGCTGTTACCGGGATCCCACGCCCCGATCAGGAACACATGCCCGTCGGAAACCCGGCACCCCACCAGGGCTGTCGTGTCGCGGGTGAGCGAACCATCGAAGAACATGACGATCTCTTCGCCAGGCTCCACCTGGATATCCGGCATGGCCATGAGCGCCAAGTCTTTGGGGTCAATCCACGCATCAACAGACGCTACTGGCCAGTTCAGATATTTCCGTTTCGAATCATCGGGCTTAGCACTGTGCGTCCAAATGCGGGTCATGATGGCGTCGATATCAACCCATGGGCAGTCCCCATACACGAACTCCAACCCGGCGCGAAGCGATGCCGCATCGGCTAGGTTGGTTTCTGGCGGGGCTTGGATGATATCCATGAGGATCTGTTTTTCATTCTTGGATAAGCCTTTCTCTTGGTTACACCAGTCGATAAACGTGTGCTCCCCCACGGTGTTTTTCCCCGGTTTCCAGGCATTCAGGGTGCCTAGCATACGGGACCCTGACTTAGTTAGGTTATCCACCAAGGTGCTGTATAGCTCACCGCCGCCTTTAGCTGGGGTCCAGTGCTCTAACTCGTCGCCAATAATGAACGTTGCCTCCGCACCCTCCTGGGTGGTCGCAGATGATGTAATAACCTCCAGTTTGCCTTCGGGGACAACATTAATCTTCGTAATACCGGGGTCAATGTCGTAATCACGGTGCAGCTCGATCGCCGTCTTCTTATTAGCCATCGCCCTGATATGCCTCATCGTGTTGTCTGTTTGCGCCTCAGAAACCGCGGCTATTTGCACCCACGGCATCGCCACGGGCTTACCAATGCAGCCGCCGAGCACTTGGGGATCAAACCTTTCCAGCCTGACGGGGGCGAGCAACTCAATGAGCGCCATAGCGGCAGCGAACGGCGACTTGCCGGAGCCTTTAGCTAGACGACGGAACGCATTGTAGAACAACCATTTTCCATCTGGGCCAACGGCATAAAACCATAAAACGAACCTGGCCTGGCGGTTAGTGAATTTCCACGGCAACCCGGCGCGAAGCCCATTCGGATGTTTCAGATATTTGGCAGCCCACGCTAGCGCCTCCCAGCCGAGCGTTAAATCGGGAACCCCCGGGGGAAGCGTATCGAGGCGTTCCTCCGGGGAGATCATCATGCTAGATCAGCCCTGTACTGTTCCATGATCGACACGGTGGCCTCCTTCGCCTCATCAGTCACCTTCGGGGTGATGAGCTCTACACGTAGCCGCCGCCTGGCACCCTCGGTGGTCATCAGGGCGTCAGCGCGGGAAAAGATTACATCCATCATTCCAGCACGGGCACCGGTTGGGGAACTTAGCTCCTGGGTGATAAGCCAGGCCACTAGCTTTGCTTCACGCCAGTCGCTTTCCTGATAGAACTGGGCCTGGCCGGACCGCTTCAACGCCCTAAACCAGTCCTTGGCATACGGGTGCCACGCCCGGTCCTCTGTGGGCGGTTTCACTACCTGCTGCCCCATGGCCACCACCACAGCGGGAGCAGCAGCTTCTGGTTTGTTCCGCCGCCTACGCTGGTCGCTGCGCTTCGGTACTGGGCCACGCACCATGACCAACCACCTCCTTCAACACTTGCTTACCGTTCGGGGATACGTCCCTCTCGCTGCAGTGCGGCAGCTACTCGCACCGCGGGGGCTAGATCGACGAGGCCGCCCATGCGGTAAATATCTTCTGTTGTCCGAATGAACCTTGCTCGGGAATAGATTTCCACGCAGCCGCGCCGCCGGCCTGGACCCTCCGGGAGCAGCCCGAAAATATGCAGACCCCGCCGGGAGACCGAACGCTCCACAACGGCACCTGGCACCGCCCGGATAATCTCAACAGCCCAGTCGGCCACCTTGCCGCGCCGGTTGATGCAGTGGTCAAGGTCGATACAGGCTAGGCCACCGCCCAGCATGACGCCGTGCGGACCATCCTGTACCTCAGCGTGGGTGGTCCAGGTTTCCGGCTTGGTTGTTGACGCAGGAGAGCCTGTAGGTGTGATGGGGCGTTTACCATCGGCCGCCGTCCACCGGGGCAGCTCACGCATCCGGGCCGGCAACTGCTCACGCCGACGCCGACGGTAGGCCTTCTGCCTGCATGCGGACGAGCAAAACCGCGGGGAGCGTCCCCTGGTGGGGATCTCCAGCCGGGCTTCGCACACCTCACACACCAATCTCATAATCTGCATTTTACCACAAGCGTTACGATATACCTAGTCCTAGCTTGGCGTATCCACCATTTCAGACCACCAACAACCAAGGGGGGAGATAGCCAAGGAAATAGTGACCCACACCATAATGCAAAACCGCAGGTCACAGCCCTAATGCGCACCAACAACCAACACCCAAAACCAAGAAACCTATCCTGACCAGCAAAAACCCTGAAACCCGTACACAGCCGGGGGCCGTATGTGTGCCGTACCAGGGACCAGCCGGCGGCGGGGTACCCCCCACCCCGCGTGGCATAGGTCACCTTATTTCAGGCCGGGGTGACGGAGCGCAAACCTGTCATACAGCCGGCGGCGGGCCACACGCCTACTGATCCCCCGTGCTGATTCGCGCCGGGACTTTTCCGCATGGCACGACGGGCATAACCACTGGAGATTATCGAGCCCATCGGTGCCGCCCTCAGCGACCGGAATAATATGGTCCAACTCTAGGCCACCTCGTCTTGTCACCGGTTCGGCGCCACACTGGGCACACCAGTAAGGAAGGTGGCGCCCCGCTAATCGGTGTAGGCGTTTCCACTCAGCCGCAGACGTGCGCGACAGGCCGTTACGCCACACCATCAGCACCGCCTTGCGACGGGCGGACGATGGCAGCGATCGCCCATGACAATGCTTGCTCCAAGTGCGTGATGGCTAGCTCACGCTCACGACAGTCCGGTGCGATCGCCGCCACCCGGTGCGCCGCCGCCTGCATGCTTGCCCTTACTTTAATGCAGTCTTCGCACTGATCGTCGGTGCCTTCGTGATACCGGAAGCGACGATCAATCTCTTGCTGGATTGTATCCATACCTTCTGATCCCATGATCCCCTCCTCCCCAACCCTATGCATGACTAAACCCCCAGGCTTTCCACCCAGGGGTTCCGAACGCCAGTTTACACCAACACCTGTCCCACGCCAAAGGATACCGCACCACGCATCGCACCAGCGCGCGCCAGCACATCATCCAGCCGCACCAACATGCCGCCATCATCGCCCTTTGTGGTAGCCACTTTCCCCGCCTGCGCCCACCGATACACTGTTGTACGCGACACCTGTACCCCAGATTGCCGAGCCCACGACGCCGCCACTTGGCATGTCGCCCACTCCGGCGGCGCCGGCTCCTCTCCCCCACTGTCAGGCTCCACCACAGACGCCACCATGCGCGCCTGGGCGATAACCTCTTCAGCCATCATCTCACCCCACGGCATACCATCCGCCACATCCAAATACCGCTGCAGCCAAGCTGCCGTAGCTGCGATCCCGTCAGGCACCGGGCCCACAACACCATCACCACACGCCAACACCTCCGACGCCCAGAACCCCAACAGCCTCTCCGTCTGAACCAGTAAGTCCAACACCGTCAGATTCACCGGCGGCTTTGAGCAACACACCACGCGCCCCAGGGTATCAGTGGTACTACTAACGCGGTGAAAGGTAAGAAGCTCTTGCAGCCAGTCACCGTTACGTTCCAGTGAGTACAAGGACTTACCTAGTTCGTGTAGTAGGTAGTCATCCATTCCAACTCTTCCTCTCTCTATAAGTAGGTATCCCTCAATAGGTTTGCAGTCTACTCACCGCCCCTGCCACCTAACGGCTCTACCCGACCCGCCCCGACCCGACGATCCTAGATCCGTCACCCCATCGTTCTGGTTTCGATCTAGATCCGATCTAGATCCGTACTAGGTTTTACCGTTTCGTTATAAAACAGGGCAAAAGAAAACCCGGGCATAAGCCCGGGGACCCTTCTAAGTGCGCATATGCACCATAATTGGCAAAATTCGTTCAAGCTTCCTATCCTAAAAGCAGCTCATCCACCATGCGTGGAAGGAGTATCCGAGGCCGTTTGCTTGCGAGCGGCCTCTGCTTTATCTTTACTGCGGCCAACAAGAAGGCGTCAGGCAGCAGCCACGGCGCACTTCCCCCCATGTCCACCGCATGGCTAGACGCCAACCCACCTGACCGCACGCACGCCAACTACCCGCCCCAGCCCTGCTGAAACGGGCAACGATGCGCGGTGCTACGCTATATCACCTACCTTCTTCTACCCAGTGAGCTACTTATCCCTACTTCCGCTTCCCACGCCCACGCTTGTGCTTACGGTGTCGACGCTGGGCACGGCGGCGCGTCCGCGCTGGCTTCACCCGCTTGGCATGCTCACGATCAGAACCACTGATAGAGCCCCCCAACGACACCGAAGCGCATTCCATTAAGGCTTCTGAAAGCTCCTCCCCCATCGCCCAGTCCGGCGCGGTTTCTACCGGATCGCTAAACCCACCTGGGGTGGAAACATTATTGGACCGCGTAGGCGTCGCATCGCTCAACCGGGGTGGCGTATCATGGGTATCAGCCTTGGCTTCGTCTACCGTTGCTTTAGGCTGTGGTGCGGCACGCCAGGCCCGAGTGGATTGTTTGTGCTGTTTCTCGCGTTCTTCCTTAGCCACTACGTGAATATTGTGGTCCTTTGCGTACTGCGAGTTGTTGATGAACTCGATGCTGTATTTGTTGTAGTGCACTTCCTCGGGCGTGGGCGGGTCCTGTAGATCCAGGACCTCGCCAGCACCGCGCCGACTGTTGCATGACCAGCAGGCGACAACCAGGGTCTCTGCCGTTGAGTCCCGATGCCCATTAAGCGAATCATATGTGCCCCGCCGGTGACTACGGCGGTCTCGCCAATCAACGGTCTTACCGCACCACCGACATTGGTCTCCATCCCTTAGCCGCACTTGCATGAGCAAATCCGGGTTGCGCTTATCCTTCGACCGACGACGGTCAAGCTCCACCTCCTCCCGGGACCGCATGTGAAAGAGGCCGGGATCATCCACAAGCCGTAACATCCATGTCCCATCAGGCTGCTGCTCCTCAAAAAGCAAACCCGACCTACTCAGCAGATCAATCATGATATCTTCCCTACCCGGCGCGACCTGGGCCAGTGCGCCATATTCAACGTAGTAGTCCATCAGATGCTCCGCCGAAATCGACGCCAAATCCAGCAGCACCCCTGATGCTTCATTCTTCAGTTGGTGATTCCCTTCACAGATCCCAAGTAATCGCATCATTAGCGGATGCGTCGTGAATGTATCGCTCATTTTAAGCCAAGCCATGACTTTCTCCTGTATTTTGTAAATCTCAAAAATATAAACGCGCGCAACACAAACCATCACGCGCGTTCCTGCAATGCCGCCTAGGCGGCGGGTTTACGCGCACTCACCCGACGGCGCCGAGTGCGGCGCACGGGTTGCGCTTTCCTAGCGGCACGAGCCGCCCTGGAATGGCCCTGATAGCAGCGTTGGCAAAGCCCTTCTCCCATATGGTGCTGTTTATATCGATACGGCGTATGACAGCAACGCTTCCGCGCATGGGCCGCCACCAAAGCCTGCGGATCCATAGGCCCACCACACCACCTGCAGCACAGCTGATAAGGGTCGCTGCTAGTTAGCGGTTGAGGGCGATCCGAATATCTTCCGGCAACCACACCGGCAACCCGCACCCCACGCCACTCACAATCCGATAGCATCCGTTCGCAAGCCTCAAGCAAAGGGCACTGCGCACACAGCAACTTGGCCTGCTGGTGACGCTTCCGCATACGCGCCACCGGCTCACCCGCCGCAGCCGGATCCCACAGACTCGGCGCATCACGGGTCGCCTGCATATCACGCTGCTGACAGATACCCAGCTCAGCATCACCGCCGCACGGCAACATCCCGCCGGTCATACCGCACCACCAGTCGGATTCGAGCGCGCTAACCGCACCCGCGCTTTCTGGGGCTTTACCCCATCAATCACCGTGTCGTACTCGAACCCATCACCATCACGCACCACATCACCGGCAGCATCCGCACCAACATTAGACGACTCTGCATCCGCGCCGGGGAGCCCTGGGAGGGGCTCTTGAACGCCACGGTCAGCAGGCACAAAGGAATACGATTCGAACATATCCTTCAATGCGACGTACACCCTGGCGCGGTGGCGTTGGGTTGCGAGCGGCACCGGAGTGATATCTGTATCAAACTGGTGCGCTGCAGCACCCAGCGCGGCCGCCTGGGCGGCAGTGAACATAGTTGGCCCCATATCCCCAGCGGGGCCTTTTGCGTGCGCTTTTGCCTCAGCACGCACCCGGTCGAACAGCTGCGCCGTGTCCGTGGTGAAAGCCGAATCAGCCCGTGCCGCGGTCACTTCTGTTAAGTCACCGCAGGTGCCGGAAAGGTCCTGAAGTTGGACCTCCTCATCACGGATGAAGATAGCAGCCCTTGCGTCGTCTTCTTCCTTATCCGGCTTCAATTTCAGGAACAGCTTGGCGCTAGCTGCGGTGATTTCCACCACCCGGTGAGCCTCTTCCACATCATCAAAATAGGCACTCACATAGGCCTGCGCCACATGCTGGGGGTTCGCGGCAACCACCAGCAGACTCCCGGCGTAGGTGATAAGGCGCACCACATCATAGATTTCTGGTTTGCGGTCTGTCACCCCGACCACCGCGCGGATAGCACGCTGCAGCTCTCGAATATCCACAACCAGTTTGGAACGCGCCGGCATCTTCTCAGGCATGATCGCTCCCCGATCCAGCATCGGCGCCAGCACCGCCAGCCCCATCGACGATTTCCCGCAGTTTGGCGGTTACCGCACCCATACGGGTAATCAGCTCGGTCAATGCTGGTGCCGAAGTGGCGGCAGCACCGGACCCTGCCACCAAATCCGCTACTTCCAGAACTTTCTCCCGAGCGTTTTCCGCAAGCTTGCTCAACTCATCCCAATCACGGGAATGTATCGCATCGGACAGCTGCTTCTCCAGCTGACGGTTTTCAATGCGCAACGCCTGCCTATCTTTATTCACCCGATCCAGCTCAGTGTGCAGCTTATTGATCCGGTCCGTGGCATCCACCGCCTTATGCAGCGCATCCAACGATGCCGATCGCTCCAGCAGTTTTTTAATTACTTCCTGCTGCCACGCCATAGTGCGCTCCATACCGCTCCAGGCGCCGTTGAGGCTTTGCAGCAGCTCTTGGTCTAGTCTTGGCGCAGCCATACCGCCACCCCCTCCTTTCGGATCATGGCAGCCTCCCGGATAGCTTCCAAGAACGGCTGATCCAAGGCCTGGATTTCAGGTGTGAGCTCTTCAAAAGGCACCAGCGCGGGGTGGTCCGGCCGGGCAGCAGACGCCCAAGCCGACCATGCGTCATGCACATCCTCCAGCTGCGTATCGACGCCCTTCGTGCGCATCAGTACCGCGTAGTTATGGAACAACGGCAACTGGTCCTCGGTGATTTCGTCGTCGATTTCCTCAGGCAGACAAGACACAATCAGTGCCGCATCTGATTCCAGATAGTTCAGTTTCAGCCACGACATTATGCAGCCTCCAGCGCTAACTGGCGACGAGGCCGGACAGCCTTCCGCACTAACGCCATATACCGTTCCCGCTGCGCCTCAACCAGTTTCATGTGGGCATAAGCAACCGCATCATCCCAGCTACGGAACGACGCAATGAGTTCCCCGCCCCACAGCACTTCCCACAAATCCGGGTACGACTGGCCAGTGAAAGCACCGAAAACGCCGATTCGCTCCACACCCGGCCGCAGCCGGATCCGCAGCTTCAATTGCAAACTGCTCATGATCGCTGACCCTCCCGCGCAATAGCCGCGTTGGCCCACATCATGGTTTCTTCCAGATGCAGCAGCGCTTGTTTCTTCTCCCAGCCATCAGCCAGCAGAGCATCCAGCTCAATAGCTAAAGCCTTGATCTTCTTGCCCATCTGAACCCGCCGCTTGCGGGTCTCAGCATCCAAAGTGCGGTAATCAAACCGCACATCAATCTCGGTCATCATTTCCTTCTTTCATTTCAATTGCGCCACAGCGATGGTTGTTAGGTTGTTAGTCGCCGCCGCGGAGCACATACTTGCCAATCACGGTGATCGCACCGTCCTCGTCGATGTAGCCCATGTTCAACATCGCCCGACGCCCAGCAGCGGTCATTTTCTTACCCGCAGCGTGACGGCGTAGCGATTTCCACGCCAGGTGGGCCTCGTAGGTGTTAGGCTGGCCAATGCGTTTCCAGGACATTTCTTTTCCTTTCTCTGGTCTTGGGAATGTGTTTTATGCAGTCCCCCGCCTTCCCCAGCGGGGGACCAAAATTATCAAGGGGTTTAGGTGAAGCAGCCGGCTACGTGAACAGGCGAGTCAGCGTGGCGAACTTTTCAGCCGGAATCGCTTCAAAGAAGATGTCGCCATCGAAGATGCACGCATCCCAACCCTCACGGACGACACGGAAACCATCAACATGCATGGTGATAAGCCCGGTATCCTCCAGGACGAACAACTGGCGCATCTCCTCGAACCGCTCCTCCGGCACCCGGAACAGCTCACGCTCACCGCGGGTAAAAACCACACCATCATCGACGCGCTCAGCGACGGTCCAATCAAAAAGCTTTCCCAGGTACACGCGCGTGGTGCTATCCTCCACGTCACCGATTTCAGGGCAGTCACCTACCCGCTCAGCCGGCGGCTCACCCTGTCCAGCAAGCAATGCCGCTTCTTCCTCAGCCGCTGCCGCAGCCAAAGATGCCTCATGCTCAGCTTCCCATTCTGGCGTGTCCATCTCAGCGGAAATCTCATTAATAAGATCCCGCATGAGGTTGCCCGTTAACTGTGGTTTATCCTCATTATCAGGCTGCTGATCTGCATCATCCACTGGCTGCGCACCCCGGAGCCGAATCTGGATCCCCTCATCCGTGGCCACCAAATCAATTGTGCAATCCTGATCGGTGTCCGCGTGCAGGTGCAAATGGAACTGGATAGGGGCGCCATCACTCACTGGGATGCTCATATCAACCACACCAGCCCCCAAATCTGCACTACTCATCATTGTTATTCCTTTCTCTTCGAGATCTACGCACCACACCTCGTGGCGCTTGGTGCCCATGGCTGGATTCGAACCAGCAGCATCCATATGAAGCCCGGACTGGATGCGGCCATTTCATGGGCCTGGTGCCGGATAACCCGCCGGCAACGGGGCCAGGACTCTACCTGGGGCCTAGATGCGATAGGTGTTGCGCTCCACCAGCTCCTCCACCTCCGCACGGATATACAAAATCTTTTGCCGAGAAAGCCGGATCCGGGAAAGCCGCCCCTCCCTGGCATAGCGCTGCAAAGTTCTGGTTGAAATCCGCAGATACTCCGCCGCCTCCCGAGTTGACATATAACGCGACATCACAAAACCCCGTTTCGCTTTACGACAATTCGCCCCACCTGCTTCAATAGGTTGCGTGGATTCATCAATCATCCTTGGGATCATCGGAGCCGCCACCGGCGCCGGCGGCCTGCTGCTCGCGGTACACGCGAATCGCATCAGTAAGAAGGCCAATAGCCTTGCCGAAACCGCTAACAAAACCGCTCGGGAAAGCCTCGACACTGCCGTGGAAGCCAACCGCCTCTCGGAAAAAGCGAACAAGCTGGCTGAAGACGCGAACACGATCAGCGATCGAGCGCTCACAGCAACCACGGACAATCTCATCTACGACTGGCAAATCCAAATTGATGACAGCAGTAGAACCGTCACCATCAGGAATGGCAGCCCCCATGATGCTTTTGACGTTGCCGTCTTCGTCAAGCGTGAAGGCACGCCCGTAGCGCACTGTTTCCGTAAGAAAAGAGCCGGTTTTGATGAGCTCGTTTTCGACATCAGCGGCGTGCTTCAAGAACATTTCGATGAGGTAGCCAGTCACCCTAGCAGAGATGACTTCATCGTCCACGATATGTTCGTCGCCGGAGAGAAGGGGGAAACCGTCACCACTATCCTTGACTTCCACATCACTTGGAGAACACCAACCGGGATAAACCGCGATAGCGTCATCCCGTACACGCTCAGCCACGGCGATAACTACGGAACCATCGAAAAACGCTGACATTATTCACCCCCCTTGGTGAACCACGTATCGCTCACCAATCCCGCCCGGTTATTAACCACTGACGCCAGGAACTTCGCGTCAGCGGCACTCAGCCACAAACGCTGTTCCTCGGTTTTCGGGCGGATCGCCACACCCGTCGTGGTGATCTGCACCTCTACACGAGGGTTAGACACCACCACCAGCACATCACCCAACGCCTCTTCAGAAGCGTCCTGGTCCCCAGGTTCGGGGTCTTCTCCGACACCAAAGGCTTCCTCCAAATCTTCCAGGGCGATCGTTTTGTTGTTAAGAGCATCAGCGAGATATCGGTAAATACCACAAGCCGTCCGAACTTTAGCCAGCTGACGCGTGGTCAGGTCCTTTACCGACAGGCCAATCTCGGCTAACGCCTCACGCAGCAGAACATCAAGGCCTTTACTCTTATTGATGTTCTCAAAATGGCGCTTACAAGCCCGCCGAAAAGCACTCGCTTGGGCAGCGGTTAACTCTTCTGTCCGCACACCCGCAAGAACGTACACGGCCCCCTCCAGATCAATATCTTCACCCATCACAATCAACTCCTTTTCTTTTCTCTTTGCTTTACGACGCAATCGCATTTGCGTTTTGACACGTAGTTACATAAAAGGCAGCTTCAAACTTGCCCCCAAAGGCCACCAGCAGGCCGGCCGCAAAATCAGTACTTACCGGTTCACCGCTTAATCCACGTAGGTAGGTTTGACGCGATACTCCAATTTTTTCTGCCATTGCTCCATCACTTAGGCCAAGAGAACGTTGAAGCCCCCTCACCGAATCCTGTCTCACATAAACCTTTGGTCGGTTCGATTTCATATCCATCACGTTTCAATATTTAATACAATCTGTATCTAATGTCAATACAGTTACGAATAATTTCTTTTCCGAAAAACGAAACACCGCAGCATATACAGATATTTGCGTTTCATTTTGTGTAACATCTATTCCATGCAGACGTTTAAACAGTGGGTACGGGAAGTAACTGGTGGACAATCCCTCAGGCAAATGGCAGAGGTCCTAGCAGATAGCCATCCCACGATCGGAAGGCGGATTAACGCCAACGACCCAACCCTCGTCCCCGAAATCGCCCAAGCATACGGAGCCGATCCAATCGATGGTTTAATCGCCTGCAACTTCATCACCACCAATGACCTAGAAAACCACTGGAAAAGCAGTAACCTGCGAAACTACACAGACCTGGAACTCGCGGAAGAGATTGTGCGCCGACTCCAAGAAGCTGGGTCGACCACCGATCGTTAACATCCTTCTAAACCAGATTTTTCTTCGCTAGCGCTTCGATCGAGTCACGGTTGATCCGCCGGGTACGCTGGCTGAAATACGTCGCCACCAACGCTTTCTCCGCGATTAATTTCTCCACCGTGTCCGTGCTAACCTGCATATACTCCGCAGCCTGCTTGACCGTCAGCCACTGCGGGGCAATCACTACCTCACGCATCCTTTTCCTTCCTCTTGCTTTACGACGCCCCGGCGTGAATCACGCAGCAGGGGTTGCAGATTCCTCTGATTCCCAAACCACTACTTCGGAAAGTCCAAGTCCGAAAGCGCTAGCCACCCCCACGGCGAAAGGCATACTTGGGACTCGGCGACCTGCGCGAATTTCGACTAGTGTTGCCCGGCTCGTTCCGATAGCACGTGCAAATGTTTCGTCTGAAGTTATTCCTGATATTCGCTTAAGTCGTTCCAGCAACCCAGGCCGAATCCGAATCTTCAATTTTTCACTCATGAAACACTCCTGTTCTGTTCATGAGACACTTTAACTCAAGACCAAATCATTTGCCAATCATTAATGGGGCATGTCGTCTTAAATATGAAACAGCATCATGTTAAAATTGAATCGTGATAAGCATTGACCAGTGGATATATGAGACAATCGGCAGCGATTCTTTACGGCAGGCTGCATCATTAGCGTCTCTCTCGCAAGCAACTCTTAGCCGGCAATTAACAAACAAATCAGTCACTGTTGAGACTGCAGTTAAAATCGCTCGCGCATACCAAGTAAGCGTTATTCCCGCGCTCATGGCTCTTGATATCGTGACCGAAAATGATATTTCCGAATTTGCCAGCGAAGCGGCTATACAGGACGCCTCCGATGAAATTCTTTCAGCTGAGGTACTACGACGAATGAAAGCAGGTTCAGCACTTATAAACGCTCCAATCGACGAAGTTGAACAGCACCTTGCCGAACACAAGCGTCGTAAAGCAAATAAACTAAAACCTGAGCCCAAGCCGGACGTTTCCACTGAGGTGGATCATGATGCGATCATTGAGCAGATCAATGCGGGGAAAGTCAAATTCGCAGCTCAGAAGCACACGCCACCATTGGAAGAAAATACCCCCTAATTCCGGTCAAAACCAGCCAATTACATGTGTCTATAAATTTCTTTTTATACTTTCCCCCCGGATATCAAAGTGGGAAATATCTCACTTTATTGAGCAAAACCTTAACTCTTGCCTATAATTCTTTTACCTTCCCCATAATAGAAATAGAGGGATAAATGAATCTACCTATTGATGATTTGGCTCTCTCCATGGGTATCACGGTCGTCGAAAGCAGACGATTAGATACCTCATACAATGCGGTGTTTTACCGCCCCGGCCGGGCAGTTTACGTTCGGGCTGGGCTCGATCCCGTCACGCGAGCGTGCGCGGTAGCCCACGAACTAGGACACGCCTATTACGCCCATGACTGTTCCACCCCGCAAGCAGAGCGTGAAGCTGATGAGTGGGCAGCTGACCATCTTCTTCACGAAGCGGAAGTACAGCGCGTTGCCTACGAAACCGGGTTTGAACCGGCAGCTATTGCTGCCGAACTAGACGTCACGCCACACATGCTAGACACCTGGTGGCGGCTCTATCGGACAGGACGAACCACACGCAAATGCTCACTCTCACCACAGAAACAACCGGCTTGAGGTGTAAAATATGCCCCAAGAATTAAACAAGGGACCTGGATCATTCGGACGACTTATCACCCGTATACTTAGAGGTCTATACGAATCAGGAAAATTCGACCAAAGCGATGCTGCTATGCACGCAGGCATACCAGCACCTCAGGTTTCTCGAATACTATCCTTCCAAGAATCCATAACCCTAGATCAATTAGAAGGTTTCTGCATGGCAGCAGACGTATACATGATTGACGTTATTAACTTAGCGAATGATGAACGGGTTTTCGGTACCAGAGAAGCTGTAAAAGTACAAGGCTGGCCAATCGCTGAAGACCCCCTATCAAGCAAAGAACTTTTCGAGTTACAACGATCCGAAGCAGAAGCCAGCCAGCGATACTATAAAGAAGCTTTAGAGCTGGAAATTGAAACGGTAATCCCTATCATCACTGACGAGACCACTAGCCGAGTGCTATGGCGGGTCATCGACTGTGCTACCTACTGCGGTATCAGCTCCCGTACCTGGACAAACTACCGCGCTAACGGTCGTGCGCCCCAGCCCGTGGCGCACCTTGACGGTCGCACACCCCTATGGGACGCAGAGGAGGTGAAAACCTGGCATGCCGGCCGCCCCGGGGCGCCGATTAGATCGTCACAATAGGGCAATAACCCCCGGGTTTCCGGGGGGTTATTCTTTGGTTAAATCTCCATATCATTTTTGGTTTTTCATAACGGTTTACCATTTTTGGAGTTAGACTTGGCCCATGGTTAGCATGCCGGATATCATTAAGGTTGATCTCTTAGATTTTGATGCTAGGAACGCCCGATTAACCCTAAACGAAGCACCCTCCCAAGATGAACTGATTCAAGAGATAGCCAGAGTGGAATGGAAGAGTTGCATTGAACTGCTAAAACATATCGTAAAATATGGCCAATTGTCTCCTTTGGAAAATATTCTTCTACTTAGCCACGGAAACCGGTACATCGTTCTAGAAGGGAACCGTAGATTATTCGCGTTACGGCTACTAAACCAACATAAACCAACGCTCCAACTCCTGAGCGAAAGAAAGCAAACGCAGGTTGAAAGCATAGTGAAGGGACATAATCCCATCACCGAAGTAAGAGCAGTGATCTTTGAACACCGAGTAGATGCTGCACCATGGATCACACTCAAACATGCAAGCGGGCAAGGCGGAGCTGCCATGAAACCCTGGAGGGCCTTCGAAAAAGACAGGGACGAATACAACCGCAACCCTGATAACTGCCCAAAAACTCTTGCGTTTATCTACACAGCAATCAACTTACGAGGCAGCCACAAAGGGTTCGCGGATGTTATTGATCGTGTCCTTGATAATGGGTACACGAACCTGGAACGAATCATCACGAGCTCATTTTTCGAAGAAATGACCGGCATCACCATTAGCGGCACTATGCTCCGCAGTCCTTATGGGGAAAAATATGTTCATAACATCGTAATGAGCATTTGTGAGGCACTAGCCAACAAGGAAGCTAACTCCCGTGATCTAAACAAAACAACAGGGCTTGAAAAATTCATTCAATCAATCGTGGAAAAACACGAATCATCAAAGACACCCAACGAGAAAGTAGAGTTAGACGCTAAGATTCCGCAAGCCGTCGATAAACAATCTAACGAAACACCACAAGCCCCATCACCTGCCGGTACACAAACAGCGCTAATAGAACCAGCAACGAAGAAGCAACAAACCCGCACCAAACAAAACAAACAAAAAGCATTAGCAGGATTCACGCCAAGCAATTTAGGGGACAAACTTAACCAAATGGTGCGAGAAGCACAAAAACTCACCATCCATAATTACCCAGAAATCCTTTTCGCCACATACAGGATCCTGCTAGATTTGAGCTGCGACTACTATGTCAAAGAAAAAGGAATTAATATTCCTTCTGTAGACATCTGCAAACGTGTTTTGCATGTGTTAGAACACATTAGTCCAGAAGCATCCAACGATTCAGGTAGAGTTCAGCATCGCACACCTTTGCAGACCTTGTATCAGAAATTCAATAACACCCCACCAAAGATCCTCCAAACAGGTGTGCACGTCTGCAATGTGGTGACCAATATTGAGGAGGTAGAAAAATACGACTCCCAAGTTCGGGAGGTGTTGGTGGCCATCAACGATGCTCTCGGGCAAAATAGAATATTATGAGATTTATTTCCCCACTCCGGTACCCAGGCGGCAAAGCGAAACTCGCCCCCTATATCGCTTCTCTTATCAACGCCCAACAAATACCGCCACGCTACTATGCGGAGCCTTTTGCCGGCGGTGCAGGAGCCGCACTAAAACTCCTCCACGAGGGGATCGTCGAGCATGTTTATCTTAACGACCTTAACCCCGGTATCGCAGCATTCTGGCGGGTAATCACCCAAAAACCTGAAGAGTTCAACCACCTCATTACCACCTGCGAACTCAACATTGATGCATGGAAACACTATAAAAACATTTACGACACACCCAAAAACAAAGATGATCTCACACTCGGGTTCGCCACCTTCTATCTCAACCGCACATGCCGATCCGGTATCCTAGGAGCCCGACCTATCGGAGGCATGGAACAAACCGGCAAATGGAAAATCGACGCCCGATTCAACCGCGATAACCTCAGCCACCGCATCCGCACTATCGCCGCCATGGCAGACAACATCACCATCACCGAATCAGAAGGCATAGACTTCCTCACCACCATGGAAGAACACGGTGAAAACGTTTTCGTCTACGCTGACCCCCCTTACCTAGGTCAAGGCGAAGGCCTCTATCTCCACGCTTTTGATAAGCCCCAACACAAAGCGCTCGCCAAGAAACTAGCCGACGCCACATTTTATTGGATGCTCACATACGATGACGACCCCTTCATCACCGAAGACCTCTACCACCACGCCCGAGCAGCAATCTTCCCTATCGCCCACACAGCCCACCACCAACATGTCGGCGCCGAATCAATCATCTACTCAAGCAGCCTCATCATCCCTAACCTGCAAGTCACCAAAAAACACACCGCGCAATGGACACCCAACACCACCCAACCCGAACCCATTCTTTCCTGACCCTTACTTGGGTTATTTTTCACGAAACCCCACTAAAAAAGCATGACCTGCGGTTTTATTTTTGAAGATCCGAAAATTTGACCAACCCTCAAAATAAAAAACCAGTGCATTCCCCATGTGGGTGAAAGTAACATCGTTGGTAATAATATAGCCAGGCGGTTATATTATTACCAATAGTTTTACATTTATGAGTTAAGCCCCAGCATTGAGCTCATTCACCGCTGATAGATAGGTTCACTTTATCCATAAGCACGTCGATGCGGCCCGTGCGCACCTTCATATACACGCGAATAATCGTTTCCAGATCCGATTGCCCCAACAGCTTTCCGATCTCTTTCACGTGCGCACCTTGCTCAGCCAACCTGGTAATCAACCAGTTCCGCCCACAGTGCGGGTCAATATCCGTAGTTACTCCAGCCGCCACCTCAGCCGCGTTAAGCCGGCTACGGTAGCTTGTATCCATCACCGGGCGACCCGTGCGTGTTGTTGTGAAAAGCTTCACCGTACGGTCACCCCACTGGCTACGGACCCGGCATGCTACCGCTGGGTAGTCTCGCATATGGTCAAAGAAAAACCTGGTATGGCTCGCCATAATCGGCACAGTGCGGTACCCCGCGGACGTCTTAGGCGTCTGCCAATTCATATACACATGGCTTTTACCATCAACTTTTTCCGTAAGCCTCTGCGCATTCTGCTCTATGGTGACTAGTATTCTCGGAGCATACGGCACATCACCTATCACACGCACATGCCGTTGTTCTAGAGCCAGAGCCTCCCCTATCCGCAACCCATGGAACAGCACCAATGACGTTAGCGCCTTATACCTGGCCGGCATATGCTCAATGATCGCTTTGAGCTCCTCATCGGAGGGGAGATATTTTTCTTCTGGCTTCACTCTTATTCCCGCGGCCTTAATTTCCACCGGGTTAGCTGGGATTAATTCCCGATCCACAGCCGCAGCGCATGCAGCCTTTAACCGTTTGTAAGCCTTCTGATTCACCGTCGGCGACTTATACGCCACACTGATAGCCTCCCACCACTCATAAACATCATTCTTCGTCAGATCAGCAAGCACAATCCCCGCAAGCCTAGTGATCGCAGCCACCTTATCGCCTGGTGGGAGGGGTGCCGTAATCCGATTCCGAACCGCCCTTTCATAAACCTGAATAGTGGACTCCTTCACCGGAACCGGCCGGTGCCGTAACGCCTCATGAAACCGCTCGACCCACTCACCAACAGTGATCCTGCTAGCCTTACGCTTCTCCTGGACTGCTTCCCGCTGGGCGGGTGGGGTCCATTGCCCAAACGTAATAAGCTCCTCTTCCCCAGATAACCACGCCCCGGCAAGCCGCTTCGTCTTAAACGTTGATGGCGCCTTATACGACACGCCCTTATGATGGTACCGTGCCTGATAACGACCTGATGGAAGCTTACGGATACTGCCAAAAGCGGACATGACATTCCCCTATTTGAAGTCAGATTTGGCAATATTTCATGCCAAATTCATGCCAAATAAAACCATTTTCAACCCTACCCAACCGCCCCTAATCCCGTCTAGACTTCTCGTGAAGACCAGGTAAAACAATGAAAACCCCCAGGTCCAACATGTGAACCTGGGGGTTAAACGTGGAGCCGCCGGGAATTGAACCCGGGTCCTACGCCATGTTGCCAGGGCTTCTCCGTGCGCAGTTCGTGCACGATCTTTTACTCTGACCCTCCAGCTCGGACGAACCCTCCTGGATGATGGGCCACAGTTAACGATGAAAGTCCCGCTGTACCTCGTTAACCAAATAAAGCGGCAAGTCCCTTAGTCGATGCCAGGGTCCGGAACAGGGACGATTCCGGTCTGACAGACACGCGTATCGCTGTATTAGGCAGCGAGAGCGTAGTCGCGCTGAGTGTTCTCGGCGCTTATGAGTTGCTGCGACGCTTGCGGTGGTCTCTAGCCTGCACCGGCACGCTTCCCCTGGCGTAATGTTCGTAGTCGAAACCTGAATCGACCCCGTGTGCTAGTCGGCGGGATGTGCATCTTTCCAACCAGTTCAGTCATTATAACACGTGAAGTTAACCGGTTATTCCCTTCACCCGACGCCCGAGGTCACGCACGATTTCTCGTTCTTCGGTGCGGCGTTTAATGTCTTGGCGTTTGTCGTAGGCTTGCTTGCCTTGGGCAAGCCCAAGTTCGCATTTCAAGTGACCGTTTTTAAAATAAAGGCTCAGCGGCACGAGGGTTTTATTTCCATCCCGAACTTTACCGGTGAGGGTGTCGATTTCGCGCCGATGCAGCAATAGTTTCCGAACCCGGCGCGGGCTGTGGTTGGTCCAATGTCCGCGGGAGT